>Ga0123338_10000328_pt1 | contig 49290 bp, 45 predicted proteins | sample grotaG_FD_89793 | JGI IMG/M metagenome (GOLD analysis project Ga0123338, IMG submission 89793) | Glacier valley bacterial and archeal communities from Borup Fiord, Nunavut, Canada, to study Microbial Dark Matter (Phase II) -... | ecosystem: Environmental > Aquatic > Freshwater > Ice > Glacier ... | reverse complement strand
TATCCCCTATGTAGCCTTTGGCTTTCCGATTGCTATATTCTTGGTAGAGGGTTATATAAAGGCAATTCCTATCTCATTAGAAGAAGCAGCAGCGATTGATGGCAGTAGTTTTAGCAGGACTATGTTTTTGATTATGTTCCCAATATGCAAACCTATTCTAACAACAATTGCAATTATACAGACTTTTAGTTGTTGGAATGAATTCTCTTTTGCATTAGTACTTATTAAAAATCAAAGGCTTCAGACAGTACCTCTTGCAATGACACAATTTACCGGACAGTTTTCATCGGATTATCCAAAGATTATGGCTGCTATGTTTATAACGATGTTACCAATTGTATTATTCTATTTTGTATTTAGTAAACAAATTATAAAAGGTATGGTTTCCGGAGCAGTAAAGGGATAAAAATATGGGACTATTGCAAATTCATCTAATTTGCAATAGTCTTTTTGATTATAAATTCAAAGCGTTACTTAAAAATATGACACGAAATATTAAAAATAAAAGTGTCTATACTGGAAATAGAAAGGTACAATCATTATAGATAGTTGCTACAAAGGAGGAAGTATGGGAAAAAACAAAGAATGTATTGAAAAAACTGCATTGGCACTTTTATCGATGCAGCGGCATTCATGGGAACAGGGGGTTGCCATGCAAGCTTTTCTGGAAAGAGGAGATATAGAGATTGTAGTTGCACTGGCTACAGAGGCAGTGTATCGCAGTATGCCGGATGGACGGGTAGCAACAATTGGAGTAACAGATGCGGTTACAGATCCCTGTTCAACAGGCGAAGGTTTACTAGCTGCGTGCAAGGAAACGAAAGATTGCAAACTCGAGGAAGGAAAGGAAAAACTGCTTCATTGGGCACTTAATCTCGCACCACGAAGTAGTCAAGGAGTTATTTATCACTTAACTACCAGTAATCAATTTTGGGTGGACTCTATCTATATGCTACCGCCATTTTTAGCTGCCGCCGGATACTATAAAGAATCCCTAATTAATCTGTATGGATACTGGGATGCCTTATATGATAAAGATAAGAACCTCATGTGCCATATGTGGGATGATGATGCAAAAAAATATATTAGAGCTGCTCATTGGGGAAGTGGAAATGGATGGGCTTTGGCAGGGTTATCACGTATGATGAAACTGCTTCCTGCCAAGGAGTATCAAACAGATATTAATAAAATAAAGACTATGGTTACTCAGTTATTAGATAGCGTATTACTATATATGCGAGCAGATGGTTTATTTTATGATGTGCTTGATGACAACTCAACCTTTGTAGAAACAAATTTATCGCAAATGGCAGCATATACAATATATGATGGTATACGGCAGGGGTGGCTGTCCTCCTCCTATGCCGATGCAGCACAAAAGCTAAGAGAAGCGGCAAATAAAAAAATAGACTGTTATGGATTTGTCCATGATGTTTGTGGAGCTCCAACCTTTGACAAACCAGGTATATCTCCGGAAGGGCAGGCGTTTAATTTACTTATGGAAAATGCCTATAAAAAATATGAGGAACGCTTGGTTATGCGGGAAGAAGGGAGATAATTGCCATGGTAAATTCGGATATGAAATGTGGTGAACGACAAAAAAATGTCATTTTTTTAGGAACTGCAAATGCAAAATATCATCCGATGGAAGGAATAGATATTCGACTTTCTGAGCTTCTAGGGGAAATGAATGTCATAGCTACAGAGGATACGGGTGTGCTTAATCCGTTACAATTAAATGAATGTGCATTATTTATCTTATATCGAGAATTTGATCTGCCGCCCCTATCAGATAGTGAAACAGCGGCGCTTTTATGTTATGTAGCAGCAGGTGGATCACTTTTAGTCCTTCATAATGGCATTTCAGTGCAAGAGAGAAGTGAGTTGTGTGGGTTAATTGGAGCAGCATTTACCGGGCATCCTCCTTATGAGGATTTGCCGAGGATTATGTACCACGTGGAGAAGCCATCCCATCCTATTTTTACAGAGGTATCAGATTTCACCTTGTATGACGAGGCGTATCAATTTGAAATGGATTCCTTTGCTGATATTGAATTACTACTTAGTTATGACTTTGAAGAGAAAAAAGTACCTGCAGCCTGGCTGCGAAAGTACGGAAAAGGTAGAATGGTTTATATCTGCTGTGGTCACAATAAAGAATGCTTTTATAACAAGCAGTTCAGCCGTATTTTGACAAATGCAGCGACTTGGCTTAGCGAAGGAGAGGAATAAAGAGAATGAATAATTTTACATGGTTTAATCCAACAAAAATAATTTTTGGCAAAGATACACATAAAGAGGTAGGCAAGGAAACGGCTAACTATGCGAAGAAGGTACTGCTACATTATGGCGGTAAAAGTATTAAGGAAACAGGTACCTATGATACAGTTGTGACATCGTTAACGGAAGCGGGAGTTGATTTTGTTGAATTGGGTGGAGTACGCCCGAATCCAAGATTGTCTTTAGTACAAGAAGGTATTAAGATTTGCCGGCAGGAAGGAATTGATTTTATACTAGCTGTAGGCGGTGGAAGTGTAATTGATTCTGCCAAGGCTATAGCGGCAGGGGTTCCTTATGAGGGAAATGTATGGGATTTTTATTCTACAGAAAAACAGCCACAGGAAATGTTGTCGATTGGTGTTGTGCTTACGATTCCTGCGGCAGGCAGTGAAAGCAGTGATGGCAGCGTAATTACTAACGAAGAAGGACCGGATAAACGTTCCTGCTGTACGGATTTGATGTTTCCCAAGTTTGCATTTCTAAATCCTGAACTTTGTTATACACTACCGGAAAATCAAATTAGTGCTGGTGGAGCTGACATTCTGGCACATATCATGGAACGATATTTTGCACCAAATAAGAATACGGATTTATCTGATCGCCTTTGTGAGGCGGCTATGAAAACCTTACTATATAATCTGCCATTGGTTTTAAAAGATCATAGAGACTATAATGCGTGGGCAGAAGTAATGTGGACAGGTAATGTGGCACACACTGGATTACTTGGTCGTGGCCGACAAGACGATTGGGCAAGCCACGGAATTGAACATGAAATAAGTGCAATCTATGATATCGCGCATGGAGCCGGTCTTGCGATAGTTTTTCCGGCATGGATGAAATATGTTAATGACGCACATCCATTTCGTTTTGTACAGTTTGCAGAACGTGTATTTGATGTAGATATAGTGGGTAAATCAGATAAAACAATTATTGAAGAAGGAATTGCCAAATTAGAAACATTTTACAAAAGTATTGGATTAGTTACGACACTTCGGGAAGCTCATATTGATAATAGTAATTTTGAATTAATGTCAAAAAAGGCAGCTATAAATGGAACATTAGGAAGTATTAAGCAATTGACTTCTAAGGATATCCAGTTGATTTATGAATTAGCACTGTAAAGTAAAGGGGGAAGAAAATGTCAATACTACTGATAATTCATATCATAGATGCAAATAATAATGTCGTAGCAGAAATGTCTAGCGAAGAACATGTATGTTTACATATTTCGAGAAAATATCAAGAAGGCGATCGGATTCTTATTGAAAGCAGTAAAGTTCCAATTGCACTTTCTGTCGTAGTAGATGAGAAAGTTGCACCAGCTGACATATGGCTAACAAAGTCTATTATGGAATATCCGATTCCTATTGGGAAAGAGCATGAAGCATATGCTTCGGAGGCTTTTTTGGGGAATGAGCATACAATTTGCGTGGAAATAAAGAATAAAAGTGACTGGGACAAGTATAGGAATGTTAGCGAAAATTCATTAGACAGAAGGGGTGATACTACATTTTATCCCCATTGTACAGCTACCGTAGAGACCAGAGGGGAATCAGTATTTGCAGCGCGAAATACGATTGATGGTATCTATGAAAATACGTCTCATGGTAATTGGCCATACACGAGTTGGGGTGATAATGAAGATCCAAATGCACAGATTATGATTGAATTTGGGCGAAAAGTAAAGGTGGATAAGGTACTAATATTATTACGTGCGGATTTTCCTCATGATAATTATTGGAAACAAGCAAGTTTGATTTTCTCAGATGGAAGCAGGAAACTTATATATCTGGAAAAAACAAAAGAAAATCAGGTGTTTTCCTTTTCCTCTAGAACAGTTGAATGGATAAAATTAACGAATCTGATTAAATCGGAAGAAGAATCCTTGTTTCCAGCATTAAGCCAATGGGCTATATTTGGTGGACATAATGACGGAAAAGATATGGGGATTTAATACTCAATTGTGAATATCGTCTAAAATAATACACTATTTCGAAAAATTGTAAGTTAAGTCTGCAATAAATTACTGATATACTTACATCAGAACGAAAAGAGTCGTTCAAAAACAAGGAGGATTATTATATGAAAAAGAAACTATTGGCATTAGTAATGGCCATAGCAATGGTTGCTTCTCTAACAGCTTGTGGGAAAACAGCTACCCCAACACCAAGTGGGACTGATGACACAACAACACCAGCTGTAACAGTAGCACCAACAACTGCAGCAGCACAACCTGTTACAATTAAAGTTTTTACAAATTTACCGGACCGTAAATCAGGACAGGGTCTTGTAGAGCAGACGATATTTGATAGTTACATGGGAGAAAACAAAAATATAACAATCGAAGTGGAAGCTTTAGATGATGAAGCATATAAAACAAAATTTAAAGCTTATGCATCAGGAAATCAGATGCCTGATTTAGTAAGCGTTTGGGGACAACCAGGATTTATTGATGAGGTTATGAATGCAGGACTACTAGCTGAACTTAATACAGCTGATTATGCAGACTATGGATTTATTAACGGATCTCTTGACGGATTTTCTAAAGATGGAAAATTATATGGTTTGGCACGTAATACAGACGTTATGGGCTTTTATTACAACTCAAAAATGTTCGCGGATAATGGCTGGACAGTACCAACAACTTATAATGATTTATTAGCACTTGCAGATACAATTAATGCAGCAGGTATTATTCCGGTATCAATGGACGGTGGTGACAAGTGGCCATTATACATTTATATCACCGATTTGATGCAGAAAATTGATGGAACAGGCGTTATGCAAAAGACTCATGATGCTATTGCAAATAAAGATTTTTCAGATCCTACCTTCAAACAAGCAGCTGATCTCTTAAAAGCAGCAGCAGACAAAAAACTTTTCCAGACTGGATTTGAAACAACTGATTATGGCACAGCGAAGAATTTATTTACAAATGGACAATCTGCAATGTTCTATATAGGAAGCTGGGAAATGAGTATGGCTACCAGTCAGGATATTCCCGCAGAAGTACGTGATAATATCAAAGCATTTACGATGCCAACAGTTGAAGGTGGAAAAGGAACAGCAACTGATATCACAGCATGGAACGGAGGCGGCTATTCCGTAACAGAAAGTGGTGCACAAAAGGCTGAAGCAATAAAATTATTAAATTATATGTTTAAACCTGATCAATGGACAAAACTTGCATGGGAAAATGGTGTATGTATGTCAGCACAGGATTTCTCACAATTTGCAACAGGAAGTGAAACAGAGGTACAGAAAGAGTTTACTGATTACGTTAAAAAGGCAACTAATCTGTCAGGAACACCAATTGGCGATATGGGATCTTCTGAATTTAAGACTGCAACTCAGGATCTTACACAAGAGCTTTCAATCGGTACTATTTCAACAGATGATTACTTGAAAGGCTTAGCAGACGCTATCAAATAATAGGAAGATTTAAAGATATGATATTGGTGGCCGTCCCATGTGTATTACTGTGACGGCCATCTCTATAATCAAATTATAATTGATGGAGGGCAACATGGAAAAAACTTATAGTAACAAGGCGATAATACTTAGTTTGGCGTTACCTGGAATTATTACCTTTATATTTGCCATACTTGCGCCTATTTTTTTGAGCGGGTATTATTCTACCACTAATTTTAGCGGCCTGGGTGATTTTGATTTTATTGGATTAAAAAACTTTCAGGAATTAATGGGAGATAAAACGTTCTGGATCGCACTACGCAATTCACTATTGCTAGCTGCAGGATTTATAATTATTCAACATCCTCTTGCTATTATGATGGCTGCACTTTTGGATCGTTTGAGTGGACGTGCGGAAGGATTCTTCCGTAGTGTATATTTTCTTCCGAATGTTATTTCAGTCGTTATCATTGCATATTTATGGAAATTTATCTACAATCCTAATTTTGGATTACTGAATAATATTGATAAAATATTTGGGGGCAAAGGAGATACTAACTGGTTAGGTAGTGGTAATGCCATTTGGTCAGTACTTATCGTTCTCATATGGCATGGTTTTGGCTGGGGAATGCTAATCTACTATACCGGTATCAAGAATATAGACCCTGTTTTGTACGAAGCAGCAGCTATTGATGGTGCGAGTAATCGCGCTGCGTTTTTAAGAATAACGTTACCACTAATGAAACCGGTTATTCAGGTAAATGTGACTTTAGCAATTATTACTGCCTTAAAGCAGATGGAAACCGTATATCTTTTAACAAATGGCGGACCTGGAAATGAAACTCAATTTATGGCAAATTATTTGTATAAACAGGCATTTAGCTCCTTCCGTTATGGATATGGAAACGCAATCAGTGTAGTATTTATTATAATATGTATTCTTGCAACTCAAGTTTTAAGCGTTATTTTTCGTGAACGGAAGGAAGGTAAGGTATGATTGATATAGTTAAACAAAAAAGAAACTTTCCTATAGGAAAATTATTAATGTGGATTATGTTAATAGCGGTAGCTGTTATACAGATTTTCCCGCTTATTTGGTTACTTGATTTCTCAGTTGCAAGCAGCAATGAAATGTTTACGAATGGATTGCTTATTATTCCAAAAATCTTTCATTTCGATAATTATGTAAAAGCTTTCGTAGATGGCAATTTTCTTCTTTACTTAAAAAATAGTCTTTTAATTAATATTTTAGCAGTTATATTGGTACTAATTATTTCTATTATGATGTCCTTTGCTTGTACCAGAATGAAATGGAAGTTATCAAGTACCGTTCGAAATATAATTTTGCTGGGTATGATGATTCCAATCCATGCGACCTTATTACCGAATTATGTAATTTACGATAATTTAAAATTGACAGATACTATATGGGCATTATTAATACCATATGTTGCATTTTCCTTACCACAGGGACTTTTTTTAATAAGTAGTTTTATGCAAAGCATACCCAGAGAAATTGAAGAAGCGGCTATTATGGATGGATGCGGTATTTATCGTATCATAATACTCATCATTACACCAATGCTAAAGACTTCGCTAGTTACTGTATCAATTATGACATTTTTAAATAATTGGAATGAATTCATGATGGCAAGTACCTATTTAAACAGTGACAAATGGAGAACACTTCCTTTTGCTGTATTGAAATTTACTGGTTTGTATTCGTCAAATTATGCTGTACAATTTGCTGTTATGGCACTTACCGCTGCACCAATGGTTCTTATTTATATTATTTTGAGCAAGCATATAACTAAGGGTGTTGCAATGGGTGCGGTTAAAGGGTAAACTAATTGACAGGTAATAAGGGAAGGAAGTCCATGGAACAAGAAAGAAAGAGTTTAAATTCATATCACTGGTATGAAAAACTAAAAAATAAGATTGTTATTTCTATCTATCTCGTGTTGTTCCCTGTACTAATTCTCAGCACAGTACTGACTTTTTATCGTAATTATCGTACGGTAGTGGAAGAAGATACGCAATTATATCAGCGTTTTACTCAAACGGCTTGTGACGATATTGATTATTTACAAAAAGACGTTATTGATATTTTTACGTACTTTACGGTTAATTCAGAAATTCATCAAGTATTGATTAGTACAAAGGAGGAATTACAGGAAAATTCATTATTTTGGACGAATCAAACACCACTTACTTTTATGCAAGATATTTTAGCAATTAAAAGTCAGATTAAAACTTTGATTTTATATCCTGAAAATGGTGCACAGCCATATTATCTCAGTCGAGATGCAAGTGTACACAATATGGATTTGAAGGTAATACGAAAACTGCCTATCTATTCTGAAGCGAACCAAGCTCGCGGAGATGTAGTATGGCATCGTGTAAAAGCAGATGAGGAAGGCTTATATTTAAAAAATCAAACAGATAAAATAGTTGCGAGCAGAGAATTATATAATTTGTCTAAGACAAGAAAATTAGGATTTATGGCAATGAGTATGGATGCGTCACGGTATGTTTCAATATGTGAAAGTATGCTGCAATATCCCAATGAAGGCATTATCATTTTGAATGAAAGTGGTGAAGTATTTGCACGTGCAGGTAAAGTCAATGATACGGTTGAGAATAGTATGCGTTATGGCGAATTTCTAAATGCTAATTCAAAAGCAACGCAGCTGAATTTTCAAAGTGAGGGCTATTATATTTTCTGTTCTAAGAGTAGTCAGACAGGAATGGTTACATGCTATATGTCGCCAAAAGTAAATTGGGTAGAAAAAGAACGTAAAGGTCTTATTCTTCCTATTTCCTTAGCACTGGCGTTGCTACTTTGTGCGTGGCCCTTATCTGCCTTGGTTTCCAGATCATTGACCCGTCAAACTGCTATTCTTAGTAAATCCATGAAAAAGTTTCGAAATGGTGATTTTAATCAAAATATTAAAATAACAAGCCAGGATGAAATGGGGCAATTATCCGTTTCGTTTAATAAGATGGTTAGTGAAATACGCTCATTGATTAATAAGAACTATGTTATGGTTTTAAAAGAAAGAGAAATTGAATTAAATGCTTTACAGGCACAGATAAATCCACATTTTCTATACAATGTATTAGACTCTTTTTATTGGAGGGTGATTGGAACAGGCAATGAGGAACTAGGAGAAGATGTATTGGCTCTTTCAAAACTATTCCGGCTGTTGCTAAACCAAGGCAATAGTGAAATAGAAGTTCGTAAGGAAATAGAGTTGATAGAGAACTATTTGAAAATTCAAAAAATGCGTTTTTATAATCGCATTTCCTTTGATATTGATGTTGCAGAGGATATCATGGAGTGCAAAATAAGCAAGTTAACTCTGCAGCCATTTGTTGAAAATGCTATTGTCCATGGACTGGAAATGATGGGTGAAGGTGGCTTTGTACGGGTAACCGGCCGAAAGGAAAATGGCTTTTTGATATTTACGATTGAGGATAACGGAATTGGTATGATCCAAGAGGATGCAGATAGAATTTTAATGGATTCAGAAAATAAACGATATGCCGATATTCGTGTGGGTCATTATGCAATTCGAAACATTAAGGAACGATTAGCTTTACGCTATGGGGATAACTTTATTCTAGAGATACGCAGTGAGATAAATCAAGGAACACTTGTAAGAATTGCTATGCCCTTAGAATATGAAGAATAGGAGAAAAAAATGACACAACCATCATTTTGCCTGCTACTAGCGGATGACGAAGTGAATATTCTGCTAGGAATGGAAGCCTATATAAAAAAAAATACAAAATGCTTTTCAAAAATATATTGTGCCCAAAATGGACAGGAAGCATTAGACTATATTTTTAAATATCATCCAGATGTAATGCTTTTGGATGTACAAATGCCTATTAAATCCGGTATAGATGTCATGCGCGAAGCAAATGCGATAGGGGTTTGTCCTAAAACAGTAATTTTATCAGGGTATGACACATTTTCCTATGCCCAACAGGCTCTTCGCATGGGGGCGGTGGATTATTTGCTAAAGCCCTGCAGATCTACGGAATTACTTCATACACTAGAAGCTATTGTTAGTCCGGATATAATACAAAAGTCTGAAACCTTGGGGAAAGAGGGTAACTTACTGGTATATACCGCGATAGAATATATGAAGGAGAATATTGATAAAGAATTGAGTCAGACTTTAGTAGCTGAAAAAGTAGGGATTTCTCCGTCCTATATGTCTACGCTTTTTACACAGAAAATGGGATGTGGCTTCATTGATTACTTGAATAAGATGCGCATTGAATTAGCTTGCGATTTTATGCATGATGGTAAGATGAAGATATATGAAATTGCTTATAGAGCAGGTTATAACGATGAAAAATATTTTTCAAAGGTATTTAAAAAAGTGACTGGGTATAGCCCGTCTGCATATCGAATGCGTCTTGGGATATTGGAGACTCAGGAGAAAGTGTGAAGGACACACTTGGCGCAAACTTAATATGCGCAAATAGCATGCGCAAGAATGAGGGTAAGTGTGAAAGATTTTTCAAATCTTTCACACACAAAGTTTGTGCCTGCGTAATCCTCGGCGCAAACTTAATATGCGCAAATAGCATGCGCAGGAATGAGGGTAAATATGAATGGAATTTGGATTTATACGACCTATGATGGAAAATCTGCTGCTACAAAAACAATTGATATAAAATCAACGGAGGATTTCGGACAAGAAAATCAAGCAATCAATCTGCATCCGGATTTTAAGTATCAATCTTTTGAAGGGTTTGGAGGTTCCTTAACAGAAGCTGCTGCATATACCTGGAAGCAAATGTCCGAAGAACTTAGAAGTGAGTTTATTTATTATTATTTTGGAAAAGATGGAATTGGATATACACAGGCACGTATGTCTTTAGATAGCTGTGATGCTAGCCTTGGAAATTATTCGGCTATGGATGATGAGAATGATATCAACTTAGATAGCTTCTCTTTAATACGAGATGAAGAATATGTTCTACCCTTTATGAAGGCAATAAATAAAGAAACCAAGGAACCAGTTACCGTAATGCTGACACCTTGGAGTCCACCGCCTTTTATGAAGACAAATGGACAAAAAAACCAGGGTGGAAAACTCAAAAAGGAATATCGGGCTCTATGGGCGGAATATTTTTGCAGGTATATCGAAGAATATAGAAGACGTGGTGTCAATGTAACTCGCATCAGTATTCAAAATGAGCCAGCAGCCACGCAAAAATGGGATTCCTGCTGTTACAGCGCGATAGAAGAAAAGGAATTCCTACGCGATTTCCTATATCCTGCTTTACAAAGACATGGGCTGAAAGATTTAGAAATCTATATTTGGGATCATAATAAAGAACGCGCAGTAGAGAGGGCAATGGAAATTATTGACGAGGATACAGAAAAGATGATAAGTGGTATAGCTTTTCATTGGTATTCCGGAGATCATTTTGAAGCGCTGGCTATGCTGCAGGAGAGATTTCCGGATAAAAAGCTGATTTTCTCAGAAGGATGTGTGGAGTATAGCAAATATCTGGCAGGAAATCAACTTGCGAATGCTAGAATGTATGGACATGATATTATTGGAGATTTGAATAGTGGAGCAAGTGCATTTATTGCATGGACAATTCTGTTTAACAGTGAAGGTGGACCGAATCATGTTAATAATTTATGTGAAGCTCCGATCATGTATGATTTGAAAAGTAAGACATTAGAGAAAAAGCTTTGCTATACCTACATAGGACATTTTAGTAAGTACATCTTACCGGGAAGTAAACGTATCGGTATGAGTAAATTTACAGATAGACTTGATGTGACGGCTTGGGAACGGCCGGATGGAAAATTGGTAGTGGTAATCATGAATCGGACGAACGAAGAGATGGTTGTGTTCCTACGTATACATCATCAAGTGTTAGAGGTAACATTACCCGGCGATTGTATTGGGACGGCCTTAATATAGCAGAGGAGCTTTTTTTAAAATGATACTAGATACACTTCTTTACATTATGGAATGAAAATACTAAGTATACAAGCACAAATCCATCCCGAATCCGATATATTATAGGTGTAAAACTATTTTCTGGGAGGGTTTCAATGAAGAAAAAACTGATTTGTATACTCGCAGTAATCACCATGGTTGCATCCTTGCTAGTTGGCTGTAAAGGTGAGGAAGGACTAAAGGAAGTTACGCTGAATGAGGTAGCTCATTCCTTATTCTATGCACCGATGTATGTCGCTTTTGAAAAAGACTATTTTAAGGATGAAGGTCTGAAGGTTAATTTGGTGAACGGTTTAGGAGCAGATAAAACGATGACGGCGGTACTTTCCGGTGACTGTGATATCGGTTTTATGGGTGCAGAAGCGTCCATCTATGTGTACAATGAAGGTGCGGAGGACTATGTTGTTAACTTCGCTCAGCTTACCCAGCGGGCAGGCAATTTTCTGGTATCCAGAGATGCGAATGAAGTATTCTCTTGGGAAAATGTAAAAGGGAAAACGGTCATTGGCGGCAGACCAGGTGGAATGCCACAGATGGTATTTGAGTACATTTTAAAGAAACAGGGATTGGATCCGAAAACAGATCTGACCATAATTCAAAATATCGATTTTGGATTAACCTCTCAGGCTTTTGCCTCCGGGCAAGGAGATTATACGATTGAATTTGAACCGGCAGCATCCGCATTGGAATTAGAGGGTGCAGGTAAAGTAATAGCATCCCTTGGTGTAGAAAGTGGTAAAGTTCCGTATACTGCTTTTTCAGCTAAGAAGAGCTATATCGAAAAAAATCCTAATGTTATCCAGGGATTAACGAATGCAATTCAAAAAGGGATGGATTATGTTCAGACTCACACTCCAGAAGAAATAGCAGAGGTAATTGCACCGCAGTTTAAAGAAACCGAGAAAGAAAAACTCGTTATGATTGTTACCAGATACTATGAACAGGATACCTGGAAGGATAACCTTGTATTTGAAGAAGCAAGTATGACTTTATTACAGGATATTCTGGATGAAGCAGGAGAATTAACAGCACGTATTCCTTATAATGAAATTGTAACCACGGAATTTGCAGAAAAAGCGATAAAGAAATAATTGTGGAGTAGATAGGAAAGGCTATCCTATGAATAAGTTTTTAATAATATATGAAAGTAACTTAGGGGTGCAAAAACGACTGTTGCAAGAGTTTGCAACAGTCGTTTTATTAAAATGCTAATTCACGGACATTTTATCTTTAATCTGCAGTATCGGGAGTTTGATCTTCCACAGTATCTTCCTCAGAATCATCCTCATAATCATCGAAATCATCATCAAAATCTTCAAGGTAATCAGGATTCATATACCTATATACAGCATAAGCAATTGCAGCAACAGCAGCGACAGCTCCTATAATTGCAAGCACGCACATAACGGTGTTTCTCTTTTTTACTTCGGGATCCTTTTTGTGGATTAATTCTCCAAGTTTCATTGCATTTAAAAGATCTTCAATTTTATTTCCCATCATAACACTTCCCTTCTTGATTATTAATTTACTCCATATATTATATCACAAAATATGCTGTTTTACTATAATATTTCATTCCTTAGATATTTTTATTCATAATAGTAACAATTAATCAATTTTTATCAAATTTGCAAAGGTTGAGAGTAATTTTTTTGTGCCAAAATTCGGAAAGTCAACGGTTACCTCGTAGTCTTTACCACCTTTATTAATATTAGATACAATTCCGGTACCAAACTTAATATGCTTTACGGTATCACCAACACCATAATTCAAGATTCCCATTTTACTGCCTTCAAATTGTTTTGGTTCAGGAGTGGAATAGGGTTTGTAGGACATCGGGGGTTTTTTATAGACTCCAGCATCATTTTGATTAAGGGAGGAGCTATCCTTGCGATAGGGCTTTTCAAAGTTAAATTCTTTATTCTCAAAGGATTTTTCTTCGTTAAAAAAATCTTCAACATCCTTATATGTGGAGGAAATTTTCTTTGGGAGCGGAGTGTTCATCTTCAACAGGTATCTAGGAATCTCATGGATGAAGCGTGAGGGTTTATTAAACTGTGTTTCTCCACGAAGCATCCGTTGTTTTGCTGCACTTAAAGACAGGAGCTTCTTAGCCCTGGTAAATCCAACATAGCAGAGCCTACGTTCCTCCTCAATTTCTGCTACAGGATTGTCCGCATGGATGGACATATAGCCCGGAAAGATACCTTCCTCCATACCACAAAGGTACACATATGGAAACTCAAGACCTTTGGCGCTGTGTAGGGTCATAAGGACAATATTATCAGAATCTTCGTTCAAGTTATCGATATCTGCAACTAAGGCAACCTCCTCCAAAAATCCGCTTAAGGTAGGAGGTTCTTCGGCATTTTCCTCATAAGTTACCAACTTATTAACTAACTCGTTGATATTGCCTATGCGGTCAAGTGCATCCTCTGAATTATCTTCCTCCAATTCTCGTAAATATCCGGTTGCATCTAGAATATCGTCGATTAATTCCTTTAGGGAATAATCCTCTTGACTGACCCTTGACTTTAAACCTTCTATCAAGCTGACAAAGGGAGTAATCTTCGCCGTCGCGCGCTCCAGACCGGGTATGTACGCAGCCCTGGTAAGTACGTCATAAAAGCTGATATCATGTTGGAGAGCATAATCATTTACTTTATCAATCGTTGTTAGCCCAATTCCCCGTCGCGGAACATTGATGATACGTTTTATGGCGAGACTATCAAGACCATTATTAATCGTCTTAAGATAGGCTAGGATGTCCTTGATTTCTTTACGGGCATAAAAATTTACACTACCTATAATCTTATATGGGATATTCCGAAAGATTAATTTTTCCTCGAAAAGACGGGATTGTGCATTGGTCCTATAAAGGATAGCAAAATCATTGAAGTGTGCCTCACCGCTTTCTACTTTTCTTTTAATTTCGGAAGTGATGCTTTCAACTTCATCAAAATCAGTATCAAATTGTGTAAAATGAACCGGTTCCCCTTCCTCATTCTCCGTCCATAAAGATTTAACCTTACGGCCAGCATTATTACTGATTACTTCATTAGCAGTATTTAAAATACTTTTGGTGGAACGGTAATTTTGCTCTAATTTAATGACATTGGTATTTTTAAAGGTTTGTTCAAAGTTAAGAATATTATAAATATTGGCGCCACGGAATTTATAAATAGATTGATCATCATCACCTACGACACACAGATTATATTCTCGAACTCCGGCCTCATTAATTCCGGAAGCTAATAGGCGAATGAACTGAAATTGTGCGGTATTGGTATCCTGATATTCATCCACCATGATGTAGCGGAATCTGTTCTGAAAGTAAGAAAGTGCATCCTTATTCGATTGGAAAAGCTCTACTGTTTTACATATTAAATCATCAAAATCAAGTGCATTGCTTGATTTAAGACGTTTTTGATATTCGGTATAAACCTGCGCATATCTGGATTGTTGGTAATCAGACCCGGCATTTAAAGTAAATTCTTCAGGCGAAATCATTTCATCCTTTGCCTTAGAAATTACGGATAGAATACTTCGCTCATTTGTTTTTTTAGTATCAATATTTAAATACTTACAAATCTCACGCATTAAGGTTTTCTGATCATCGGAATCATAAATGGTAAAGCTGCGTGAATAGCCGATGGTATCGATAAACCGTCGTAAAATTCTTACACAGGTTGAATGAAAGGTACTAACCCAGATATTTTCAGAACCATAACCCACCTGCTTATCTACTCTTTCCCGCATTTCTTTCGCTGCTTTATTCGTAAAAGTAATTGCAAGAATATTCCATGGGTTTACATCTCGTTCTTCGATCAGATAAGCAATCCGATGAGTTAGTACTCTAGTCTTACCGGAACCTGCTCCTGCAAGGATTAGCAGAGGTCCTTTGTCGTGGAGAACAGCACGTTTTTGTTCTGGATTTAATGTGTCATATATACTCATATTTTATACCACCTGTCCTATGTATTCGGAATTTGCAATCCAATTTTTACAGAAGGAGCTTATTATAAACTGCTCGGTTGATTGCAAACATATGTTTATTATAGCATGGGAGGGGAAGAGATTCAAGTATTGTAGGAAAGCAATCGCACAAAAAAGCATCGCTTTTATTGTGCAGACAGCCTAATTAGACTGGGGAATTATGCAATATATCTAATTATTTTTGCTTTGACATCTAGTATCTGATACTATATAATGAAGTGGAGGTGATTGTATTGGAGATGACGAAAGAGGAGTATATTAAAAGCCTAATAGACAGTCTGAAGGATGTCAAATATATTATGCCGGATGATATACCAAATATTGATTTATATATGGATCAGGTTACAACCTTTATGGATAAACATTTAAAATCCTCAAAGCGTTACAGTGAGGATAAACTCCTGACCAAGACGATGATTAACAATTATACGAAAAATGAACTATTGCCTCCTCCCACCAAGAAAAAATATACCAAGGAGCATATGTTCCTTTTAATATTTATTTATTATTTTAAAAATATTTTATCAATTAATGATATCCAAAGTATTTTTAATCCTTTGACAGAGAGATATTATGGAGAAGGCTCCAGTGTAAAGCTAGAAGATATCTACGAAGAAGTATTCCGGTTAGAGAAAGAACAGACCGATGCACTTACAAAGGATATGATTCGAAAGATGACGAAGGCGAAGGAATCTTTTCCGGAAGTTACAGATCAAGAGGATCATGATTTTCTTACTGTATTTTCTTTTATCAGTATGTTATGCTTTGATGTTTATATGAGAAAACATATGATAGAGAAAATGATTGATCAGTCTTTAATGGGTGATGGATTTGATAAGATGAAGGAAGCTGTTAAAAAAACGGATGTTAAAACCGGAGCCAAGAAAGCTGGTAGTAAGACTGATATTAAAAAACCAGATGGTAAAGTAGATACTAAAAAAACTCTGAATAAGCCGGAAACAATGAATAAGCCAGAAACAATTAAGAAGCCGGAGACAATAAATAAGCCGGAGACAATAAAGAAGCAAGTTACGAATCCTGTTTCTGAGAAAAAGTCTTAGAAACTCCAAAGTACGTATTAAAGAATGAGAGTATAAAGTATAAAAAATTATATTAAAATAGAGGGATGTTGCAAAACAATATTTTCGTCTTATTTCGGTTGAAGGTCGATGTATATTCCGAAATAGAGAAAGCTTAAATGTTTTGCAACGTTCCTCTTTCATAATTATAATATTATTCAGATATACTATCTTTTATTCGGGCGAAGACCATATCATATCCATCATTGCCATAGTTTAAAGAACGGTTAACGCGGCTTATGGTAGCCGTAGATGCACCTGTCTTTTCTGCGATTTCAAGGTAGGTATTATGGCTGCGTAGCATTCTTGCAACTTCAAATCTCTGTGACAGGGAAAGCAGCTCGTTAACAGTACAAATGTCCTCAAAAAATATATAACATTCCTCAGCATCCTTTAAACTTAGAATTGCTTCGAATAGATAATCTACAGCGGGTGTTCTTATGTTCTTACTCATCAGTTGTCTCCTTCCTTTCATCCGATTGTGATTTGTATTTCACACAGTGTAATTTTAGCACTATAAAGTATTAAAGTAAAGTGATTTTATCATAATCTGGCAGAGAAAGATATTGAAAAGACCTAGGAAATCAACACCTTTCTAATAACTGATTATGCGAAAAAAAGAAAAAGTAGTGAACTATGTTGAATAAGATATATTTATTAGGAATTATAAACTTATTTCTGTATTTCTATTTAAATGATAGTTTGATTTATTACTTTTTTTTGGTATAACTATAATATACATATTTAAAACATAACTTGTTAAGCACGTGATGGAGGTTAACATGGATAGATACGACAAGGTTAGCACAGGTTTAAAAGGGTTTGACCAGGCAATTGACCATCTTCGGCTAGGAGATAATGTGGTATGGCAGGTAGATTCCATTAGCAGTTATAAACACATGGTTGATTCCTATGTAGAACAAGCGAGGTCAGATAATCGAAGGTTGGTATATGTCCGTTTTGGAAGTCACGAACCACTACTTGCGGAACACCCTGATCATATCACCCGTCAAATAGATGCAAGCAAAGGTTTTGAAAGTTTTGCCACAGAAATTCACAATCTAGTAAAACAAGAGGGAAGGAAGGCCTTTTATGTATTTGACTGTCTAACCGACCTGTTGGAATACTGGTATTCTGATTTGATGATTGGTAATTTCTTCAAGGTAACCTGCCCCTATTTGTATGAATTAGACACGATTGCTTATTTTGCTATCATTCGTAATGTCCACACCTACAGTACCATTGCAGGAATCCGTGAAACAACACAACTATTACTGGATTTATACGAGGTAAATCAAAATTTCTATATTCATCCCTTAAAGGTTTGGCAACGATATTCGCCAACTATGTTTTTCCCGCATTTAGTAAAGGGACAGGAAGCTACCTGCATCACTGCAAGTACAGAGGCAGCAGAGTTGTTTTCTAGTATTCACAGGGGTGGGGACCGACTTGATTTTTGGGATGTTGCATTTAATAATGCAAGGGAGTCATTATTAAAGTCTGTAAAGCAGCAAAATGTTGTCAAACGGCTTTTGATGACTCTGCTAATAGGTAGTGAATCAAAGATGTTTGACTTATGTGATAGATATCTAACACTCTATGATATATTAGAGATTGCATCTAGGGAAATAGGTACGGGTTTTATCGGGGGTAAGAGTATAGGCATGTTGCTTGCCCGTAAAATACTCGATGTTGATGGGGACAAACGATTTGCACCGTATCTGGAACCGCATGATTCCTACTACCTCGGATCGGATATATTTTATACCTATATTGTACAAAATGATTGGTGGAAGCTACGAACCTTACAAAAGACAGAAGAAGGTTATTTTAAATATGCTCCGGAACTGAAAGAAAAGCTTTTAAACGGTAAGTTTCCGCAAAACATACAGGAACAGTTTGTGCATATGTTGGAGTATTTTGGTCAATCTCCGATCATTGTAAGGTCCAGCTCCTTGCTCGAGGATAATTTCGGAAATGCCTTTGCGGGAAAGTATGAAAGCATTTTCTGCGTAAACCAAGGTACACCGGAGGAACGTTATGAAGCCTTTGAACAGGCAGTTAGAATCGTTTATGCTAGTACGATGAATGAAGATGCACTTGCTTATCGCAAAAATAGGGGTTTATTTGAGAAGGATGAGCAGATGGCAATCCTTGTGCAACGGGTTTCCGGTGATTATTATGAGGAGAATTTCTTTCCCCATATGGCCGGAGTAGGTAATTCTTCTAATTTATATGTGTGGGATAAAAGTGTAGATATTGAGGCTGGAATGCTACGGCTTGTGTTTGGACTGGGAACAAGAGCTGTTGACAGAACAGAAGGAGATTATGTTAGAATTGTAAGCCTTGATGATCCTTTACGGGTTCCGCTCATGAACTATGAGGATCAAAAAAAGTTCTCCCAGCATTTTGTTGATGTCCTGTCTATTGATGAAAATAATCTGACGAGTAAACCTATGGAGGATATCCTAACAAGGGATATCAAGGTGAAGAAGGAACTGTTTGCCGGTATCGATTATCAGACGATGGATCGTCTTAGAGAGTTGGGTTACACCAACCGAAAAACACCCTATATCCTGGATTTTCGTAATATTCTTAAGGATACCGTTTTTCCTGGATTGATGAAGGATATGCTTGCATTACTGTCAAAAGTTTATGATTATCCTGTAGATATCGAATTTACTGTTAATTTTAATAAAAATATGCAATTTAAGGTTAACCTGCTACAGTGCCGTCCTTTACAGACAAAAGGGCTGGGCAAATCGGTTGAAATACCAACACTGATAGATAAGAATGCATGCTTTTTCTCCTCAAAAGGGAATTTTATGGGCGGAAATATTAGATTGCTGATTGAGTACGTTGTATTCGTAGAAATGGGGGCTTACCTTAAATTAAGCGAACAAGAAAAATATACGGTAGCCAGACAAATTGGCAGAATCAATACGGCCTTAAAAGGGCATAAGGTCATGTTAGTAGGCCCTGGACGATGGGGTACTACAACACCGTCACTGGGTGTCCCGGTACACTTTACAGAATTGTGCAATATGTCAGTAATCTGTGAAGTAGCATCAACTGAGTCTGGATTTATGCCAGAATTATCTTATGGCAGCCATTTCTTTCAAGACCTTGTTGAAGCAGATATCTTTTATGTTGCAATTTTTGATGGACAGAAGGACGTTTTATATCACCCGGATTGGATTTTGAGCAAAGAAAATATTTTAACAACGATAATTTCGGAGGGATCACAGCTTGCGAATGTTATTCATATTGCTAAAACCGATAGTATGGAAATATTTTCAGATATCATATCGCAGACTCTTTTATGCAGGTAGGAAAATTTGACACTCTTTATAATTTATAATAGGAAGCAAATTGTTTTGTTTGCATATTTTTGTATATAATAAAAATATATTCATGTTAGAAATCAACTTACCCAAGCACTTACTAAGTGATACTTAGAAAAATACTAGGAACCTTTCCAATATATTACAGACTGAGCAATTCAAAAGTTCATTCTATTGACAATCATTCTGTTTAAGATTATCATATACATAAAAGTTTTAAACTGAATGCATGTTATCTTTTTAATACTTATTTTATACATTATACAGGGGGAAAAAATGAAACGGAAAAAAGGTCGAACCAAACAGATTATTCTGCTTGTGCTCATCGTTGAGGTTTTACTGATTATCTTTATGTTATGTTATATTCAATTTAGATCTAAGGTAGTTAAGGTGGTGACCATCGAAGCTGGACCCCCCCTGACAAGTGCGGAACTGTTTTTACGGGACAAGAATATTCAAGATAGTACTCTTATGAATATGAATAGTTTGGATTTTAATAATCCCGGAAGTTATGAAGTTCAAATAAAAGTTGGAAATAAAATGTATACCTCTACCTTAAAGATAGTAGATACCGTACCACCTTCGGCTACTGTAGTTAATCAACTGATATTAAAAGATGCAATTATTGAAGCAAAGGATTTTGTGTCAGATATATCAGATTCAACTGCTGTAACAGTCTCCTATAAAGAAACACCTGATTTTTCAAAATATGAAGATCAAGAGGTGACTGTTGTTTTAGAGGATACCAGTAATAATAAGAAAGAATTAAAAGCTACGCTTACCGTATTGGATATTAATAGCACAGTTACCATTGAAGCAGGGTCTTTGATGGATATTACGATTGCTGATTTTGTAAATAATGATAAATACAACGTGTCATTTGAAACTGATTTACAAAAGCTTGATATCAGCAAACCGACTATTCATGAGATAGTACTAAACGTAGATGGTAAAACGGCGAAAGCTAATATTCAAGTAATTGATACCACGGCTCCGACTGCAACAATGGGAAATCTGGAAATATGGAAGGGAGAATCACCGCAGGCTATTTCTTTTGTAACTAATATAGTTGATGTAACTTCTGTGAAAGCTTCTTATATAGGAACTCCTGATTTCACACTGTTAGGTGAACAAGCAGTTAACATTATAATAGAAGATGAAAGCGGCAATAAGGCGGAACTAACAGCTTTAATTATAGTGAAAGAGGATACACAAGCACCTGTAATTGCAGGAGTTGTAGATAGAATAGTTAATATCGGGAAAACGGTATCTTATAAAAGTGGTGTCAGTGTAACAGATAATAAAGATGAATTAATAGATTTCAAGGTAGACAGCAGCCAGGTAAATTTAAGAGAAGTTGGCTCCTATCAGGTAACCTATACTGCCACGGATACGTCAGGAAATAAAGCTACAGTTACTGCAACGATTGATGTGACTGATTCGGGAATATCAGAAGAAGAGGTTGCTAAGATGTCTCAGGATATTCTTGATGAGATAATGACAGAGGATATGACAAAAGTTGAGATTGCTTGGGAAATTTATCAATGGACGAAAGGGCATATTTCCTATACTGGAAGCTCTGATAAGTCTGATTGGGTTGCAGAAGCTTACCGCGGCATTAAAAATGGGGTTGGGGATTGTTTTACTTATTTTGCAGTTGCACAGGCACTTCTAAACCAAGCAGATATTGATAATATAGGTGTTACAAGGGTTGGAGGCGAGACACATCATTATTGGAGCCTCATTGATTGTGGAGACGGTTGGTACCATTTTGACTCCTGTCCTAATAAAGACCATAAGAAAACCTTTATGATGACGGATGCAGAGGTAGAAGAATATACGCAGATGAGAGGTAATAATTATTACACCTTTGATAAAACATTATATCCGCCTACACCATTAGAGTAATTTGAGCTCATGAGGCAGAAAATAGTGTAAAACCATACTAGGAAAGGGAGGCAAACAGTACGAAAAAACTAGGTGTTATTGGTGGTTTGGGTCCCATAGCTACAGCATATTTTTATGAATTGATTATTAAGATGACAAATGCAAAGCAAGATCAAGAGCATATAGAAATGCTTATTTATAGTAAACCTACTATTCCCGACAGAACAGCGTATATATTGGGAAGAAGCAAAGAAAATCCGGTATTTCCAATGATTGAAATCGGAAAGGCACTGGTTGATTTGGGGGTTGACTACATTGCAATTCCATGTATTACAGCTCATTATTTTCATGATACCCTGTCTAGTGGAATTGGTGTCCCTATCATTCATATTATTAAAGAAACAGTGCAGCACTTAAAGGATCACGGGGTGCAGTGTGCTGGAATTATGGCAACAGAGGGTACAATTAGTAGTAACCTTTTTCAAGAGGAGCTTATAAAGGCCGGCATGAATGCAATCATACCGACAGAGCAGAAACAGGAAATGGTTACGGATTTGATCTATAAGAATGTGAAAGCAAATCAACCGGTAGATTTTGATAAATTTACTGCTGTTTCCATGGAGTTGAAAAATAATGGAGCCGAAGTTATTATATTGGGATGTACCGAATTATCTTTGATTAAAAGAGATTATGATATCGGCCCAGGTTATATCGATGCAATGGAGGTACTTTCCATGCGTTCCATTCTATTATGTGAAGCTGACTTGAAGGCAGAATATCATTCTCTCATTACGAAATAAAGACTGATAAAGGAAAGGTACTAAAGTATGCAAAGAAATGTATTGGAGTATTTGGAAGGAACAGCGCTTAAGCTTCCTCAAAAAATAGCATATGCAAATGAAGAGATAAGTGTTACATTTGAAGAGGTTTATCATCAATCAAAGGCTATCGGGACTTATCTTTTGGATCAAGGTCATGTCAAAGAACCCATAGTTGTGTTTATGGGAAAGCATCCAAGAACAATTATTACATTTTATGGTGTTATCTATGCAGGTAATTATTATGTGCCAATTGATGAAGAAATGCCAAGACACCGAATCGAATTGATTTTCCAAAGCTTAAAACCAAAGGCAGTTATTTGTGATAACGAAACTATAAAACTTTTAGAAGCCTTTTCATTTGAGGGAAAAGTTTATTCCTATGAGGAAATGATTAAGGTCCCGGTGAATGAAAATCCTATCCTTGCTATTCGGGACAAGCAGATTGATACAGACCCGATTTATATCGTATTTACTTCCGGATCTACCGGCGTTCCAAAAGGAGTCGTGGCGTGCCACCGATCTGTAATCGATTATATAGAAAGCCTTTCCGAGGTTCTAAAGTTTGATGAGAATACAGTATTCGGTAATCAAACACCGCTTTATGTGGATGCCTGCCTAAAGGAACTCTATCCCACATTAAAATTTGGAGCTACCACTTATCTTGTACCGAAAAAGTTATTTATGTTTCCGTTACAGCTTGTGGAGTTTTTAAATGAACATAAGATTAATACAGTATGCTGGGTAGTATCGGCACTTACGATGATATCAGCCTTTGGAGCACTGCAAAGGGAGGTTCCAAAGTTCTTGCATACCATAGCCTTCGGCAGTGAAGTATTTCCAATCAAACAGTTTAATCTTTGGAAAAAGGCTCTTCCGAATGCAAGGTTTGTGAATTTATACGGCCCTACGGAAGCGACCGGTATGTCCTGTTATTATGAAGTAAACCGTGAATTTGAATTGGACGAAATGATTCCGATTGGGAGACCCTTTCGTAATACGGAAATAATATTGTTAGATGAGAACAAACAAATTGCGCAACCGGGGAATACTGGGGAAATCTGTATTAGAGGTACATCACTTACACTGGGCTATTATAGAAACTTTGATAAAACAAGAGAGGTATTTATTCAAAATCCTTTGAATGATGCCTATCCGGAATTGATCTACTGTACTGGCGACTTGGGAAAATACAATGATTATGGCGAACTGATTTTTGTATCACGTAAGGATAATCAGATTAAGCATATGGGTCATCGTATCGAGCTTGGTGAAATAGAAATTGTTTCAAATATGCTGGAGGAGATGAAGAGTGCCTGCTGCGTTTTTGATGATGAAAAGAAGAAAATTGTGTTATACTATGTGGGAGATTCCACACCTGCACAGGTTGCCGCTTATCTAAAGGAGAAGTTACCGAGATACATGATTCCAAATGTAATAGAAGCTTTGGAGAATATGCCGTTGACTACAAACGGTAAAATTGATCGAGTTTTATTGAAAGAAAAATATAAAAATAGACGGGAGAAACTATAATGGATATTATTATGGAAATTTTAAGCGGACTACATCCGGAAGTGGATTTTGACAAATGTGAAACCTTAATTGATGATAGGATTATTGATTCCTTTGATATTGTAACAATCATTTCAGAAATCAGTGATGAATTTGATATTACCGTACCGGTAGAAGACATTGTACCGAAGAACTTCAATTCTGCTAAAGCTCTTTTTGCTATGGTAGAGCGTTTAATTGAAGAAGAATAACAGGGGGTATTATGCTTTTTACATCGTATCGTTTTATAATATTTTTAATTGTATTATTTGTTGTTTACTATTTAATTCCAAAGAAATTTCAATGGATATTATTACTCACTGCAAGTTATGTATTTTATAGCTTTGCAGGAGTTAAATCTTTGTTATATGTAATGATAACCACGATTTCCACCTATCTTATCAGTCGAAAATTGAATAGGATACAAACAATCCAGTCAGATTATTTGAAAGAAAATAAAGAAACATTTTCAAGAGATGACCGGAAGGCATATAAGGCATTGATGAAAATAAAACAGCGTAAGTGGTTGGTTTTTTGCATGCTGCTTAACTTTGGTATTCTCGCTATATTAAAATATACCGATTTTACCATAGGAAATATTAATTCGGTTTTTGATCTTCTTAAGGTAAATAACGAATTACCCATGTTAGGGTTTGTTCTGCCACTGGGGATTTCCTTTTATACGTTTATGACAATGGGATACATCATCGATGTCTACCGCGAGAAATATCCCTGTGAAAAGAATATATTTAAATTGGCACTATTTATCTCATTTTTTCCGCAAATGATACAAGGTCCAATTAATCGTTACGATGATATAAAGGAAACCTTGTTTGCGAAACATTCTTATGACACTAGAAATGTTTCCTTCGGACTACAGCGAATTTTATGGGGATTCTTTAAGAAATTAGTAATTGCGGACCGTTTGTTAGTAGCAGTCAGTACAATTGTCCGTAACCCGGATGATTTCCAAGGTAGCTATGTTTTAGTCGGAATGTTTTTCTACGCAATTGAGCTTTATGCAGATTTCACCGGAGGTATTGATATTACAATCGGTGTTGCAGAGGTTTTGGGAATACCGTTGAAAGAGAATTTTGAACGGCCATATTTCTCAAAATCAATTACGGAATACTGGAGAAGATGGCATATTACTATGGGAACTTGGTTTAAAGATTATTTGTTTTACCCGATTTCTGTTAGTAAATCAATGCTAAACTTATCGAAGAAGTGCAGAACTCGTTATGGAGATGCAATAGGTAAAAGAGTACCAGTCTATATCGCTACGATTATCGTATGGTTTTTAACGGGTCTTTGGCATGGTGCAGCATGGAACTTTATAGTCTGGGGGCTAGGAAACTGCCTAGTAATACTTATCTCACAAGAATGTATTCCTTTATATCATAAATTCCATAGTAAATTTCATGTGCAGCATCTTTTCTGGTATCGGCTATTCCAGGTGGTGCGAACCTTTTGGCTGATGAGCTTTTTACGAACCTTTGACTGCTATCGAAATGTACCCACTACCTTTAAAATGTATGGTACCATTTTTACTAAATTAAATTTAAAAGAATTATTTCAAGGTGGCCTCATGAAGCTGGGTCTAACCTTATCAGATTATTTCGTTTTGATTCTATGTGTTACAGTATTACTTGTTGTAAGCTTATTACAAAGATCCGGCAGTGTCCGCGAAAAGCTGGCGGCAAGACCTGTTTTACTGCGTTATGCAACTTATTTTGTTATTTTATTGGCAATACTATTATTGGGAGCATATGGAGTTGGGTATGACGCAAGCCAATTTATATACAGCCAATTCTAAATTGAAATGGAACTAATGACGTTAACGAATCGTCAAATAGATAACTGAAATTACTGCTCTTTTAGAAAGGTACACATTTATGAAGAAAAAAATTCTAATTAATATAGCTGCACTATGCTTTGCGATATTAATTCTCTTTTTACTACAGAAGTTGTTTATGCCCAAATATATATCAGAAATTCGTGAAGGTAGTCTGATTGCTGAATATTATGACGAGGTAAAAGATCATGATGTCATGTTTATCGGAGACTGTGAAGTATATGAAAACTTTTCACCGATTACATTATGGGAAAAATACGGGATTACAAGTTACATCAGGGGAAGTGCCCAACAGCTGATTTGGCAGTCCTATTATCTTCTCGAGGAGACACTGAAATATGAAAAACCTAAGGTAGTTGTATTTAATGTTTTATCTATGAAGTACAATGAGCCTCAAAAGGAAGCATATAATCGGTTGACCTTGGACGGGATGAAACTGTCAAAATCGAAAATAAATGATATTAAAACATCTATGATGGAGGATGAATCGTTTATCTCTTATATTTTTCCACTTATCAGGTATCATGCCAGATGGAGCAAGCTTACAGGGGAAGACTTCAAATATATGTTTGAGAAGGATAAGGTTTCCCATAATGGCTTTTTGATGAGGACAGATGTAAAACCAGTCACTGTAATTCCAAAGGGAAAGAAGCTTGCCGATTATCAATTTGGCGAAAACAGTTACGACTATTTGGACCGAATGACAAAGCTTTGCAAGGATAATAATATTGAGCTAATATTAATTAAAGCCCCAAGTACATATCCATATTGGTATGACGAATGGGATACTCAAATGGTTAATTATGCCGAGAAAAACGACTTAACCTACATTAATTTTTTGGATCTTCTTGAGGAAGTAGGAATTGATTTCAGTAAGGATACTTATGACGGTGGGTTACATCTAAACCTTTATGGTGCTGAGAAATTATCTGAGTATTTCGGAAAAACTTTAAGTGAGGATTTTGGGGTTTCAGACAACAGAAACGATTCTTCAACTGCAAAAATATGGGATGAAAAAGTAGATTCCTATTATGCAATGGAAGAAGATCAGCAGAGAGAATTGGTTGAGTACGGCTATCTGAAAAGCTATGGTGCATTAGTACAAATCACGGAGGAAGAAGAATAAGTAGGATACTCCGGCCAAGGATAGAACATTATATTAGATATTGAATAGAATAGGAGAAATCAAATGAAAAAAATAATTTTATTAATCACTATCATGCTGCTTCTTGTAGGCTGCAGCAAGGAAGCCAAGGATCCGGCAAATGATGCCGATCAAGAAAATGATACAACACAAGGCAGTAACGATGCACAAAATAATGATACTGCAGATGATACAGCAACGCAGGATCATCAAGTAGTAGGTTTTAGTTTTGAGTATAATGGTGTTAAAGTACCTATGAACGTGGAAGCAGCACCGGTTGTTGAAGCATTAGGTGAGCAGACAGATTACTTTGAAGCAGCAAGCTGCGCTTTCCAAGGACTGGACAAATTCTATTATTATAGTGGTTTTGAACTGGATACTTATCCGCTTGACGGCGTAGATTACATATCCTCCGTCGTTTTTTCGGATGATTCAGTATCTACAGTAGAGGGAATTTATATAGGTTCAACTTTGGAAGAGATTATTAAAGCCTATGGTGAGAACTATACTGAGGAGTCAGGGTTGTATACCTATACCTTAGGAGAAACCAAATTAACAATTCTTGTTGAGAATAATGTTGCGGCAGCAATAACTTATCTTGCAATTATTGAAGGCTTGCAACCATAATATATTTGCAAGGGAAGGCTTGTATATATCCTTAATGAAAAAAAGCTATAGAATAAAAAAATCCGACAGTTTAATCTGTCGGATTTTTTTATTCATGACAAGTGAATTGACTCGGCGTATGGTTACCAAAGTTAGCAAGACCGGGTTATCATACCTTGCTCTATTGCGTGCGGTCACTGCTGGTTGTGTGAGCATGACTTATGGAGCCAGTGCGATAATTCCAACACCTACGGTAGCACCAGAGGAATTATCTCAAGACGAAATAGCTATAATAACTATTTGAGATATTTAATTACATATAATTTATGTAAAATATATTGTAAAATAGAATAAATAGTAGTAAAATGTTTTACAAGAAAGAGAAATTCAAGGTATGTTCTCAGTTCAGTAAGAACAGGAGGTAAGTTATGGTTGGAATAAAGGAAGTAGCAAAACGAGCTGGAGTATCTGTTTCTACAGTGTCAAACGTGATTAATAATAAGAAAAATGTTGGAGAAGAAACAAGGGAAAGAATACTTAAAATCTGTGAAGAGATGTCATATCACCCGAATGTAGTAGGGAAAGGATTAAAGTCCGGTAAAGCGAATACAATTCTTTTTAATTTCAGTGACTTCGACAGAAGTTTTTACCTTAGAATAATAAACGGTATTAGTGATTATGTGAATGATAATGATTTTGATCTGATTATTTGTACGGACAAGTCTTGCAAGAAATATATGAACAGCAGCATAACCAGTGGATGTATTATATTGGATAAAAAGATGCAGGATGAGGTTTTAACTGGGATTGCGCAGGAGAACTATCCAATAGTGGTATTGGATAGAATTATGAATAACCCATATATAAAGAGTGTAGTAGTAAACAATTACGATCCTATGTTTGAATTGACCCAAGGAATAGTTAACAGAGGCTATCGGCATTTCGGGTTTGTCGGAGGACCGGAAGAAACGGCAGATAATAAAGAACGGTATAAAGCGTTTCGAGATGTGTTAGACATAAATCAAATTCAATTTCAGCAAAAAAGCTATTTCGCAGGAAATTACCGTGAGAAAAGCGGATATACAGCTGCAAAAATCCTTATGTTAAGCAGAGAACTGCCGGATTGCCTGGTTTGCGCCAATGATAATATGGCTATTGGCGCAATGAAAGCATTCCGAGAAAATGGGATACGGGTTCCAGAGGACATTGCAGTAACAGGTTTTGATAACTGCGACTTAGCTGAAGCAATGAATTTGACGACTGTATCTATACCTAATTATGAGCGGGGATATATTGCTGCCAGATATCTGATTGAGAATATCAGAGGGTTAAGGAATGTTGAAACGTTCAAAATCTCCGCAAAAATCATTTGGAGAGATAGTATAAGAACAAAAAACATCTGAGAACAGTAAAATAATATATAAAATACTATATGATTTTAGTAAAACTATGTGAAAACCAACAAAATATTGGAAAATCACGTAGTTTTTTTGTGCCTGTAATTAGTAATATTGCACAAAGAAATTAGCAATTAAGGTTATTAATATAAACAATATTGACAATAAATGATATTTGCTGTATTATACAGGTAGAACATTTTATTAATATTTTATTTAAAGGAGAGGGAAAAATGAAAATTAGAAAAATGATTAATGTTTTACTAGCCGTAGTGATAATGGCGAGTATGATGCTTACCGGTTGTGGTAAAACAGAGGAGAAAGAAGAAGCAGCTAATACACAAGGAGCTAATACCGAAGCGACAGTTAAACCGGAAGCTACTGCAAAACCGGAAGCGACACCAGCCGAAACAACAAAGGCCGCTGATAAAATAATTATATTCCAATCGAAGGTAGAGATTACAGATCAGTTAGAAGCTTGTGCAAAAGCATATACAGCAGAGACAGGTGTTGAAGTTGAAGTGTGGGGAACCACAGGAGATGATTATTTACAACAATTGAAAATTAAGTTAGGTAATAATCAGGGTCCTACAGTATTTTCACTTCAACCTGGTGCAGAGTCAGAGGAATTAAAGGCTTATTTAACAGATTTAGGTGACTTAAATTTTGTCGGTGATATTGCATCAAATATGGCAAATGTAATCGATGGTAAAACAGTTGGTATCCCATATACAATGGAAGGTTTTGGTGTCGTTTATAATAAAAGCCTTATTGATGCTTCCAAAATTACCGATAGTGCTTCGTTTATTAAAATGCTAGAGGATCAAAAAGCAGCTGGTATTAACGGATTTAGTTTATCAAGTGAAAGCTACTTCCTGATTGGACACATTTTGAATACACCATTTGCATTACAGGCAGATCCGGAAGCGTACATAAATCAATTAGTAGCAGGCGAAGTAAAGCTTCAGGACTCACCAGAATTCGTAGATTTTGCAAACGTAATGGCAGCAATCAGAGAAAATACGGTTAATCCGCTGGAAGTAACCTACGATAAAGAAACAGGTGATTTCGCAACTGGAAAATCAGCATCCATCCATCAGGGAAATTGGTGCTACAGTATGTTTAAAGATTATGATGTTACTTTTGATATGGGTATGATGCCATTACCGATTTCAGGTAATGATAAGATTGCAGCTAGTGTTCCTACCTGTTGGTATGTAAATACAACTGCAGAAGTAGAAGAGCAACAAGCCGGCAAGGACTTCTTAAATTGGTTATATACCAGTGAAACCGGTAAAAATTATCTGATGAAAGAATTCGGATTTATGCCTGTAGTAGCTGGCATGGAAAATGCTAATATGGATTCTATTTCTCAATCAGTTGCTGATGCTGCAGCAGCAGGGAAAACAATTGGTTGGCCTATGGCTAAATGGCCGGCAGGTATTGTAGATGTTTACTTATTACCGATTGCTCAAGAATTTTTTACAACCGATATGACAGCAGAAGATTTTCTTACTAAGCTAACCGATGCCTTCGTACAGGCAGGACAGCAATAGTAAGTGAACGCTTTAAAATGAATTAAGATTACATAAAGCATAAATAGAAATCTAACATCTTCTTAAATAGGTCTTTAAGTTGGTGTTAGATTTCTGTAATATGAATACTATATTTTGATCCTATAATTTATGTTATTATTAAGCACAAGCATCCTAATTTATAGGTTCTTGCTTGATACTGAAGGTAAACTCTTTACTAAAACGAATAATTTTTAATTAAGGAGGTGAAATCCTCCGAAAAGGATTAGGGAGATGAAAACCTCCCAATGCATGGAGGGTTGGAAATGAGCAGAAAAAGAAATATTGCATGGTACGCTTTATTTGTGTTACCTCTAATACTTGTATTTACTACGGTTGTTATTATACCTTTTATTATCGGTATAGGATATTCGTTTATTAAGTGGGATGGGATGCCTTTAAATCCGAAAACCTTTGTAGGAGTGGATAACTACATAAGGCTTTTTAATGACATGAAGTTTTTAACATCTGCAGGCCATACCTTACTATTTACTATAATTTCCGTATTAGTCATTAATGTATTAGGACTTACCTTTGCTTTGATTGTTACAAATAAATTAAAAGTTCGTAATGCGGCCAGAACTATGCTATTCATGCCTTATTTAATTGGGGGATTAATTTTAGGTTACATCTGGAAGTTTATATTTACGGATGTATTCAATTCAATTGGTAACTTAACCGGATGGCACAATGTGTTTTTTAGCTGGCTTTTGGATCCGAACTATGCGCTGGCTGCTATGATTATTGTTACAACCTGGCAGATGGCAGGCTATATCATGATTATTTATATTAATGGCATCCAGGCAATGCCGGAAGATATTATTGAAGCAGCAAAGGTAGATGGTGCAGGCTTTTGGAAGACATTGCTCCATATTAAGTTTCCGTTAATCATGCCATCCTTTACGATTTGTTTGTTTTTGACGTTATCAAACTGTTTTAAAATATTCGATGTTAACTTCTCTTTAACAGGCGGAGGACCAAGTAATGCTACTGAAATGATGGCTATGAATATTTACAATGAAATTTTCTCGTCAGGCCATTATGGATATGGGCAAGCTAAGGCAATTATGTTCTTCATTGCAGTTGCAATAATTACATTAATACAAGTTTCTATCACGAAAAAGAAAGAGGTGGAAATGTAATGAAGAAAGCAGGTAAAATTTTTATTGAACTAATTACAGTAGTATTGTGTTTATGCTATCTATTCCCGATTTATATTGTTTTTGTTAATTCCTTTAAGAACCGTAAGGAACTATACGAAAATATGTTGGCCTTGCCTAAAAAGTTTTCCTTCGAGTATTTTGAAATTGCAATGGGTAAAATGAATTTTCTCAGAGCGTTTGGAAACTCCTTAATTGTAACTGTTACTTCAATTGCTATTATAGTCATTCTAGCATCCATGACAGCATGGATGTTGGTGAGAACGAACAATAAGCTTAGTAAAATATTGTTTATGGTTTTTGTAGCGACGATGATTATTCCTTTCCAGACGATTATGATGCCTTTGATGCAGGTAATGGGTTGGGTAAGTGATAAGGTGCATATCCCAATGGTGGATACTTTAGGTGGCTTAATCTATATGAATGTAGGTTTTGGCGCTAGTATGGCAGTATTTTTATATCATGGATTTGTTAAGTCAATTCCGATTTCCTTGGAGGAGGCTGCAACGATTGATGGCTGCAATAAATTCAAGGTGTTTTGGAAAATAGTCTTTCCTATGTTAAAACCGACAACTGCTACCGTTATTATACTTGATGTTATTTTGATCTGGAATGACTATCTGCTACCTAGACTCGTTCTATCTAGTAAGAGCCTTCGTACCATTCCGTTATCGACGGCTTCCTTCTTCGGTCAGTTTACGATTGAGTGGAATTTAGCTATGGCAGGATTGATGCTGACGATTATTCCAGTTATTATCTTCTACCTGGCTGCGCAAAAATATATCGTTAAGGGAGTAGCAGCGGGGGCAGTAAAACTTTGATCCATAAAAACCAAAACATTTATCGTGCTTGCGCAAGGATACTAGTACCAAAACCAAACAAAATTTTCTTTTTGTATCATAGAGTTTGTTTTGAAAACTTGAAACTACCAGGTTTTGGACATTGATGGAGGAAATAATGAGAGTAAATCAACTGGTCTACGAAATTGAAGATTTCAGCTGGGATAATAGTGATTTAATTGTAAATGAAACGGTATTTCATAATGCAAATGGATACATAGGGGTCAGATCCAATTTTGAAGAAGGATATCCGGAAGGATATGATACCATTCGTGGTACTTATATTAACGGTTTCTATGATATTGCTGAAATGAGGCAGGCTGAAAGGCTGTATGGTATGGTAGAAGAAAAACAGACCATGCTGAATGTAGTAGACACTCAAACAATTTATTTAGATATTGACGGAGAAAGGTTCAATTTATTTGAAGGTACAACTCTTCAAAGTAAAAGATGGCTGGATATGGAGGAGGGTATTACCGGACGGAGGATTGTTTGGCGTTCTCCAAATGGAAAAGAAGTTGAAATTATCATCAGAAGAATGGCCTCATTTCATCAACTATCCTTATTTACCATAGAATATGCAGTAAAAGCTTTAAACTTTAGCGGTAAAATAGAATTCCAATCCTTACACCAGGGAGAAGTAATGAATTACAGCAATAGCGAAGACCCAAGAGTCGCAACAGAAAGTTGCAGGTATTTGATACCTGCCAGTTCGACTATCTTGGAGGATGCTTCCTACCTGACCTCCCATACCACTAAATCCGATTTATCCGTATGCACCGGCGTGAAGCATATCTTATCAAAGTTAAGTAAGCTTCATACAAAAATTGAAGGGCACAATGCCATCTGTAACATTCAAACTTCAATTAATCAAAATGAGACAATCATATTAACGAAATATACGGTATTTAGCGATTCAATCAGACAGAAGGATTGTTTAGCAAAAGCTGTTTCCGAAATGGAGCGAGCCCTATCCCTCCCTCTCGAAAAATTATATGACTATCAAAGAATTTATCTGAAGGAATATTGGGAAAACTGTTTATTGGAAATTGAGGGTGACGATGATTTAACTACTTCCGTCAATTATAATATGTATCAACTGATTCAATCCGTGGGAAAGGATGAAAACTGTAATATTACAGCAAAGGGCTTAAGCGGAGAAGGATATGAAGGGCATTATTTTTGGGATACTGAGATGTATATCGAACCCTTTTTTAATCTTACTGAACCGAATATAACTAAAAATTTAATTGGATTTCGGTATAAGACACTGGACAAAGCAAAAGAAAATGCAAAAATATTAGGCCATACCAAAGGTGCGTTGTACCCATGGCGAACGATAATGGGAACAGAATGCTCCGGCTATTTTCCATCGGGATCGGCCGGTTACCATATTAATGGTGACATAGCTTATTCCATTATATCCTACTATTTAACTACCAAAGACTTGGATTTTATCGCTGAGAAGGGTGCAGAAATCATCTTCGAAACCGCTAGATTATGGATTGATGTTGGGAATTATTACAAAGGGTCATTTCGTATCAATGAGGTTACAGGCCCTGATGAATATACCTGTATGGTAAATAATAATTACTATACTAATGTTTCAGCACAATTCAATTTAAAATGGGCTTCTAAGTTTTATTATTTACTCAAAAAAGAGAATAAGTTAGCAGATGTTGCAGATAAAATAGGACTGATGGAGGCGGAAATAACTGAATTCGTTAAAGCATCAGATAGTATGTACCTGCCTTTTGACGAAGAACGAGGGATAAATCCTCAGGACGATTCCTTTCTCGAAAAGAAACTTTGGGATATTGAAAATACGCCGAAAGAGAACTTTCCATTATTACTGCATTATCATCCGCTGTTTTTATACCGTCATCAGGTTTGCAAGCAGGCAGATACTGTATTAGCTCATTTTATTTTTGAAGATGCACAACCGTTGGAAACCATCCTCAATTCATATGAGTATTATGAAAAGGTCACAACCCATGATTCTTCCTTGTCCACCTGTATCTTTAGTATTATGGCATCTAAACTAGGTCTGATTGAAAAAGCTTATGACTATTTTGGAGATTCAGCGAAGTTAGACTTATTTAATACTCACAAAAATACAAAGGATGGTATCCATACAGCTAATATGGGTGGTAATTATATGGCTATTGTTTATGGGTTTGCAGGGCTAAGGATTAAAGAAAGCGGAATACACTTTGCACCAATTATTCCAATACAGTGGAAGGAATACCGGTTTAAAATCAATTACGAAGACAGCCAAATTGAAGTGGAAGTAAATAAGGAAGTAAGTACATTTACATTAATTAAGGGAAGCCCGAAGGATATCTTCATTAATGGTAATAAACATAGCCTTAAGGATAGAATTACAGTACTAGACATTTAAATGGAAGTTTTATAATGAGCGATTAAAAATAATTGACCAGTCAGTCGGGTGTAAAACTTGACTGACTTTTTTGATTTATCATAGAAAAAGACAGTTTAATTCAAGAATAAAATGTTGTTATATATCAAAATAATCATAGGAACTAATAATAATAATTAAATCAGATAAAAAACCTAATGTGCGATAAATTCGGAAAAGTGTTGACAATTTAGAAAATAATATGTATAATCTAATTATATTAGCACTCAAAAGTAAAGAGTGCTAAACCAATGATGGTACTTAAGCGACCAAAAAACTGACTTATTATATATAAATATAGTTAAAAAGATAAGCTTTTGGGAAAACTTTATTTAGAACCCTCATATAAAAAATAGAAATAAATGGCTTAATAAGCCCCAAAGGAGAATCCAAATGGAAGAGATTATTTTAGATGCAATAGAAAGAGCAGATGGAAAATTTAGAGAAAGTGGTTTTGTGGCCGGTGTACTTTATGGAGATGGTATTGTGGCAGCAACTCCGGTTAAATTCGAAGAAAAATCTTTAAATAAAGTACTTAGCAAACATGGAAATAGTGCTAAAATATGGGTTAATATTAATAATAGTAAGAAATATGGTTTCATTAAAGAAGTACAAAGAAAAGCTATGACCAGGACTGTTTCCCATATTGATGTGCAGATTGTATCAAAAGATCATGAAATAAAAATTCAGATTCCTATTACCTTTCAAGGTGAAGATAGTTTAGTGGTTAGACAACTTCAGCTACAGGTATATAAATCAGAACTAAATGTTTATGGAAAGATGGCGTTGATGCCAGATGTGTTAACAGTTGATGTATCAAAGATGGAGTTAGGTGATACTATTACTTTAGACAATTTTGATTTGGATAAGCTTTTAAAGATTGAAAATGAAGATGTTGTCTATGGAACAATAATTAATTTAAGGGTTCAGCCCGTTGAAGAGGTTGAAGAGGTTGAAACTGAAACTAAAAAATAATTACTTATGTTTGTCAAATTATATAATTTGTCTTTACATTAAAACACTAAATTCAAAGAGAACTGATCTCCATATAGGGAGCGCAGTTCTCTTGATTTTTTAGTCCCGTTAAAGCGGGCAGATTGGAGTTAAATATGAAAGCATTATTTCTTGCGGGAGGAATGGGGACTAGGTTGAAGCCTTTAACGGATAACCTACCCAAACCGATGGTTCCCATTATGAATAAACCATTATTAGAGAGGACCATGCTTAATCTTAAAAAGTGTGGCATAACAGAGGCCGTTATAAGTACTTGTTACCATCCGGAGCACATTAAAGAATATTTTAAAAAAGGGAATAATATAAACTTAAAAATAGAATATATCGTGGAAGATAGTCCATTGGGTACGGGAGGCGCGATTAAAAAAGCAGAAGAGTATTTTAATGAAACTTTTATTGTATTTAATTCAGATATATTATGCGATATCGATTTAAGTAAAATGATTGATTTTCATAAATCAAAACAAGCACTAGCTACCATAGCTGTAACCGAAGTTCAAGATCCATCCATTTACGGTGTCATTGAATATGACGCAAATGGATATGCGATTTCTTTTAAAGAAAAGCCGAAAGCAGGAGAAACATCTTCAAAATCAATCAATGCAGGTATTTATATTTTTGAACCAGCAATTTTTAATGAGATTGCTGCTGACCGAGCAGTATCCATTGAAAGAGAAATATTCCCGAACCTACTTAAGAATGACCAAAAGATAGGGATTTATAAAATCGGGAGTTATTGGATGGATATTGGTACTATTGAAAAATATAGACAGGCGCATTGGGATATCATGAAGGGGAAATGTAAACTGGTGGATTGCGATTTTAACAGTGACAATATTAGCTTAGGTGAAAATGTAAAGATCCATCCTAATTCTAAAATTATTGGCCCGGTTTATATTGGAGACAACACTATTATAGGGGAAAAGGTTATAATAAATCATTCGGTGATAGGAAATAATGTTTCTATTGGAGCAGGAAGTAAAATTATCGGAAGCATTCTTTGGAATGACGTAATTATTAGTAATAACGCTAGATTAGTCGACACAGTTGTTACATCCAGTAGTAGAGAAGATAAAGAAGAAAATCTTTTAAAAACCATAACAATATTGAAATCACTTAGTCCTAAGGTACCTGCTGATAAAAGCGTAAAATCAGACATAATAAAATAGAAAATAGGAAAGGACGATAAATATTGAAAAAATCTAAAGTATATAACAACATAGCATTTTTAAGTACTTTTCCACCGCGGGAATGCGGTATTGCTACCTTTACGGAGGATCTTATTACCTCGATAGATTACTCCAAAAAATTGAAAACTCATATAATTGCAATAAGTAATACAGACGACTGTGAGTATGGCGATAAAGTTAGGGAGCAAATCAGGCAAAATGAGCAAAGTGATTACATTGCTTTGGCAAAGAAATTGAATGCTTCTAACATCGATCTTTTGGTAATTGAACATGAATACGGGATTTACGGCGGTGATCATGGTGAGTTTATCCTAGATTTGGTTAATAATCTTGAAATCCCCGTAGTAACAACCCTTCATACTATACTATCAGAGCCTAGTCCGAAGCAAAGACTTATTATCAATGAGCTTGGAAAAAAGAGTGAAAAAATAATTACTATGGCTCAAAATACCAAACAAATGCTTCAGTCTATCTATGGAGTCGAATTAGATAAAATTGAAGTCATTCATCATGGGGTTCCAAAAAAACAGCTTCAAGTAAGGGAAACGTTAAAGAAGAAATACGGTTATGAGAATAGACAAATTATTAGTACTTTTGGTCTTATCAGCCCCGGTAAAGGCATTGAACATGGCATTGAAGCAATTGCTAAGGTTATCAGCGGCAGTACTGCAAGCGATAGTAAGGTCGGCAATCATAAGGATGTATTATATCTTATATTAGGACAAACTCATCCGGCGCTCAAAGAAGAAGGAACCGCATATAGAATCAAGTTGGAAGAGCTTGTAACTAAACTTGATCTAAACAAAAATATTATATTCGTTAACAAATACCTTTCTAAGGATGAAATAATAGAGTATTTGCAGTTGTCAGATATTTATATGACTCCTTATTTAGCAAAAGATCAAGCAGTGAGTGGTACACTAGCTTATGCGGTGGGTTATGGTAAGGCAATTGTTTCTACACCATACTTATATGCAAAAGAAATGTTATCAGGGGGGAACGGACTACTTGCCGAATTTGGCAACCCGGATTCTTTGACTGATTGCATAAAACAAATTCTTGAGGATCCTTTTAAAAAAGCAAAGATGGAAAGAAACACCTCACAGATTGGCAGAACAATGTATTGGGATAAGGTAGCTCAGCAGTATACAAATGTTTTTATGAGTATCATCAATTCAACTTCTGAAAATGGTGAAATATAGTGAATTCTACAAACAATGGAATGGTATTCACGACAGATAAATTGGATTGTAAAGACACAATGTTTACCGATTATCTATTTGCCATAACTGATGATGTGGGTATTTTCCAACATAGTATATACGGCATTCCAGACCTTAGTAAAGGATATACAACTGATGATAACTCAAGGGCACTGATATTAGCAGTAATGCTTTTCGAGCGTTTTAAGAAAAGAAAATACCTGAAACTCATTTATAAATATTTGGCATTTATGATATATGCTCAAAACGATAATGGGAAATTTAAGAATTTTATGAATTTCAACAGGGAATTTATTGAAGAAGAAGGATCAGAAGATTGTTTTGGTAGATGCTTATGGGCTTTAGGGCGCACAATCTCAAGTTTAGCTATTCCTGAAAATATAAAAAGAAGCTGTTGGCATATGGTAAATAAAGCATTAGAGCATTGGCCAAAGCTGAATTCACCGAGGGCTAAAGCATATTCTATCGTTGGATTAAGCTATTTTACGGAAAAATCTGATGTAATTCCCCTTATTGTGCATTTATCGACATCCTTGGTGGAGCAGTATAAACAATTCAAGGATGGCGATTGGCATTGGTTTGAGAATTACATGACCTATGGCAATGCTTTTTTCCCTTGGTCGCTGTTTAAAGCATATCAAATTCTGGGTACGGATGTTTTACTTGAAATAGCCAGAGAGAGTATGGACTTTCTCGCAAGTTTCACGTTAAGGAAAGACTACTTTAAACCGATTGGATGCAATGGTTGGTTAATCAAAGGCAAAGAACCAGCAACATACGATGAGCAACCAATTGAGGCATGCGAAACATTACTTTCCTGTCTAGAATATTATGAAATAACAAAGGATAAAAAATGTTTGGAAAATGCAGAAAAGTGCTTTCACTGGTATCAAGGCCAAAATTCAAAAAAAGTATTATTACTTGATGAAGTCACCGGTGCTTGTTATGATGGTATTAATGAAAACGGTTTGAACTTAAACCAAGGCTCTGAAAGTTTAGTTTCTTATGGAATAGCATTTATGGAATTATCAAACTATGTAGAAATCAAATCAATTATTTAACTGGCAAATAATTTACGATGTTTGTTAGGTAGGCATTGGGCAAGTATGCGTGGGAATTCACTACGAAAAGAAAAAGATGGATTGGAGATTCATATGATTAAATTCAAGAAATTAGGGATTGTTATGAAACCATTAAAGGACCAATTTGGAAGCTTTGCAAGGTTTAATCCTGGGATTCAATTAAAGGATGGAATTGTTCATATGCTATACAGAGCGACAAATAACGATATAAAGGATTCTAAAAATTATATCTCTTATATTGGTTATGCTAAGCTGGATATAAACACCAATATATTATATGACTCCAATGAAAAGGTCATTTATCCGACACTACCAGAAGAGGTGAAAGGCTGTGAAGACCCAAGAATTGTTGAATTTGAGGATAGCTTTTATATCTTTTATACCGCTTATGATGGCATAACGGCTAGGGTAGCAATCGCTAGGACTGAGAATTTTATTCAATATAAAAAACTGGGTGTGATAAAGCATTTCACATGGGATAAAGATGCTTTTATATTTCCTGAACGAATTAATGGGATGATTGCGTATTTACACAGAATTTCGCCAAACATTCAACTAGATTATTTTGAAAGTTTTGATGAACTTCTTTCAATCAATACGTGGGCAGATTATGGAAATAAGATCGAAACATCGACCATTATGAAAAGTGAGTATTTCTGGGAAAATCAAAAAATTGGCGCCAGCGTACCACCGATAAAAACGGAAAAGGGATGGTTGCTATTATATCATGCAGTGGATGATAAATTCGTATATCGCGGCAGTGTAGCACTTCTTGACTTGGAAAACCCTTCAAAGGTAATAGCGCGGATTCCATATCCCTTCTTGAACCTGAAGAAGAATATGAGCTATTTGGTGATGTCAATAATGTGGTATTTCCGGAAGGAGCATATATTTATGAGGGCCAATTATATATATACTATGGTGCAGCAGATAAATATATTGCCGTTGCTAAAATAGCCATTGAGGAACTGCTGGCCGAATTACTCAAATACCCTGTGTATGTTGTGAATAGGGAAGAACAAAGTAGTAAATCATAAGTTTATCCGAATATTGATGTAGCAATAATGGATTTAATACAATGAGAGCCGATACCTTTTTTTATTAGATATCGGCTTTTTTATGATAGGCAGCCTAAAACATTAGAATAATAATTTGAAATAAGAAGTTAAAAGTTTAAGCACTAAAATAATAGTTAGTAAAAAAATAAGCAAAAATATTAAAATAATAGTTAGTAAAAAAATGGGAGAGTATATTATAAGAATTAATAGAAAAATTATTATAATTAAAATGATAAAAATAACAAGTTAAATAAATAGAATAAAAATTATAAAAAATATATAAATAATAATGACAAATATAAGTTGACATATTATTATAATTAAAGTATGATATATTTATACAAAAGAAGTAGAGAGGGATACTGTAAATGAACATTTTAACAAGAACAATCGTCTCAAATTCTGAAATGATAAAAAATTATAAAGCATGTAGGGATAAAACAGAAACTTTCGGTAAGATATTTTCCTTCAAAAACAACCAGCCGGATGCAGTATTGTTTTCTATTACTGAATATGGAAGACTTTCAGCATTTATAGAGTATTTGGAAGGTCTAGAGGAAGATGATATTGCAAGCGTTGCAGAGTCTTTGTTAAAGAGCAAACACGGAAAAAGACACTCAATTGATCAATAAGTAATGACAAATTAAATTTGTAACAGAATTTTTATATAGTTTGATTTTAATTAAATAGCGAAACCTTTAAGGTGGTACTCTCATTTTAGAGTTCCATCCTTTTATTTTATAAATCAGTGTGATACCTGCAGGTAAAATATAAAAAAATAGAATAATAGGAGGGATATTATATGGAAAACAGTAATTTGGGAAATACAAATCCGATAATCATGGAAATTGAAAGGCAAAGAGAAGTAGAAATGGAAAATCAGGTATATGAGGAAATGGATATCAGAGAAAAGAAGAAACGTATCGACTTAAAAAAGAAAGACAATAATAATTCAAAAATAAATAAATTGATTTATTATACCCTAGGAGTATTAGAAGTTTTGCTTGCATTCCGGTTTGTATTTAAAATTCTCGGAGCAAATACTGCAAGTACTTTTGTATCCTTTATTTATAATTCATCAAATCTTTTTTTAAAACCCTTTACGGGCATATTTAGAATGGCTGTAACAGAAGGCATAGAAACAAAATCGGTTCTGGAACCAACCCTTATTATTGGAATGGCTGTTTATGCTTTAATAGCCTGGGGTATTGTTAAGCTGATTGAGATTAGTAGAAACCATAAAGACTCTGATACTTTATAAATATAACTCATATGGCTAAGAAATATTATACAAAAAGTTATATTTGCCATTATTAAAATACATATATTAAGGAATAATTTGGGAGTGATACAGATGAAAATATTAACAAGTGCAATCGTTTCAAGCTCTGAAATGATAAAGAATTATAAAGTATGTAGGGAAAAGGCAGAAAGTTGCGATAAGATATTTATACTGAAAAACAACCAACCGGATGCAGTATTGTTTTCTATTACTGAATATGAAAGGCTTTCAGCGTTCATTGAGTGCATGGGAAGTCTTGATGAAAACGATATTGTAAAGGTAATCGAGACTTTACCTATGGAAGGAAATAGGAAAAGTTACTCCCTCGGCCTTTTAAGAAAGGATATGAACCAAATTGTAGCAGTAGATATAATCGAGTAGCATAAATTCTATCATACAGTGCAGAAAGTTAATTTCTTATAGAATAGCTTTGAAACCAATAAAGGACCAATTTGGAAGCTTCGCTAGGTTAATCTTGGAGTTATTTTGAAAGATAGAATTTTTTAAAAAATAATAATAATAGTTCAAAATATATTAATGAAAAATATAATAATAATTATATACATAATATAAAATTATGTTGGAATAATAATAAGAAATATAATTAAATAAATTATTGTAATAATAGTTGGAAATAAAATTAGTAAAAAAATTATAAATAAAATCTAAATAATAATTATAAATATTAGTTGACAAATAATTAAAATTGAAGTATGATGTATTTATAATAAAGAAATGGAGGAGGAGCAAATGAACATTTTAACAAAAGCAATTGCCTCAAACTCTGAGATGATAAAAAATTATAAAGCTTGCAGGGAAAAAGCAGAAACTTTCGGTAAGATATTTGTCTTCAAGAATAACCAGCCGGATGCAGTATTGTTTTCTATTTCCGAATATGAAAGACTTTCAGCATTTATTGAGCATTTGGAAAGTCTGGAGGAAGAAGATATTGCAAAGGTTACAGAATCTATGTTAAGGGGAGAAAACGGGAAAAGACACTCCGTACTTAATTTGGCAAGTAATGAAATAAATAAATAGTATAAATAGTAATTTGATATAGTCACATTAAAATTAAATAACAAAACCTTTAGGGTGGAACTCACATTTTAGAGTCCCACCCTTTTAATATAAAAAATAACGTTAATTATTTAGGAAGGTGCTAAACCGTGGCCACAGATTTAGCAATAAAGAAATTCCGTTTTTGATTAACATAATAAGGTTTGTATAATATCCAATTGAAAAGCAAGTAATTTATTTATAAAGAAATTCTTGCAAAGGAGAAAAGATATGAGAAAAGAAGAGCATGATACTGATGATAAAATAAAAAATACGATTGAGACGGAAGTAGAGACAATAAAAAAATCCGTAGCACATGTTAATAAAGAAATAGGTAAAGCCATCAAAGATGTTCATAAGAAAGCGGATAATATTAAAGATGACATGAAGGATGGTTTACACGAAACTAAAAAGGATATTCATAAAACTGTTAAAAAAGTTTCAAAAGAACTTGATAAACTGTAAAGTGATAAACTAATAAATTCATTTAAATAATAAGAAAGTAAGGTGATTAAACATGTTATGGACAATAGCAGTAGTACTTATCATATTATGGCTTCTTGGTGTAGTTACTTCATATACAATTGGAGGGTTTATACATATCCTTCTTGTAATAGCCATCATAGTAGTTTTAGTAAGATTAATTAAAGGAAAAAGGATATTATAGCCACATCTAATAACTGTATAATTTTCTGATATAAGATAATGAGTAAATAAATAAAAAATAACTAGAAGTATGGAGGGATATTATATGGAAAACAATAATTTAGAAAATAAAAAACCAGAAAACCAGGAAATTGAAGAACAAAGAATCATTCAAATGGAAAATCAGGCAATTGAAGAAATGAAAAGCCAAACAAACTTAGAAAATAAGAAACAAAGAAAATCAAAAAAGAAAGAAAACAAAATATCTAAAACCGAGAAAGTTATTTATTATATTCTAGGAGTATTGGAAGTTTTGTTCGCATTCCGATTTGTATTTAAAATTCTTGGAGCAAATACAGAAAGCACTTTTGTTTCCTTTATTTATTCTACTTCGAATCTTCTATTGGCACCCTTTACCGGTATATTCAGAATGGCTGTATCAGAAGGCATAGAAACAAAATCATTTTTAGAACCAACACTAATTATTGGAATGGTTGTTTATGCTTTACTTGCTTGGGGTATTGTTAAGCTGATTCAGATTAGTAGTAACAATAAGGGCTCTGAAACTTTATAAATAATAATTAGATACGAGAGGATGAAAAAAACATGAAGACAAAAAATAAGTTTCGATTAATGTCATTATTAATGGTACTATTACTTGTGGCTTTAACAGCAACACCTACAAGAAGTATGGCTGCATCTCAATTACCAGTGAACCTTGGTACAACCTCAACATTTGCGGTTATAGCGGGTTCAACAATAACCAATACAGGAGCTACAATAATAAATGGTGGCGTAGGAGCTGATATCGGGTTATATCCAGGTACTGAGTTCACTGGAAAAGAGACTGTAACATTGGATGGAGGAGCCATATACATAGCTGACACTGTTGCATTGCAAGCAAAAAATGACCTTGTAATTGCATATAATGATGCCGAGTCAAGATCTCCTGTCACTCGGATTCCTAGCGAACTTGGCGGAAGCACCTTAACCCCTGGTACCTATGATTCAGCCGATGGTACTTTTCAAATTACAGGGACTCTAACACTTGATGCACAGGGTGATCCTGAAGGTGTATTTGTATTTAAAACTGCTTCAACCCTTATTACAGCGGCTGGGAGTAATATAGTACTGACGAATAGTGCTCGGTTCTGCCGAACCTTTTGGAAGGTTGGTAGTTCTGCAACATTAGGAATAAACTCACATTTCGTTGGACATATTTTAGCAATGGTATCAATTACAGCGACTACCGGAGCAACGGTGCAAGGACAGTTGTTAGCACAGACAGGTGCAGTCACTCTTGATAGCAATACTATTACCAATGGCATTTGTGACGTTATTCCAACACCAACACCGACGCCGACGATTACACCAACGCCAACGATTACACCAACACCAACACCAACACCAACGATTACACCAACGCCAACGATTACACCAACACCGATACCAGTGGAAAATGTATCAGAAGATGATTTGCCGAAAACCGGATCTTTCCCCACAGAAATACTGTTTGGTTTGGGTGCACTGTTGACTGGAGCGGGATTATACATAAATAAAAAGAAGAAATAACAAGATGAATTGGTAATGAATTAATAAAAGCCTATAAGTGAACCATCTTATAGGCTTTTTTAATTACACCTTGATTTGATGTGGAATTATAATTAATTCGAGCCTCAAATCCGAGTCTTAAGGTGTATAAACATTTACAATTTAAACAATATATTGTATTATAATATAGTACGCCAAATCATGGAAACATGAAATTTAATTTACAAATGAGGTTTTTATATGATACAGGAATTATTCGTAAATGCTTGTATTCTTATCACGGTCATTTTCGTTACAAGCCAGATATTTAGAAACAGTGGAATAAGTATAATATCACCCATCAGAGTTAGGACAGTATTAGGGGTTCTAGGCGGTATATCGGCATGTATTCTAATCCATTTTAGCATTAATATAACTACGGAGGTTATATTGGATTTTCGTGATATCTGTTTGATTTTGGTCGCTATATTTGGCGGAATTTTTTCTTCATTAATTACCGGATTGATAACAGCTGTCTTTCGACTTACCTATCAAGGGATTAATCAAGCGTCAATCATTTCAGCAATCATCATATTGGTAGAATGTATAGTCTGCGGTATTATTGCGCACATTGAATTTGACATAAAAACGAAGTGTAAGGTATTGTTGCTATTTACCTTATTCTCTCGTAGTATATTTTATATTTTCCTTCTAGGAGATAAGAAAAATATAATAACTCTAATTATCAGCTCATGGATATCCACAGTTATTCTTGCACTTGGAGTGTTTTATTTTGTCCAATATCTTGTTGATAATTATAAAATGCTTAAAAATTTAAAGAAGGAATCTTCACTGGATTTTCTAACTGGGTTGAGTAATATAAGACAGTTTGAGAAGCAATTTAATACAGCTATACTTGATACACTTGAAACCAGGCAAAAATTATCCTTGCTTATCATTGATTTGGATCATTTTAAGAGGGTAAATGACACCTATGGACATGCAGCAGGCGATGTTGTATTAAAGGGGATTGGGAAATTATTAAAAACATCCTGCAAAGATCATTATTTGATATCAAGAATTGGCGGGGAAGAATTTGCTATCGCTTTTAAGACTTTGGATAAAAAAGAAGTTTTATCAATATCAGAACAAATAAGATTAGCAGTGGAATCACAACGGTTTTTGCTATCAAACAATAAAAAAATCAATATAACAATTTCAATAGGGGTAGCCATATACCCGGATACTGTTGATGATATTAATAATTTGAGGGAAATAGCAGATAAAAAATTGTATCAGGCGAAATGGTCTGGGAGAAATCGAGTATGTATATAATAATATATTATAAAATACTGGCCTACTAGAATAAGAAGGGAGCATTCCTTACCACTTATTTCTCACTCTCTCAGCAAATCCTAAAAAATCATTTATATAAATAATTGTTCCATCATCAAGAATAGCTAAGCCTGTGAATTTTCCAGATACCTGTTAAACTATGTCCTCAATCTCAGAGGATTCTGGCATATTGAACTTTTCTTTTGTTACAACTCTTACTACACTTTTTGCTGTTTCTTCTTTATCTTTTAAATCTATGATACTTGCACTAATCAGCACGAAATAATAATCCCATTCCTTAAGCCTAAGTTCTCTAGAAAGCATAGCATCCTCTTAACAGGATGCATAGAAAGGACTTATTCGTTAAAGAAAATGTAAAGACAAATGTAAATAGAAATGAGGGATAAAAATGATAAGAAAAATTAACAGAAATGATAAAGATAAATTTATAGCTATGGTACGGGAGTTTTACCGCACCGATGCCGTATTGCAAAATATTCCCGAAGAAAATATTATAAAGACATTTGATGAACTCATGTCTGACAGCCCATATTTACATGGATATATATGTGAATATAATGGAGAAACCGCAGGCTACGTATTGCTGACCCTTACCTATTCAAACGAAGCGGGGGGACATGTGTTATGGGTAGATGAGGTATATATTTTGCCGGAATATCAAAGCAATGGATTAGGCTCAGAAATATTTGCTTTTATTGAAAATAAATATAAAGATAACGTTGCAAGAATTCGACTTGATGTTGAGGAAGAGAATGATAGGGCTATTAAGTTATATCAAAAATTAGGTTTTAAAGTGTTGGATTATCTTCAAATGTATAAATAGAGATCTCGTTTAAATTGTCCATTTGAAAAACTTAATTCGACATCCAGGGTATGTAATGGTAGAATTAAAAATTTCAATTCAGTTTAGCGCTTCTTATTAAGTAAAAAAAAGTTATGCGCTTGCTTTTGTAATAAATAATAATTATAATAATTAAATTATACATCAAGTAATTGATTTGGAAGGAGGATGGACTTTACAGCATAAATTGAAATTTATGTGGTTAAGTCCCATATAGAATGAAAAAAGGGCAAATTTATGAAGGCTGGATAACAAGAGTTGACTTCCCAAACAAGGGAATTGTTGAAATAGAAGGTAAGAAGGTAGTTGTAAAAGAGGGTATTAAAGGGCAGAAAATCAGCTTTTCCGTAAATAAAGTCCGTAGCGAAAAGTGTGAGGGTAAAATTCAGGAGGTACTTGAAAAATCGCCTCTTGAATCCAGGGAAAAGGCATGCAAAAGCTTTGGGAGCTGCGGTGGCTGCAGCTATCAGACAATGTCCTATGAAAGCCAATTGGAAATGAAAAAAGAGCAGGTTAAAGTGCTAATTGACAGGGTTTGCGAAGATTATATCTTTGAAGGAATATTGGGAAGTCCGGTTGAATGGGGATATCGCAATAAGATGGAATTTTCCTTCGGTGATGAATATAAGAACGGCCCGCTAGCTTTAGGGCTTCATAAAAAAGGCAGCTTCCATGATATTGTTACCGTGGAGGACTGCAAAATTGTGGATAAGGATTATAATGAAATCCTAGCCTGTGTATTAAATCACTGTACAGAGTTGGGAGTAGACTATTTGCATAAGCTGACCCACAAAGGGTATCTTAGGCATCTACTTGTAAGAAAGGCCGTAAAAACAGGGGAAATACTGATTAATATCATTACAAGCTCACAGGAAGAAAGACAAGATACAGAGGATTATAATAAGGAAGGTTTGAAATTCACTGATCGGACAGATGAAATAGAAAAGGAAGTGCCTATTTTACCGACTGATTTGGAACAGAAAGACATATTACAGGATAAAAGCTTTGTGAATAGGCTTCTACAGCTCACCCTCTCCGGAACTATCGTTGGTATCCTTCATACCTATAATGACAGTCAGGCTGATGTCGTAAAAAGTGACCGAATGGAGGTAATTTATGGCCACGATTACATCTATGAGGAATTATTAGGGCTAAAATTTAAGATTTCAACCTTTTCCTTCTTTCAGACAAATTCATTAGGAGCCGAAGTTCTGTATTCCAAAGTACGTGATTATGTTGGTGAAACAAAGGACAAGCGGATCTTTGACTTATATAGTGGTACCGGAACGATTGCACAGCTTTTAGCTCCAATAGCTGGGAAGATAACCGGTGTAGAAATTGTCGAAGAAGCAGTGAATGCTGCAAGGGAGAATGCAGCCTTTAATGGACTGACCAATTGCGAATTTATCGCTGGAGATGTGTTAAAAGTAATTGATGAGTTGAAGGACAGACCAGATATCATCATTCTTGATCCACCAAGAGATGGAATCCACCCAAAAGCGTTAGATAAAATCATTGACTACGGGGTAGACCGGATTGTTTATATCTCTTGTAAGCCTACTTCTTTGGTGAGGGATTTGGAAATATTACAGGAGAAGGGATACAAAGTAGAAAAGGTGTGTGCGGTGGACATGTTTCCGGAGACGGTGCACGT
>Ga0123338_10000325_pt1 | contig 49390 bp, 43 predicted proteins | sample grotaG_FD_89793 | JGI IMG/M metagenome (GOLD analysis project Ga0123338, IMG submission 89793) | Glacier valley bacterial and archeal communities from Borup Fiord, Nunavut, Canada, to study Microbial Dark Matter (Phase II) -... | ecosystem: Environmental > Aquatic > Freshwater > Ice > Glacier ... | reverse complement strand
GAATCGTCGTCATCGGACTTCTTCTTCACGACCTTGCCGTGCTTCGTGCTGGTCTTGGTCGTCGTTTTTTTCGCCACCGGCTTCGCGTCTGAGTCGTCCGCGTCGTCGTCACTCTCAGCCGGCCCAGCCGGCCCAGCCGGCCCAGCCTTGGCAGCGGTCTTCTTCTTAGCGACCGGCTTCGCAGGCGTGGTCGAGTCGCCGGTCGTGGTCGTCGTGGCCGGCTTCTTCGTATCGCTGCCACGCGGCTTGAACGCCTGGGCGCTCACCGGTCCGGCAACGAACAGCAGGCTCAGCACGATCGCACATCGACCCATGGCCGAATCATCCCACACTGCCTCGGGAGATCCGAGCCGATCTTCAAATCTGTGGGATCCGATGGAAGTCCTACGGTTTCTGACAGGGCGGCCGCTCGATGATCTCGATCCGGGTCAACAGGCCCTCCTTGATCGTCAGATCGAATTCGAGCTCGTCGGTCGTGCACGGGGTCTTGGTGCAGTGCTGGAGCGCACGCGCGAACGAGGCGATGTCCGGTAAGGAAGCGCTCGCCCGATCGATCAGGTCACTCGTGTGCGCGGTGTGAACATCGCCGTCGCCGTCCGGATCGGTATCGCTGAGCGCATCGTAGCCGACGCGCAACAGCTCGAGCCCTTTCTTCGGGAGGTAGCCCGGCAACAACGAGGACTCGTTCGCCGGTGCGTCGCGCTCGTACGCGGCGAGCACGCAGAGGCCGCGCAGGATCGCTGCGGGCTTCGTCGAGCGCGGCTTCTTCGGCACGTAGGCCGAGTTGCCGTGCTTCTCGAGCACGCGGGCCGCGGCCGCCGCGACATCGCAACTCGGCGACTTCGTGAGCGAGATGATCGCGGAGAGTAGATCGGGCGCGAGCGTGTCGTCATCGCCACCGAGCTCGGCCATCGCTTGTTCGCGCGTCGCGGGTTGCAGTTGCTCGTCGGCGATCGCCTTCATGAACACGTCGCGGTTGGTCTTCGCCGTGAGCCCGTCGAGTGCACCATCGACGTGCAGCCGCGTCGCGAGATCGATCAGCTGCGGCTGCTCGAGTCCCCCGACCAAGGCGTTGACGATCGGGCGCTGACCGGCCTTCCACGCGCGCTCGAGCAGCTCCGCTTCGAAGCCGGGGTTGCGGCTCGCCGCGATCAGCGCCGCGACGACAAGCTCGGACTCGGGCGGTGGCAGCGCGACGATCTGGCGCAACGCCGGCGCGATGATCGCGAGTCGATCAGAAGCGACCTGGCCGAGCTGCTGGAGCGACCACAGCGCGAGCAGGCGGCGCAAGCACGGATCCTTGATCGTCGCGGTCGGATCGAGCGGAGGTAGATCCGGCATCGGGCTCGTACACGACACCGGTGGCGCCTGGCAGCTGAGGTTGCCCTCGAGCAGCAGCTCGATCGCGAGTGCATTCGCGATCGGACCATCCGGCACTTCATCGAGCTGAAGCGACCATTCGTCGCCGGTTGGTGCGATCTGGGTCCACAGCTCGGCGATCTCGGCGGGGGTCTCGATCTTCGCGCTGGCCCAATCGATCGAGAGCAGCTTCTTGTACGTGTGGTTGAGATCCGGGTCGTTCAAATGCCCGCCCGCATCTGGAGAAGGCCTCGCAGCGACGACCGGCACGACGACGGCCTCGTGCGCACCTCCGCAGGCGACCAGAGCGAGCAGGATGAATTGGGCGCGGAGCATCACGTCTAGAGAGACCCGCGTATCCGGGCGCGGTTTCAGTATAGTCGGCCAATGCCTCGGTTCACGAAGCTCGTGTTTGTTTCCTCGGTGTTGACTGGCGCGGCGGTCGCCGGCGACCTGCCGAAGCCGTCGCAGCAGCTCCTCGATCGCGCCAAGGCCACGGCCGGGACCTGGAAGTGCGAAGGCACCGCGCCCGGCCTGGATGGCAAGGCGATGAAGCTCGCCGGCACCTACAGCTCGAAGATCGAGCTCGACGGGTTCTGGATCCACACCTCGTTCAACGGCGGCATGGTCTCCGGCAAGACGGACCTCAAGTTCAAGTTCGAGAGCTACGCGACCTTCGATCCCGGCCTCGCGAAGTGGCGCGAGGTGTTCGTCGACAACTTCGGCGGTCAGATGGTCGGGACCGCCGCCGCGATGAAGGACGGGATGCTCGACACGACGTCCGACTCGCAGGACCTCATGGGCAAGGGCACCATGAAGGATCACCTCGACCTCAGCGATCCCACGAAGGGCGCGCACCTGTGGGGCGAGGGTTCCCACGACGGTGGGAAGACCTGGGCGACGCTCTACGACATGACCTGCAAGAAGTGACTAGCTCGCGCTCTCGAGGATGGCCTCGCACAGCGTCGCGTAGCTCATCCCGATCGACTTGGCGATCTTCGGCAGCAGGCTCGTCGCGGTCATCCCCGGCAACGTGTTGACCTCGAGTACGAAGGCCTCGCCGGCCGGCGAGATCCGGAGATCCGGGCGCGCGTGACCGCTGCAGCCGAGCGCGTTGTAGGCTGCGAGCGCGTGATGCTCGGCGCGCACGACGATGTCGCGCGAGACCTCGGGCGGGATCAGGTACTTGGTATCGGTGCGCTTGTACTTCGCGTCGTAGTCGTAAAACTTCGTGGTCGGGCGAACCTCGACGGAGCCGAGCACCTTGCCATCGAGGATGCCGACGAAGACCTCGGTACCCGCGATGTATTCCTCGGCGATGACGTGCCCGTGGTTCGCGCGTGCGAGCTGGACCGCCGCGACGAGCTGCGAGCGATCCTCGACGATCGACACGCCGACCGAGCTGCCCTCGTTTGCCGGCTTCACCACGAACGGCAGCGAAAAATCGGCGAGCGCCGCGACCGCATCGCTCGCATCCGCAGGACCGGTGTGCGGGAGCAGGCGCCACGTCGGGGTCGGCACGCCGCTCGATTCGAAGATTCGCTTGGACATCACCTTGTCCATCGCGAGCGCACTCGCGAGGATGCCGGAGCCGGTGCACGCGATCTGCAAGCACGAGCACAGGCCCTGGACCGCGCCGTCCTCGCCCCACGTACCGTGCAACGCGTTCCACACGACGGCGACGTGCTGCTCCTCGAGCAGCTTCGCGAGGCTGGTTTCGGGCTTCCAATCGATCGCGACGACGTCCCATCGGTTCTCGAGCAGCGCTTTGTACACGTTCGCGCCGGTGTCTAGCGAGACCTCGCGCTCGGCAGAGAGGCCGCCCATGACGACCGCGACGCGCTTGCCGGCGAAACGATGCATGGTGCGTTCTTACCGCAACACCTGATCGAGTGCGTGTATTCAGCGGCTGCGCGCAGAGATCTTCTGCCACCACCGGAGTGGTGGTCGGTGGTGGCCTGGCCGCGAGCTCCAGGAGCTTGCGCACTCCTCGAGTGTGATCGTCGATCACCTCGAGCTCCGCGTCCACTGCAAACCCCATGTTCAGACAATCATCGGTTCGGGGACCAGCGTGACACCGAAGCGATCGTGAACACCGACGATGATCTCGTCCGCGAAGGCGAGTAATTCGGTCGCGGTGGCGCCGCCGCGGTTGACCAGGGCAAGCGCGTGCTTGTGCGAGATGCCGACAGTGCCGCGCGTGGTGCCCTTCGCGAAGCCGGCACGCTCGATCAGCCACGCGGCGGCGAGCTTGTAGCTCCCGTCGAGCTGCAGCCATCGTGGTGACTTCGCACCGACGCGCGCTTCGACCATCGCTGCCGTTGCGGCGTCGACGATCGGGTTCGTGAAGAACGAGCCGGCGCTGCGCGATTCGGGATCACTCGGATCGACGACCATGCCCTTGCCCCTGCGCAGCGCGATGATCATTTCGCGCACGCTCGCGAGCGGGGCGGTGCCGCCCTCCGCAATCGCGAGCGCCTTCGCGAGCTCGGCGTACTTGACCGGCATGCCGTTCGTGCTGCGAGGCAGCTTGAAGCTGACCTCGCAGATCACCCAGCGCGCACTGCCCTTGAAGATGCTCGAGCGATACGCGAACCCGCAGTCCGCCGCCGAGAGCTTGACGAGCTCGCCGCGCTCGCGATCGTAGGCGCGCACGAACTGGATCGTGTCGGCGACCTCTTGGCCGTAGGCGCCCACGTTCTGCATCGGCGTGGCACCGACGAGACCGGGGATGCCAGACAGCGCCTCGAGCCCGGCGAGGCCTTCGCTCACCATCTGTGCGACGAAGTCGTCCCAGCTCGCGCCGGCAAACGCCGAGACGATGGCGTGATCGTCGAACAACCCAATCGTGACCGCACGATTCGCGGGCTGGATCACGAGGCCATCCCAGCCTGCATCACTGACCACGAGGTTCGAGCCTCCACCGAGGACGAGGACCTTCTCGTCGGTGGTGAGCAGCGCGGCGAGCTCCGGCACGGTCGTGAACCGTTCGAAGCGCTTCGCCGGGCCGCCGATGCCGAGGGTGGTCAGCGGACCGAGCGCGACCGTCCTCACCGCGCGACCGTCGCGCTCGATTCCTGAACGCGCACGAGATTCTTCTTCGTCGCCGGACCGAGCCGGACCTCGAGCAGCGCGATCAGATCGTTACACGCGAGCTGGATATTGCCCGCGCCGAGCGTGATCACGAGGTCACCGGCCTTCGCCTGGGCGTCGAGCCACGCGGCGAGATCCTCGCGCTTCGGGATGTACGTGATGTCTTTGTGGCCGGCATCTCGAGCGAGCCGCACGAGCTGCTCGCTCGAGATGCCGTCGATCGGCTTCTCGCCGGCGGCGAAGATGTCGCAGATCACGACCTTGTCCGCATCGTGAAACGCGCGCGGAAACTCCTGCCACTGATCGCGCGTGCGCGTGTAGCGGTGCGGCTGAAACGCAGCCACGATCCGGCGACCGCCGAAGCTCTGCTTCGCGCCGGCGAGCGTCGCGCGCACCTCCGACGGGTGATGACCGAAATCGTCGACGACCGTGATGCCGCCGACCTCGCCCCGCACGGTGAACCGGCGCGCGACACCCTCGAAGCTCGCGAGGGCCTTGACGTATGTCTCGAACGGGATATTGAGGAAGTCCGCGATCACGAGGACGCCGAGCGCGTTGAGGACGTTGTGCTCGCCCGGCATCGGCAGCACGACCTCGCCGAGCTCGTCGGCCTTGCGCCACGCGACGAACCGCGTGGTCAGGCCATCGGGGCGAATATTGCGCGCGCGGTACGTCGCTTGCGACGAGATGCCGAACGTCGCGAACCGCTTGGTCATGTGCGGCAAGATTGCCTGCACCCCGGCGTTGTCGCCGCACAGCGCGCTCATCCCATAGAACGGCACGCGGTTGCAGAAATCCGTAAACGCCTTCTTCACGTTTTCGAACGTGCCGTAGTGATCGAGGTGCTCGGCATCGACGTTCGTCACGATCGCCAGCGTCGGCGTGAGCGTGAGAAAGGAGCCATCGCTCTCGTCGGCCTCGGCGACGAGGTAATCGCTCTTGCCCCAGCGCGCGTTCGCCAGGCCGAGCGAGTTCACGCGGCCACCGATCACGGCGGTCGGATCGAGGCCCGCGGCCATGAGCACGGTGTGCATCATCGTCGTCGAGGTGGTCTTGCCGTGGGCACCGGCGACCGCGATGCCGTACTTCATCCGCATCAGCTCGCCGAGCATCTCGGCGCGTGGGATCACGGGAATCGAGCGCGCGCGAGCGGCTTCGACTTCGGGATTGTAGCCCTTGATCGCACTCGACACGACCACGACATCGGCCGCCTCGACATTGTCGGCGCGATGACCCTGCTTGATCGTGCAACCGATCTTCGTGAGGTGGCGCGTGATCTCGGTGTCGTTCATGTCCGACCCGGAGACCTTGTAGCCCATGTTCGCGAGCACCTCCGCGATGCCACACATGCCCATGCCGCCAATGCCTACGAAGTGAATCTGGGTATCTGGCTTGCGAAACATGACCCCTGCTTCGGAACGGTGAGCGAACGCCTAGATACCACGCCTCATGCCGCTTGGGCCCAGTCGATCACGGCGGCGGCGGCGCCCGGTTTCGCGAGTGTCTTCATGGCCGCACCCATCGCGGCTCGTGTCGGCGCGTCGTCGAGGAGTGGGCGGATCGCGGCGACCAGCTTCTCGACAGTGAGGTCACTCTGCTTGAAGCTGAGCGCGGCGCCCGACGCGGCCATCTCGGCCGCGTTCAGGGTCTGGTGGTCGTCGGCGGCGAACGGGTAGGGGATGAACACGGCGGGCTTGCCGGCGATCGCGAGCTCGGCAACGGTGGTCGCGCCCGCGCGGCCGATCACGAGATCCGCGGCGAGGTAGCTCGCCGCCATGTCCTTGATGAACGCGCGGCAATCCGCGGTGACCCCGGCCTCGCGATAGCGTGCGGCGGTGATCTCGAGATCTTTCTCGCCGGTCTGGTGCGTGATCCTCAACTCGTGATCGCTGGCGAGCTCGATCAGCGCCTTCGCCGCGAGCTCGTTCACCGCGACCGCGCCGAGCGACCCGCCGCTGACCAGCACGTGGAGTGCGCCGACGTGTGCCGTGGCGGGAGCCTGCAAGCGCGCGAGCAGATCGCGGCGTACCGGGTTCCCTGCCATCACGATCTTGGCGGGCTTGAAGAAGGGCTTGGAATTCTCGAACGACAGGAACACGCGACGTACGAGCCGACCGAGGATCTTGTTCGTGAGCCCGGGGATCGAGTTCTGCTCGCAGATCGCGGTCGGAATCCCGCGCAGCTTCGCGGCAAAGACTACCGGCCCCGACGCGTAACCTCCGACGCCGATCACGGCATCGGGCTGCAACCGCTTCAACAACGCGCGCGCCTGTAACCAGGCTCTTGGCAGCCGCAACAACCCGCGGATCGCGCCGAGCACGCCGACCGTCTTGAGCCCGCTGACCTCGATCAACTCGAGCGGCCAGCCGAGGTCGGGCAACACCCGCGCTTCGATACCGCGCTTGGTCCCGACGAACGTGATCTCGGCGCTCGGTTCGCGCGCACGCAGCTCCTCGGCGATCGCGACCCCTGGAAACAAGTGGCCACCCGTACCGCCGCCCGCGATCACCAGCTTCATGTGCATTCCGCGTTTCTCGCGCTCATGCGACGAGAACGCGCACGCGGACGCGTTTCTTCCGCACCGGTTCGCGTTGCGCGAGCTCGCGCTCCGCGGTCTTGCGCTCCGGCCGGCGACCGACATTGAACAACAGGCCGACGAGGAACATCGTCACGATCAGCGAGCTCCCGCCGTAGCTCACGAGCGGCAGCGTGATGCCCTTGTTCGGCACGATGCCGAGGACGACGCCGACGTTGAACAGCGCTTGGAGGCCGAACAACAGCGTGATGCCGAACGCGAGGTAGCCTCCGAATACGTCACGCGCGCCGAGCGCCGCGCGTAGGCCACGCCAGATCAAGATACCGAACAGCGCGAGCACGATCGCGATACCGATCCAGCCGAGCTCCTCGCCGATCGGCGCGATGATGAAGTCGTTGTGTGCCTCGGGCATGAAGCCGAGCGTCTGGTGACCACCGCCGAGGCCGAGCCCCGTGAGCTTGCCCGAGCCGACCGCGGTCAGTGCCTGCACGCCCTGATACCCCTCCTTGTTCGCGAACGCCTCCGGGTTGAAGTACGCGAGGATGCGCTGCAACCGCCACGGCGTCCCGACGACGAGGTGGTACGCGACAGGTGCCGCGCCGAGCACCGCGACCGTGATGTACGAGATCCTCGCGCCCGCCATGAACAACATGCCGAGCGTCGTCGCGCCGAGCACGAGCGACGAACCCAGGTCGGGTTGCTTGAGCAAGAGCGCCATCATCACGCCGCACACCACGAGGTGAGGGACGAAGCCGATCGTGAACGTCTTGACCTGATCGGCCTTGCGACCGAGCGAGCTCGCCATGTACGTGACGAGCGCGAGCTTCGCGACCTCGACCGGCTGGAACGTGAGCGGTCCTAGCGGGATCCAGCGCTTCGCTCCATTCTTCGAATGCATCGCGAGCGCGACCGCGAGCAAGAAGAGCGAGCCGAACAGCATCGGATACGTCCAGCTCTTGAGCTTGCGATAATCGATGCCCGAGCCGACCCACATTCCGACGGCACCACACAGCACGTAGCCGATCTGACGCTCGAGGTAGTGCGACGAATCTCCGTAGTGCACGAGCGCGTCGGCCGCGGTCGCCGAATAGATCTCGATCGTGCCGATGCCAAGCAGGCCGAGCACGACCGCGAGCAACCATAGATCGTACGGCCGCTCCGGCAGCGTCGCGCTCGGATGCTGCACGGCGACGAGCTGCGCCGCCGCGGGCAGCTTTTCATCGTCGTGACGACGCCACGGCGGGCGCACCGCTTTGACTCGCTCGACTAGCTTCTGAAGGACGGACATCCCGAACCTCGAATTTCGAGTGCGCCGGAGGTGCGGGCCAGTTTTTTCTCGGGTTTCTCCGTCGGACCGATCCGCTAGACTTGGCGTATGGTCGATTCGATGAAGGGAGGGAGGGCGACGTACCAGGACATACTCGACGCACCCGAGCACGTGGTGGCCGAGCTCGTAGATGGCGAGCTGTTTTTGTCGCCGAGACCCGCAACCCCGCATGCGGTGACCACGTTGAACCTCAGTGACGAGCTCATCTCGCTGCGTCGCGGCAGCGGCGGTGGGCCGGGAACGTGGTTCTTCCTGGTCGAGCCCGAGCTGCACTTCGGTGCGAACGTCGTCGTGCCTGACATCGCGGGTTGGCGAATCGAACGCATGCCGCCCGATCTGACGGCCACGTTTCTGAGCACACCGCCGGACTGGATTTGCGAGGCGCTCTCTCGATCAACCGAACGCGTCGATCGACTAAAAAAGCTGCCGATCTACGCGAGCGCGGGGGTTGGCCACGTGTGGCTGCTCGACGAGCGCATTCGCAAGCTCGAGGTCCATAGGCTCGGAACGGAGATCCGTCGTTACGATCTCGTCGAGATCTATACGGAAGGCTCCGTGGTTCGTGCCGAACCGTTCACCGAGCTCGAGTTGCGGCTCGCCAATCTCTTCAGGTACCTGCCCACACGTGCCAGTGAAGCGTATGTCGACTACGGCCGCTGAGCGCTACTTGACGCGGTACCAGGTCTGGCCGTCGATCTTCGCGCGCGTCTCGCACGAGTCCTCGACCTTCGTGAACCGGATGCCGATCTTCGAGACCACGACCTTGTAGGTCCCGGTCTCACCCGGCTTGCACATCTCGCCACTGTCGTAGGTGAGGGTCAGCTGATCGTTCTCGATCGTGAACTTGCCGACCGCGAGGTTCTTGCGGTCGAGCGATGCTTTGTCGTGCGCGACCGTGATCGTGCCGTCTCCCTGGAACCTCGCGATCGTGGTGCCATCGGGAGGGCGGCGCTCGAATTCTCCGACGAGGAGCTCGTTATTCGGGCGCTTTGGAGGTGGACGATCAGAGACCGAGGATCCACCACACGCAGCGAGCAAGACGACGACGAGCCAGCGCATGGCTGACGGTATCACTTCAGACGTCCAGTCGCTTCGCGCCGACCGCCGACACCGCTTCGCGGAACACGCGGCCGCGATGGCCGTAGTTCTGGAACATGTCGTAGCTCGCGCAGGCGGGCGAGAGCACGACCGCATCGCCCGGGCCGACGAGGGCCGTCGCGCGTGCCACCGCATCGTGCATGTCGCTCGCGTAGACCACCGGATACGGCACGCCGTGCTGCTTCGCGGCGGCGTCGATCAGCGGACCGGCGGCGCCGATCAGCACGATGCCCTTGCACGTGCCATCGAGCGCTTCGAGCATCGGCGCGTACGAGCCGCCCTTGTCGACGCCGCCCGCGATCAACACGAGCGGGCGCGGGAAGCCCCGCACCGACGCGGCGACCGACGCGACGTTCGTACCCTTCGAATCGTCGTAATAGTAGACGTTCGCTTTGTCGCCCACGAGCTCCATGCGGTGCGGCAGCGGCCGATACTTCTTTGCACCCTCGCGCACCTGCGCGTGTGTCACACCGATCGAGCGAGCTGCGAGATACGCGCACATCGCGTTCTCCAGGTTGTGATTGCCGACGATCACGAGATCATCGACGGGGAACTTCTCGCCGTCGTCACGCGCGGGGTCGATGCCACCGCGATCGCGCTCGGAAGCGAGCATCAGCACGAGCTCCTTGCGATCGGCCGACATGAACGCGCCGCGCGCGGCCTGTGCGCCAGGACGCGAATCGAAGCTGTAAAAGTGCGACGGGATGCCTTCGGCTTCCTTCATCACCCACGCGTCCGCCGCCTTGCCGATCGCGATGTCATCGGTGCGCTGGAAATCCCAGATCCGGCCCTTCATCTCGGCGTAGCGCTCCATCGTGCCGAACCGATCGAGGTGATCCTCGGTGATGTTCGTGAGGATGCCGACGTGCGCGCGGAACTTCACGCAGTTCTCGAGCATGAATGCCGCGACCTCGACCACGATGATGCCGCCTGGTGCATTCGCGGGATGATCGACGGCGGCGATCATCGGCATGTTGCCCAGGTTACCGCCGATGAACGTCGGCCGGCCCGAGGCCTCGCACAGCACACCCGTGAGCGCGGTGGTCGTCGACTTGCCGTTCGTGCCGGTGACAGCGATGACCGTCGCGTGTGGGTCTAGAAAGCGATATGCGAGCTCGATCTCCGCGATCACCTCGACCCCCGCTTTGCGCGCCGCGGTCATCTCCGGCAGCGTCGGCACACCCGGTGACATCACCACCAGATCCGCGGTGGTGAACGCTTCGAGCTCGTGGCCACCGAGCTGAAACGTGACCGGCGTGCCTTCGAGCAGCGCGATCTGCGACGCGAGCTTGTCGGCGGAGTTCCTGTCCGTGACGATCACGGTCGCGCCACGGCTGACACAAAACTTCGCGACCGCGACGCCGGTCAGTGCAAGCCCGACGACGACCACGGTTTTACCCTCGAGATTCATCGCTACCTCAACTTGAGCGTGCCGAGCGCGATCAGCGCGAGCAGCGCAGAGACCAACCAGAATCGGACGATGATCTTCGGCTCGTCCCAGCCGCGCTTTTCGTAGTGATGATGGATCGGCGCCATCGCGAACACGCGCTTGCCGACCACCTTGCCGTTCTCGATCCGCTTCGTCGCTTTGAATACGCCGGTCTGGATGATCACGGACAGCGCCTCGACGACGAACAAACCGCCGACGATCAGCAGCACGAGCTCGTTCTTGGTCAGCACCGCGAGCATGCCGATCGCACCACCGAGCGCGAGCGCGCCGACATCGCCCATGAACACCTGCGCGGGATAGGTGTTGTACCAGAGGAACCCGATGCCCGTTCCGAACAGCGCGGCGCAGAACACCGCGAGCTCCTCGACCCCATTGATGTGCGCGACGTGGAGATACTCCGCGATCGTCTGTTCCTGACCCTTCACGACGATCGTCGCCGTGGTGCCTGCGATGTACGCGAACACCAGGAACGTGCCAGCGTTCATGATCGAGGGACCGATCGCGAGGCCGTCGAGTCCGTCGGTGAAGTTCACCGCGTTCGCGGCGCCGACGACGACGAACGAGCCGACGATCACGTAGAGCCAGGCGGGCAATTCGAGCGCCGTGTGGCGAAAATCCGTGAACGGCAGCTGGAACTGGAGCCGGATCTCGGGGCTCATCGTGCTCGAGTAGAACAAATAGGCCATCGCGCCGCCGGCGATCGCGAACTCGAGGATGAGGCGGATCTTGCCCGAGAGCCCCTTCTTGTTCTTCTTCGCGACCTTGATGTAGTCGTCGGCAAAGCCGATCGCACCGAAGGCGACCGTGACCATCAGCGTGAGCCAGACGAACTGATTGCGGAGGTCACACCACAGGAGCGTCGAGACTGCGAGGCAGAACAGGATCAGCGAGCCACCCATGGTGGGCGTGCCGGCCTTCTTCTTGTGGGTCTCGGGACCATCGGTGCGGATCGTCTCGCCGATCTGGCGCGCCTTGAGCTTCTCGATGAACCACGGGCCGAGGATGAACGAGAGCAAGAGTGCGGTGATCGCCGCGGCCAGGATGCGCGACGACGTGTAGCCGAACACGCGCAACCAGCGCACGCGGTCGCCGAGGCTGCCGTAGAACAGGTGGAACAGCATTACAGCGTCTGCTCTTTCATCGCATCGAGGGCGCGCTCGAGCCGCATGCCTCGTGACGCCTTGAGGAGGATCCACCCGCCCGATTCCGTAAGCGACAGCGCGAGCTCCGCGGCCTCGCTCGGATCTGCCGCGAGCTGCCCACCCGCCGCAGCAACCACCGTCTTTGCGTAGTCGCCGATCGCGATCACGTGGATGCCCAGCTGCTTCGCGAGCTCGCCGACCTCGCGATGCGCGAAGGGCGCGTGATCACCGAGCTCGAGCATGTCGCCGAGGACCGCGACGGCCGGGATCCCGCGGGCGCGTTCGGCGAGCGTGCGCAGCGCGGCGGCCATCGAGGCGGGATTCGCGTTGTAGCAATCGACGATCACCTTGCGGCCACCGACCTCGACGATCTCGCCGCGCAGCGCGGGAGGCCGCGCGCGAGCGAGGCCCGCGAGTGCTTGGTCGATCGAAGCGCCGGCCGCATGTGCAGCGCCGAGCGCCGCACACGCATCGATCGCGGCGTGGCGACCGACCAGCTGGAGCACGAGCTGCTTGCGCTCGCCGAACACGTCGAGCGTGACATTGCCACCGGCATCGAGCGGCGTGTACTCGACAAGCCGGATATCTGCGCCCTCGAGCTCGCCGAACGTGACGTGCCGCGCGTCGGGTTGATGCTGGCGCGCGTAGCCTTCGAGCCGCAGATCATCGACCGGCCGCACGATCGTGCCGTGCGGCTTGAGGCCCAACCAGATCTCGGCTTTCGCCCTGGCGATCGCGTCGGTGGAGCCGAGCAATTCGATATGCGCGGTGCCTGCATTCACGACGACCGCGACATCGGGCTCGGCGATCAGCGTGAGGTATGCGATCTGACCTGCGCCGCGCATCCCCATCTCGATCACGCCGTACTCGTGGAACGAGCGCAGCCCGAGCAGCGTGAGCGGCACACCGGTCTCGTTATTGAGCGAGCCTTCGGCAGCGAGCGTAGTCGCGGCCATCGCGAGTGCGGACCGCGTGAGCTCCTTCGTCGTGGTCTTGCCGGCCGAGCCGGTGATGCCGACGATCTTCTTCGCCCAGGCACGGCGATGCTCTTTCGCGATCTTGCCGAGCGCCAAGCGCGTGTCACCGACTTCGATCGCGGCGGCCTCGAGGCCCTTCGCGAGCTGCGGCTTCAACGCCGGTGCCCACTGGCGGCCTTCGTGATCGACCATCACGGCCACGGCACCCGCCTTGATCGCATCGGGTGCGAAGCGATGACCATCGTGGTTCTCACCGCGGATCGCGACGTACAACGCACCGGGTGCGGCGTGGCGCGAATCGATCACGATCCGATCGATGGCGAGGTTCGGCTCACCGGTGAGCGTGCCGTCAGCATCGCGCGCCAGGCCGCCAATCAACCGGAGCTCGCGCTCGGCGATCGCGGCCTGAGCTTCCTCGCGATCGTCGAAGTGATGCTTGTGCTTGCCGATGATCTGGTAGTCCTCGTGACCTTTGCCGGCGATCACGACGACATCACCCGGCGTCGCTTCGGCGATCGCTGCGCGAATCGCGACGCGGCGATCCGGATCGACGAAGAAAGGCTTTGGAATGGCCGGCAAGATCGCATCGATGATCGTGCGCGGATCTTCGGTGCGCGGATTGTCGCTGGTGACGATCGCGAGATCCGCGAGCTCGGCGACTGCCGCGCCCATCTTCGGCCGCTTCGTCGGATCGCGATCACCGCCGCAGCCGAACACGCAGATCAAGCGGCGCTTCGTGAGCGGGCGCAGCGCCTGTAAGACATTGCGCAGCGCATCGGGCGTATGCGCGTAGTCTACAAATGCATCCAGACCCGCGGTGTTTTCGACGCGCTGTACGCGACCCGGAGGTGCGGTGTCGAGCAGGCCCGCCGCGATCGCCTCGTGCGGGATCGCGAGCGCCTCGGCGATCGCCACGGCGAGCGCGAGGTTCTGTACGTTGTACGCGCCGATCAGCGGGCGCGAGATGATCTCGACGAGCCCGGTCGGCGTGGCGATCCGGGCGCGGATGCCTCTCACCGTCGATTCGGCGTGAAGCACGCGAACATTCGCAGAGCTCGCGGAGTCCGTCGAGACACCGAGCTTGGTCTCGACATTCGCGGCATCGAGCATCGCTTCGCCAACCGGATCGTCGACGTTCGCCACCGCGACGCCATCCGGCGCGAGGTAGGTCGAGAACAGCAACGCCTTCGCGCGCTGATACGCCTCCATCGAGCCGTGGACGTCGAGATGATCCTGCGTGAGGTTCGAGAACGCGGCGACCTGGAATTGTAAGCCGACCACGCGATCGAGCGCGAGCGCCGACGAGGTCACTTCCATCACGACATGCGTGACGCCCGCCTGCTTCATCTGAGCGAGCGCCGAGTGCAGGATCTCGGGTGTGGGCGTGGTGTAGCTCGCCGGAAGGACCGTCGTGCCGTACCGGATCTCGACGGTGCCTATCACGCCGACCTGCTCACCGGCGGCACGCAGGATCGCTTCGACCAGGTACGTAGTCGTGGTCTTCCCGTTCGTGCCGGTCACGCCGATCAGCGTGAGATCGCGGGCAGGGTTGCCGTAAAACTGCGCGGTCAAGAGCGCGAGCGCGCGCACGCCCGAAGGCACGATCACGACGGTGGGGAGCGGCGCGTTCGGGTCGGATCCGGCCTTGCGGATGCGCGCCTTCGATCCTTCGACGGCACGCTCGACCACGACCGCGATCGCGCCGCGTTCGACCGCGGCATCGAGGAACGCATGACCGTCCGACGTTAGTCCACGCACCGCGACGAACACGTCGCCGGGTCGGACCTGCCGCGAATCGTCGCGCACACCGCGGACCTCGATGTCGCCATCGCCGATCAAGCGGGCGCCTGCAATACCGTCGATGAGCTGCCGCAGTGTCATGCCGATAGAACGCGCAGCCTCACCGATTTCGTGCACGGTGGCAAGGCTAGTAAATGCCTCGTGTTCCGTCGGAGAACCGCAGCGTGAGCTTGGTGAAGCTCGCGCCCGGGCCAGCCGGCGGATCCTGAGCGATCACCCGGCCTGTTCCGATCACTTCCACGGGAAGATGGAGCTCGCGAGCGCGATCCAGCGCCTTGCCGACGCCGAGGCCGATGAAGCTCGGCACGACGACGGCAGGCGTCTCGACCTCTTCGACCTCGGCCGGCGGCGCGAGCGGTTTGACCGGCTTTGGAACCGGCTTCGCGGCAGCCGGGACGACGGGAGGTGGTGGCGCGGCCTCACCGGGGACCCCGAGATAGCGCAGCGATTCGCTCGCGATCTTCGCGAATACCGGGCCGGCGACCGAGCCACCGTAGTGATCGGGGCCGCTCGGATCGTCGATCATCACGACCACGGCCAGGCGCGGGTGAGCCGCGGGTGCGAGGCCGGCGAACGAGCTCACGTAATGATCTTTATTGCCGTAGGAGTGGGTGACCGGATCGAACTTGTACGCGGTGCCCGTCTTGCCGGCGCACTTGAAGCCGACGACATTGAGATCCTTCGCCGTACCGCCGCCCTTGCCGAGCACGTCCTTGTCGAACACGGCCTCGAGCATCCTCATCATCCGTCCGGCGGTCTTCTCCGAGAGCACGCGATGCTCGGCGCCTTCCGCGCGATACGTGACGTTGCCCTCACCATCGCGCACTTCCTCGACGATGCGGGGCTCTCGGTACATGCCGCGATTGCCGATCGAGGCCAGGGCGCCCGCGAGCTGGAGCGGGGTGACGGTCACGCCGTAGCCGAACGCGATGTGCGCGAGATCGATGTCGCGCCAGTTCTTGCCGTTGCGGAGCATGCCGAGGCGCTCGCCGGGGAGCTCGATCCTCGTGCGCGTGCCGAACCCGAAAAGCTTGAGCCCGTCGTACAACCGCTCCGCGCCGAGGAGCAGCGCGATCTTCGCGGCGCCGATGTTCGACGATCGCTTGATGATGCCGGTGGTCGTCAGGTACGCATCGAAGGTGTGATCGGTGATCGGGCGCCCTCCGACGATAACGCTGCTGCCGATCTGGAATTCGGTGTCGGGTTGGACCACGCCATTCTCGAGCGCCGAGGCGACCGAGAAGATCTTCATCACCGAGCCTGCCTCGAATGCATCGGTGACCGGTAGGTTGCGCGCGCCGTGCGATTCTCCCGAGTTCGGATCGTAGGTCGGGTAGCTCGCCATCGCGAGCACGTGGCTCGTGCCGATCTCGAGGACCACGGCGACTCCCGCTTTCGGCTTGTTCGTCGCCACCGCGTCGGCGAGGGCGGATTCCGCGATCGCCTGGATGCTCCGATCGAGCGTGAGCTGCACCGTCGAGCCAGGCTGCGCCGCCGCGATGCCGTCGGCGAGCATCGTGTGGCCCTTCGCATCGCGCAATGCGCTGCCCGAGGTGCGCTTGCCGGCGAGCGTCTCGTTCATCGCGAGCTCGATGCCATCGAGACCTTTGCCGTCGATATCGGCGCGACCGATCACCGGCCCGGCGATCGACTTCGCCGGATACCAGCGCCGCGGCTCACGCGCGACCTCGATACCGGATAGCTTCGCGGCGGCGATCTTCTTCGCGACGTCGCTCTCGACGTGACGCGCCAACCACACGAACCGGTGATCACCCGCGAGCTTCGCTTCGAGCGTCGTCGCGTCCGTGCCGATCATCACGGCGAGCTTCTCGGCAGTCGCTTGCACGTCGTGAACGTCGTGTGGATTGGCCCAGATCGAATCGACATCCGCGCTCACCGCGAGCGGTTGTCCGTGCGCATCGAGGACGTTGCCGCGCGGGGCGGGGATGTCCAGACGCATCTCGTGCTGGCGTTCGGCGAGGGCGCGGTACCTGTCGCCGTTATCGATCTGCACCGCCCATGCGCGCATGCCGAGCCCGAAGAGCCCGAACGCGACGACCGTGCCCGCGAGATACGCGCGCGTGCGAGCGCCACTCGAAACGCCCGGGGTCATCGGCTCGAGCTTCTTCACGGTTGCTTCGCGATCTTCACCGGCGCGCCCGCAACGTCAGCGGTCACGATGCGAATGCGGTCCGGTGCAACGGGCGTCATGCCGAGCTGGGTCGCGAAACGGCGGATCCGATCCGGCGCGGTCAGCGTCGCGCACTCGAGCTCGAGGCGGCGGCGCACTTCGGCGAGCTGCTTGACCTGTTCGTTCCGCTTCGAGAGTTTGTACCCGAGGCTCAAGACCTCGTGCTGACGACTCACGCGAATCACGCCGACGGTGGTCAACGCGGCAGCGAGCGCGACCATCACGATCACCACGAGGCGCACCGAAGCGACGCCGTCGGCGAGTGCCGGCCGCTTGAAGATTAGATACAGCGAAGCTGACGGCGTCATCTTCGGTTTCCGAGCTCGCTCATCAACGTCGCTCCACTACACAGCCGAGTGATTCGGCGGGCAATTTTTTAAAGCGATCCTCACTAGCTGTACGGGCGCGCAGGTACGCTGAACCGCGCTATTTCTTGATCGGCTGATTCGCCGCCGTCGTCCGCACGCACGCTCGCAAGCGCGCCGATCGCGCCCGCGGATTACGCTCGACCTCGGCCTCACCACCTGACACAGGCTTTCGGGTCAGCACCTCGACGACGGGATGAACGCGTTCGCCCTCCAGGATCGCGAAGCGTTCGGGCAGCGACGTCGTCCACTCGAGATCACGGAACGCGTTCTTGACCAGCCGATCCTCGAGCGAGTGAAAGCTGATCACCACGCAGCGACCGCCGGGTGCGAGAAGGTCCGGGAACACGTCGAGGAACGTGGAGAGCTCGTCGAGCTCCTGGTTGACCGCGATCCGCAGCGCCTGAAACGTGCGCGTCGCGGGATGGATCTTCGACTCTCGTTGCTCGCGCATCGGGATCACGCCGGCGATCACCGCGGACAGCTCGGTCGTCGTGTGGAGCGCGCCCGCCTCGTACGCAAGCTTGATCGCTCGGGCGACGCGGAACGCGTGGCGCTCTTCGCCGAGCTCTTTGAGGATCGAGCCGAGCACATCGACCTCGGAATCCGCGATCAGCTCGAGCGCGGTCTGACCCTTGGACGAGTCCATCCGCATGTCCAACGGGCCCTCTCTCATGAAGGAGAAGCCGCGTTCGGCGAGATCTAACTGAGGCGAAGAGACGCCGATATCCAAAAGAATTCCGTCGACGCGGGTGACCCCCACCGACGTCAGCAGCGCGGGCATCTCGGAATACCGTCCAGCGAGTAGCTGGACACGATCTCCAAACGATTCCAACCGCTTACCAGCGGCATCGCGCGCCATGGCGTCGCGGTCGATGCCGATCGCGCGGGTCCCCGCGACCGCAAGGACGTGCGATAGGTGGCCGCCACCACCTGCAGTCCCATCACAATAAACCCCACCATTTCGAGGGGCTAGGTATTCCAGCACCTCTCCAACGAGCACCGACTCGTGGACGAAGCTCATGCGTGGCCTGGCTACCACTGATCAGCGCAAGTTTGCAGAAATCTTGGCAGATGGCTGCAATCGTGGTGAACTTAGATGTAAGGAAGTGTCGTTCCCCTAACTTGACGATCCGGATGGAGTCCTTTAGACTCCAGCCGCTCGAAAAGAGGTCTAAAGGTGCTTAGGTACAAAGAAACCGAAGATATCGACGCTCGCTTCAGCGAGGTCGAACGCACCGTGACTGCGTGGCGCCAAGTTTTGCCGAACGCGAACCAGGTCGCGCGCACCGAGTTCAACAACCGCCTTCGGATCTCGCTCATCCATCACGATGCCGCTCTCGAAGGCGAAGTCCTGAGCTACAGCGAAATCAAAGCCGCCGTCGATCCGAGCATCATCAGCGATCCGTCACTGATCCCGAGCTACGAAGAGATTCGTCGCTTCGATGACGCATGCAACCATGCGGCGGGTGAAGCGGCGAACAAGAAGAAGCCCTTCAAGCTCGACACGATCCGGGAGCTTTATTCGTTCCTCGCTCCGGAGGAGAAGGCCAAGGGCCTACCCTTCCGCAAAGAGAACCCGCTCCATCGGCTCTACTATCACGACATCGCAGCGCCGGAGAAAATCCTCCCGGCGATGCGCAAGCTCGGTGAGTGGATCGACGAGCCCGCGACCAAGGATCTTCACGTGATCGAGAAGGTCGCCACGCTGCACTCGCGGTTCATGGCGATCTTTCCGTGGGCGAAGGAATCGGGGCGCACGATCCGCATCGCTTCGAACCAGCTCCTTCAGGAGGGTGGCTACCCGATCGCGATCATTCACTCGATCGATCGTCAGCGTTACTACGAGGCGCTTCGCGGTGATCACATCGCGTTGACCTCGCTCTATCTCGAAGCCGTTCAGACCACGGCCGAAACAGAGCTCCGCGTGTACGAAGAAGCGCAGAAGGCTCCGCCGAAGAAGCGTTCCAAGAAGTCGATCACGAGCCCCTAAGTGGTGCTGCGGTGCGCGATCTTGTCATCCAACCGGGACTGACCATCCCGGGCAGCGAGCTCGAGGTCGCGTTCGCGCGATCCGGCGGCTCGGGTGGCCAGAACGTCAACAAGGTCTCGACGAAGGTCGACCTGCGTTGGCATCCCGCGACCTCGACGGCGATGTCTAGCGACGATCGCGAGTGGCTGCTCGCGAAGCTCGCGAAGAAGCTGTCGAGCGAAGGTGCGCTGATCGTCACCTCGACGCTGACGCGCGATCAGGCCAAGAACCGCGAAGATGCGCTCGGCAAGCTGGCGCTGATCGTGCGTTCCGCCTTGATCCGTCCGAAGCGTCGTCGCGCGACGAAAGTGTCGAAGGGGGCAAAGCGTCGGCGGGTCGCCGACAAGCGCCACCACGCGAAGATCAAGACAGCCCGGCGCGGCGGTGGCGAAGACTAGATCCGCGAACGTGATTTCCACGTGTTCGTCGCGCGATAAAAAAAGGCGGCCTGCAAGATCAGGCCGCCTGGTACTCAGATGTAGCTAGTGCTCAGTAGCGGTAGTGGTCCGGCTTGAACGGGCCGTCCGCCGGAATGCCGAGGTAATCGGCCTGTGCCTTCGAGAGCGTGGTCAGGTGGACACCGACCTTCGCGAGGTGGAGGCGAGCAACCTTCTCATCGAGCTTCTTGGGGAGCACGTAGACCTTACCGGCTTCGAACTTCATGCCGGTCATCTCGTCCTGGCCCTTGGTCGCGTTGGCCCACAGCGCGAGCTGCGCCATCGTCTGGTTCGTGAACGAGTTCGACATCACGAACGCCGGGTGACCGGTCGCGCAGCCGAGGTTCACGAGGCGGCCGCGCGCGAGGAGCGTGATGCGACGACCGTTCGGGAAGATGAACTGATCGACCTGCGGCTTGATGTTCTCTTCCTTGATCTCCTTGTTGTTCTCGAGCCACGCAACTTGGATCTCGCTATCGAAGTGGCCGATGTTGGAGAGGATCGCCTCGTCCTTCATGACCTGGAAGTGCTCGGCGCGGATGACGTCGAAGCAGCCCGTCGCGGTGACGAAGATGTCGGCGATCGGCGCTGCGGTCTCCATCGTGACGACTTCGTAACCTTCCATCGAGGCCTGCAGCGCACAGATGGGATCGATCTCGGTGATGAGCACGCGCGCGCCGAGGCCGCGAGCTGCGTGAGCGCAACCCTTGCCCACATCGCCGTAACCGGCGACGACGACGACCTTGCCCGCGACCATCACGTCGGTCGCGCGCTTGATGCCGTCGAACAGCGACTCGCGGCAACCGTAGAGGTTATCGAACTTCGACTTGGTGACCGAGTCATTGACGTTGATGCACGGGAACAGGAGCTTGCCCTGCTTCGCCATCTCGTAGAGGCGGTGCACGCCCGTGGTGGTCTCTTCCGAGACGCCCTTGATCTCGCCCGCCATCGTGGTGAAGCGAGTCTTCGAAGCCGCGAGCGACTTCTGGAGCACGGTGTAGATCACGCGCATCTCGTCGCTCGTCGCGGTCGACGGTTCCGGCGTCTTGTTGGTCTTCTCGGCTTCGGCGCCCATGTGGACGAGCATCGTGAGATCGCCACCGTCGTCGAGGATCATGTTCGGGCTCTTGCCACCGTTGAACGCGGTGAGCTGGAGCTCGATGTTTGCCCAGTAATCCTCGAGGTTCTCGCCCTTCCACGCGAACACCGGGATGCCAGCCTTCACCATCGCGGCGGCGGCTTCGTCCTGCGTCGAGTAGATGTTGCACGAGGTCCAGGTGACTTCGGCGCCGAGCGAGACGAGCGTCTCCATGAGGACGGCGGTCTCGATCGTCATGTGGAGGCATCCAGCGATGCGCGCGCCCTTGAGCGGGTGCTTACCCTTGTACTCTTCGCGCAGCGACATCAAACCTGGCATCTCCTTCTCGGCCATGCGGATCTTCTTGCGGCCGAGCTCTGCGAGGCTCATGTCTTGAACTTTGAACGCGGGGAATTCGTTGCGGCTTTCCATGATCTATCTCCAGTACGTGCGTGGTTATGCAGTCGCTCGCAACGGCTTTCGGCCGATCGCGAGCTGAAGGGGTGGGTGGTGAGGAGTCGGTAGGGGTTGGGTGACGACCGGCGTGAGGTTCGCCACCGCGATCCAGTTCGTGAGCTTCGCAGGCTCGAATCCGAGCCACACGTGGCCTTGCTCGCGCAGCGTCTCGTCGTCGTGCGGGGCGTGATCGACGAGAGCGAGGTGACCACCGGGCCTGAGCAAGCGCGTGGCTGCGGCGATCGCGTCTTGCGGTCGACCGAGAAAGTGAAGCACGCGCGAGATCACGACGAGGTCGGCGCCACGCTCCTTGGGATGGCCGGCCTGGCCGGCCTGGCCGAGCACTTCTTCGGCGAGCGTTGCATCTTCGATGCTGCCTTCGCGCAAGCGCACGTTCGCGAGGCCCCACTGTTCGAGCCGCGCTGCACAGCGGGCGAGGCGAGCGGCACTGCGATCGACCGCGACGACGCGCTCGTAAAGGGGGGCGAGCAGCGGCAAGAGGGCGCCTTCACCAGTGCCTGCATCGATCGCGAGGGCCCGACCCGGCAACAGCGGCGCCAGGATCGGTAACCAGCCGACCAGCAGCGAATCGAGCGCGGGAGCCGGCGCCTCGTGGACGTGCTCGTCGAACAGCTTCTTCGCGAGCTCTTCACGCTGCGCGACCACGCGCGCGACCTTCGCGAGGCTGCCGTCTTTGCTGCACAACCGGCGACCTTCGGTCACGGCCGCATCCACGACCACGTCGGTCTGGAGCTCGGCCTTGAGCAGGGTCCGCGTCCCATCGCGACGCGAGGCGAGCAGCCCGACCTCACGCAATGGTTGAGTCTTCTTCGTGATCTGCGGCTGACTCTCGTCCATGAGCAGGGCGAGCTCGCCGACCGTGAGCTCTTCCTCGGCGCACAGGGCGAGCAGGCGGAGGCGATCCTCGTCCCCGAGCAAGCGGAACAGATCCGCGCGTGCCGTCTGCATTGCCTTGATATATTCCATCATGCGAATTTAGGCAAGCAACGTTCTGGAGGTCGGCAACGTGTGGGCCATTCCGGGCCAGCTAAAGCCCTGCAGCCGTTTGACTTGTCGGACCACCGCTCCTAAACTTGAGGAACGACTCGTAGAACATGTCGGCGGAATCTGGCGGCAAGCCACCCACAGGGTCGTCGCCGGGGTGGCCTGCGGCCGACACCCCGCAACGGATGATCGTGCGCTCGCAGCAGGGTTCGGAATCCGTTCATGGTGTCTCCGACACCGCGGTCGCGACGGCGACGCAGCAATCGGGCGAACGCCCGAGCGATCACTCGATCGATGCGACGATGGATCCCGGCAGGGATTCCGGTAGCGATCCGCGCGTCACGCCGAGTGGCGAGCCGCGCACGTCGGGAGGGTCGTCCCCGCGAGACCTCATCGGCACCACGCTCGCGGGGCGCTATCTGGTCAAGCGCCAGATCGGGCAGGGCGGCATGGGCGCGGTGTTCGAAGCGACTCACACGCTGATCGGCAAGCGCGTCGCGGTCAAGGTGTTGCTCGAGAAATACGCGGAGCGCGAAGCGATCGTCGCGCGGCTGAAGAAAGAGGCGCAGCTCGCGAGCTCGATCGGTAACGAGCACATCATCGACATCACCGACATCGGCAACACCGACGATGGCCGGACGTTCGTCGTGATGGAGTACCTCGACGGCGAATCGCTCGCCGAGTGCCTCGCACGGGAGCACGAGCTCCCCGAGCAACGCACGCTGCGGATCGCGTCGCAAGCAGCCTCGGCGCTCGGCGCCGCGCACGCCGAAGGCATCGTCCACCGCGATATCAAGCCGGAGAACCTGTTCCTGCTCAAGCGCAAGGACCTGGACTTCGTGAAGGTCGTGGACTTCGGCATCTCGAAGTCGCTTCGCGCGACCGGCGAGCAAGAAGAAGCACAGCGGCTCACGCAGACCGGGATGGTGCTCGGCACGCCGCTGTACATGTCGCCGGAGCAAGCGCGCGGCGACGAGGATCTCGATCATCGTGTCGATATCTACGCGCTCGGCGTGATCATGTACGAGGCGATCACGGGTCGGGTGCCGTTCGCCGGCACGAACTATCTCTCGGTGATCTCGCAGGTCCTCAACGAGGAACCCAAGCCGCTGCGCGAGATTCGCCCGGATGTCTCCGAAGAGCTCGAAGTTATCATCAGCAAGGCGATGAGCAAGGATCGCACGCTCCGCTACGACGACGCCGAGGCGATGTTGAAGGACATCACGTCCGTGCTCGAGGATCCGACGCACTCCACCGAGCGCGCGCGGATCACCGGGCCGCGCAAGAAGTTCGCGCAGAAGGTCAAGGGCGTGCCGCGCATGGCGCTCGCGATCGGTGGCATCGGTATCGCCCTCGCGCTCGTGATGCTCGCGGTCGTGCTGCTGATGGGCAAGAACGAGCCGCGCGAGAAGCTGCTCGAGCCGCCCGCCACCAATGTCGTCGCGCCGGCAGATGCGGGGGTCGTGATGGCCGCGCCGCATGCCGCGCCGGTCGAGCCACCCGCGCCGAAGATCACGCTGCAGATCGAGAGTGATCCGCCGGGCGCGATGATCTACCGCGATGAGGAACAGATCGGCCCGTCACCGCAGGCACTCCCGCTGATCCAGCGTGATCGGATCGTGAAGATCACCGCGACGCTGGACGGCTACAACAATGCGAGCACCACGATCAATCCGCTCGAGCGCAGCGACGGCCAGAAGATTCCGCTAAAGCTGCTCAAGCTGGCAAAGAACGCTCCTCAACCTGCGAAGCCGCAGCGGTCGGGTTCTGGTTCTGGTTCTGGTTCTGCGGCGCCCCATGCGGGGACGGCCGGAGGAGAGCTCGGTGGCTATCCGCCCAGTGGTACGCTTCCAAAGTAGTGAGGGGCACAGCGCTACTGGTCGTTGCGGCGGTGACATCGGTGGCACACGCCGATGGTCGCGGCGCAGGGTACATCTCGAAAGATGTGCTCGAGCTCGAGATCGATCAGTGCGGCCCCGACAAGACGATCTCGAAGGACGAGCTGCTGCGTCGCGGTGGCGAGTACTACCAGCGCGGTGAAGTGCTCTATCTGCAGGGCGACTACCAAGGCGCCGTGCAGGAGCTCGTGTCGAGCTACTGCCAGGTCCCGTTCTATTCGATCCTGAAGGATATAGGTCAGGCGTACGAGCGCGAGCTCGAGTATGGCCGCGCGATCGCGTACTTCTCGCGCTACGTCCTCGATGTCCCCGCCGATGCGAAGCGCGCGAATTCGTGTGCGCCCGATCCGCAGGAAGACAAGAAGAACGTCCTCGCGCGTATCCTAGTGCTCGAGAAACTACCCGCGAAGATCCGCGTGCAAGTCACGCCGAACGATGCGCACGTCAGCATCGTTCAAGATTCGATCGTCAGGTCGTACGGAAACTCGGGCTCCGAGCTCGTCGTGCCGGGCGGCCCGTACCAGCTCGTGATCGAGCGCGCGGGCTTTCACTCGGTGACGCGCGAGATCCATCCGGAGATCGGCAAGCCCTATACCTATTTCGAGACGCTCAGCGCGATCAAGGGTCATCTACGCGTTCGCACGATCCCCGGCGACGCCCGGATCTTCCTCGATGATCGTCTCGTGGCGAGCGGGCTCTACGAGACCGACCTACCTGGAGGCAAGTATCACGTCTCGGTCGAAGCACAGGACCGCGTGACGGTCGACAAGAATGTCGACGTGCTCGCCGACAAGGATGCAGACATCTCGATCGACATGCCGCGCGAGCCCGAGTTCGGCCGCAAGCAGTTGCTGCTGTACAGCGTGGTCGGCGGTAGCCTCGCGGCCGGCTTCGCGCTCCAAAACCAAGATGCTTCGACGATCGCTAGCGCGACGGTCATCGGCGCGGGCACTGGCTTTCTTGGCGTCTACTACGGCACCGATCGCAACCTCGCGCTCGGCACCAGCTCGCTCACCGTCACCGCGTCGCTGATCGGCGGCGTGAGTGGTGGTGTGCTCGGTGGCTTGAGCAGCGGCTCGCAAGATGTGCTGCTGCCGCTGATCGGTGGCGGGCTTGTCGTCGGTGGCGTCGCGGGATATCTCGTCGGCGATCGCACGCATCCCACGCCTGGAGACGCTGCCGTGATCAACTCGGGCGCCCTGTGGGGCACGGTCGCGGGCAGCTTGTTCTCGGCGACGTTCAAGCCCGGTGATCAAATCTCCTCGGGTCTCGTCCTCTCGGGCCTCGGCATGGGCACGGTCGCCGGCGTCGTGTTGCAGCGGTTTTTCACGGTCAGCCGTACGCGTGCGTTGTTGATCGACGCGAGTGGTCTGGTCGGGGTGTTGCTCGCCCTCGCCGCAGAAAACGTCGTCCAACAGATCGTCGATAACAAGGCGACTGCGAGCACCGAGCGCACCGCGAACTACGCGCTCGGTGGGGTTACCACGGGGTTGCTGCTGGGCGGCATCTTCACGCGCTCGATCGATGATCCGAAGCTCGCGATCACGCCCGCCGTGAACAACGTACGGACCGGCTCGGTCTCGACGACGACATTCGGCATCGCGGGTTCGTTTTGATCCTGATACCGTGATGCCGTGACGCTGGAACGGCGCCCGAGCGCGTGCCCTCTAGATTGCCCCGATTTGTGTGGGCTCGAGGTCACGGTCGAGCATGGCCGCGTGCTCGCGGTCGATGGCGACCATCGCAGCTCGTTCACGAACGGGATGATCTGCGGCAAGGTCCGCAAGATCGCCGATCATCTCTACGGCCCCGATCGCTTGCTGTACCCGATGCTGCGTAACGGCGACCAGTGGGAGCGGCTCGGCTGGGATGCCGCCCTCGATGTGATCGTGAGCAAGCTCGAAGCGATCCGCGCGCGCCACGGCGGCACCGCGATCTTGCCGTACCACTACGGCGGCTCGAACGGCTGGCTCACCGACGGAGCGCTCGCCGAGCGGTTCTGGCGCCGGATGGAGACGAGCAAGCTCGACAGGACGTACTGCTCCGCCGCCGCGACCGTGGCCTCGCGCGGCGTGTACGGCAAGATGGCGGGCGTCGCCCTCGAAGACTACGAGCATGCGAAGTTGATCGTGCTGTGGGCCGTGAATCCCTCGGCGACTGGCATCCATCTCGTGCCCGTGATCCAGCGCGCGCGCGAGCGCGGCGCGAAGCTGGTCGTGATCGATCCGCGCGTCACGCCACTCGCGCGCGGAGCCGACTTGCACCTTGCCGTGCGGCCCGGCGCAGATCTGCCGGTCGCCCTCGCGATCATCGATGCGTTGTTCGAGCGCGGTCATGCCGATCAGCGATTTCTCGCCGAGCATTGCGAAGAGGTCGAGGAGCTGCGGCGGCGAGCCGCGCTGTGGCCGATCGAGCGCGCCGCGGCCGAGGCCAAGATCTCGGCGCTGCAGCTGTCCGAGTTTGTCGACCTGTACGCGGCGTCGTCACCGGCGGCGCTTCGGCTCGGCTACGGGCTCGAGCGTAATCGCAATGGTGGCAGCGCGGTTGCCGCGGCGATCGCGATTCCGGCGATTGCGAACAAGTTCGGCGTGCGCGGTGGCGGCTTCACGATGTCGAACAGCGATGCGCCGTGGACCGTCAGCTCGGAGACCGCGATCGCGACCGAGCCGCAGGTCGCGCGGCACGTCAACATGAGCGGCATCGCCGAGGCGCTCGCGACGCTGCGCGATCCGCCGATCGAATGCATCTTCATCTACAACGCGAATCCAGTCGCGACCGCGCCGGATCAACGCCGGCTGATCGATCAGCTGCGCCGCGATGATCTGTTCGTAATCTGCCACGAGCAGGTATGGACCGACACCGCGCAGCTCGCCGATCTGGTGCTGCCCGCGACGGCGTTTCTCGAGCATCGCGACCTGCGCCTCGGCTACGGCAACATGCGGATGTACGATTCGTCGCCGGTCGCGACCCCCGCGGGGGAAGCGCGCAGCAACAATCAGTTGTTCGGGGCATTGCTCGAGCGCTTCGGTCTCGTGCGGGCCGGCGATGCGATGACGGATCAAGAGCTCGTCGACCGCACGTTCGCGGCGGGCAGCCACGGCACGGAGCTGCAAGCCATGCTCGCGCGCGATGGCATCGCGAACCCGACCGGGATCGAGCGGCCGGTGATGTTCGTCGATTCGTTTCCACCCGCCGGCAAGATCCATCTCGTGCCGGTCACGCTCGATCGAGATGCGAATGGCGGTCTGTACACCTACAAAGACGATCCGGAGACCGAAGCCTTCCCGCTCGCGTTGATCTCGCCCGCGTTATCGACGCAGATCAGCTCGATGTTCGGTCAGCTTCGCCGCGCACCTGGCGCGCTCGAGCTCGCGACCGGCGATGCCGAAGCCCGCGGCATTCACAACGGCGACCTGGTGCGCGCGTGGAACGATACGGGCGAAGTGCTGTGCATCGCGAAGGTCACGGATGTGCGACCAGGCGTGTGCGTGCTCGCGAAGGGCTTGTGGCGCAAGCACACCGCGAATGGCTACACCTCGAATGCGTTGATCCCCGGCGCGTACGCGGATCTCGGTGGTCAAGCGGCGTTCAACGACGCGCGCATCCAGGTCGAAAAAGCCTGACCCGCTACACCGCGTAGCCACGGCGCCCGATCACGCTCCGAGCGGCGCGCCATCCTCGAGATTGACCACGCGCCGATCAGACTCCGGCACGACGACCGGCATGGGTCAAAGCGTGTCGAGGAAGGCGGCCAAGGCCTCGCGCTCGGCCTTCGATGCTCCCTGGAACGCGTCGTGCGAAGGCTGCGCTTCGCCGCCATGCCACATGATCGCTTCGGCATAGCTCCGGGCGCGACCGTCGTGGAGAAACGCGATGCCGTCGCGAATCGTTGTCGCGATGCCGATGCCCCAGAGCGCCGGCGTACGCCACTCCACACCACGCGCTTCGAAATCGGGCCGCGCATCGGTGAGCAAGTCGCCCATGTCGTGGAGCAGGAGGTCGGTGTACGGATGGATTGTCTGGTTCGACAGCTCCGGAATTGGACCCGTGCCGGTGACGAGCGTTGGCATGTGACAGCTCGAACACCTGAACTGATCGAACAGCTCGCGACCATGGGTTGCTTCCGCATTGCGCGGCGCCGCGGCGGGCACGGCGATCGCGGAGACCATGAACGCCATGCCCTCCATCTGATCGGCTTGGATGTCGTTGTTGCCGTTGGTCTCGGGGAAGATGAAGCTCGACAAGCCCATGTCGTTCTCCGCGGCCGAGGCGGCCTGGATGTGGAGCGTCGGCGTGTTCGCCTTCCAACCGAACCGACCGCGTTCGGTCGCATTGGTCTCGGGATTCCACACGTCGTTGAGCGCCCCCGAGATGCCATCGCCGTCGACGTCGTTCGGATCCGCGAGCGCATCGATGTCGACCGATTCGAGCAGGCCGAGCCCGATCATCGGAGGCGCGGTGCGGAACGATGTGCGCATGTCGACGGGAATCGCGTTGCCGAGACCATCGCGAATCTCGAGGTGCGGCGTGCGCAGCGAGATGGTCTCGCCATCACCGAACATCTGCGCCTGCTCGGTCCAGGTCAGCGTGATGCTCGCCTCGGCGACGCCGTTTGTCGCGTGATCCTGGAGCTGCGTGCCATAACCAGGCACAGACACCGGACCGCCGGGAACATTTGGCGCGCCCTCGGGCAGGCTCACACGCACGAGCGATTCGGACTGCGGACCGTTGATATCGATGATGCCGGTCGGCCCGATCTGCGGCAGCCCGCGACCGAAGCCGACGTGGCAGCCGAGACACGAGTCATTGTTGTAGAACGGCCCGAGCTGCGGAATCTCCCAGACGAAGTTGAACGGGCTCGTACCGAGGGTGAACTTCGACTGCTCCTCCATCGTGAGGTTGGCCGCCGGATGCGTGAACGCGGTGTACGTCCGATCGTCGACGGTGGTGTCGCCACCTTGTCGCGATTCATCGGGATCATCGCTGCCGGCGCTGCAGGCCGACAGCGAAGCAGTCAGCGCGACGAGCGCTACGCGAGACCTCATGCCCGGCAGGATAGCAGCTACGCGAGCTTTTCGTTCGCGACGAGTTGCTCGTAGGTCTCGCGTGTCCGGATCACGGTGTAGGTGCTGCCCTCGACGAGGACTTCTGGGGCACGCGGCCGGGTGTTGTAGTTCGAAGCCATCGCGGCGCCGTAAGCGCCAGCAGCACCGATCCAGATCAGCTCGCCGGCATCGAGCGCGGGCAGCTCGCGGTCACGTGCGAAGAAATCGCCGGTCTCGCAGATCGGGCCGACGACATCGGTCTTCACGAGCGGCCGATTCGGGTTCTTCACCGGCTGGATCGGATGGAACGAGCCGTACAGCGCGGGGCGCATGAGATCGTTCATCGCCGCGTCGACGATCGTGAAGTGCTTGAGCTCGTTGTGCTTGCGGAACATCACGCGCGAGATCAACGCGCCCGCGCTACCGACGAGCACGCGTCCGGGTTCGGTCATCAATGTGACGCCGAGCTTCGCGATCGGCGCGAGCGCCTTCTGCACGGCCGCGCCGTACTCGGCGGGCGTCGGCGGGACGCCATCGCCCTTGCCGTAATCGATCCCGAGGCCACCACCGATGTCGACGTGACGCAGCTTGATGCCGTCCTTGTCGAGCTCCGTGATCAGTTGCACGAGGCGCGCGATCGCATCGGCGAACGGCGAGATCTTGGTCAGCTGGCTCCCGATGTGACAATCCACACCAACAACTTCGAGGCCCGCGCGCTTCGCGGCATCGCGGAACAGCCCGGGAGCTTCGGCCATCGAGACGCCGAACTTGTTCGTCTTGAGACCCGTCGAGATGTACGGGTGGGTCTCCGGATCGACATCCGGGTTGACGCGGATCGAGATCGGCGCGCGCTTGCCCATCTTCTGCGCGACGGCATCGAGCACGACGAGCTCCTCCGCCGATTCGACATTGAAGCAACCGATGCCCGCTTCGAGCGCGGTCTTCATCTCGGACTCGCTCTTGCCTACACCCGAGAACACGACGTGCTCCGCGGTGCCACCGGCGCGCAACCAGCGATAGAGCTCGCCGACCGAGACGATGTCCGCGCCTGCGCCAAGCTCGACCAGCACGCCCAAGACGCCGAGCGTGGAGTTCGCCTTCACCGCGTAGCAAATCTCGTGCGGCATGAACGCGAGCGCTTCATCGAACGCGCGATACGCACGCTCGATCTCGGTGCGCGAATAGACGTACGCCGGGGTGCCGACAGCCTCGGCGATCGCGGTGAGGGAGACGCCCTCGCAGTGCAGCTCGCCGTTGTTGTATTCGAATGGTCCAGACATCAGCCAGGGTTCTACCCTAGCTCGGCCTCGACGCGAGAAATCTCTGACAACACTCGCTCGCGTGCCGGACCACCGACGAGGTCGCGGCGATCGACGGCGCGTTCCGGATCGAGCCACTCCGCGACATCGGCCTCGAACAAGGCATGCGCCTCGCGCAAGGTCGCGAGATCCAACGCGCTCAGCTCGACGCCTCGCACGTCGGCGACGCGCACCAGGTGGCCCGCAATATCGTGGGCCTCGCGGAACGGCACGTTCTTCGCGACGAGATAATCGGCGAGCTCGGTCGCGACGAGGTGGCCGGCACCGACGGCGGCGCGCATCCGGTCGATCTCGAACACCGTGGTACGGATCATACCGCGCGCGACTTCGAGACACGCGGCGACGGTCTCGACCGCATCGTAGAGCGGCTCCTGGGTCTCCTGGAGATCCTTATTATACGCGAGCGGCAAGCCCTTCACGACCGTGCACAGCGTGACCCACGCCCCCATCACTCGACCGGCCTTGCCGCGCAGGAGCTCCGCGAGATCCGGATTCTTCTTCTGCGGCATCAGCGAGCTGCCGGAGCTGTATGCCTCGCCGATCCGCGCAAAGCCGAACTCTTGCGAGGCCCACAGCACGAGCTCTTCGCCGAGCCGCGACAGGTGGATCTGGATCAGCGCACAGGCAGCGACGAGCTCGATCGCGAAATCGCGATCGCCGACCGCATCGAGCGAGTTGCGCGTGAGCTCGCCGAACCCGAGCGCGCGAGCGGTGTGCTCGCGATCGATCGGCAACGTGGTGCCAGCGAGCGCGCCCGAACCGAGCGGAGATTCATCGGCGCGACACGCGGCATCGGCGACCCGACCGCGATCGCGTGATAACATCGCTTCGTACGCGAGCAGGTGATGCGCGAGCCGCACTGGCTGCGCGCGCTGCAAGTGAGTGTAGCCCGGCATCAGCGTGTCGACATGCTGCTTCGCTTGATCGACGAGCGCGCGGCGGAGCTCGTCGATCAGATCGATCAACTGCTCGGCGGAGCCGATCGCGTAGAGCCGCAGATCGGTCGCGACCTGATCGTTGCGGCTCCGTCCGGTGTGCAGGCGACGACCGGCATCGCCGATCGCGTCGACGAGGCGTGCTTCGACGTTCATGTGAACGTCCTCGAGCGCGTCGTCCCACGCGAGCTCGCCGCTCGCGAGCTTGCCTTCGATCATCTTCAAGCCCGTCGTGATCTTGTCGCGATCCTCGGCCGTGATCAGGCCCCGCGATGCGAGCATCTCGGCGTGCGCGATCGAACCGGCGACATCGTGCGGGAGCAAGCGACGATCGAAATCGACCGAGGCATTGAGTGCAGCCGCGACAGGATCCAGCGCCTGCTCGAACCTGCGACCACGTGCGCCTCTGGCGCCTTTAGACTCGCTCATCGACCGTGATTATCACGACGCGGTCGGTGAAACCGGATTCCCCGTGATCGCCGTCGCCTGGAACAAGCGGATCGCTCCCGCGCCACCACCACCGCCGCCGCCGCCGTCTTGGTTGGCATTACTGCCTGCGCGGGCTGCGGTGCTCGCACCACCCGCACCGCCATCGCCACCACTGTTGCCACCGGTGCTGCTCGCAGGCGCTGCGGCGATGCTCGTCGGCTCGTTGCCATTGGCGCCGTTATTGTCGTTACTACTGCCCTCGCCGCCACCGCCGCCGTTCGCGAAGATCACGGCATTGTTCGTCACAATTGGCGAGTCGAAAGCGATCAGGCCGCCGGCTCCTCCTCCCCCACCGCCACCGTTGCCACCGTTCATCGCAGCGTTGCCACTGCCCGCGGAACCCGATGCGTTGATCGTGCCGCTCACGATGATCTGCGTGTTCGCGATCAAGTAGAGCGCACCACCGCCGAGTCCCCTCGCGCCGGCGCCCCCGTTCTTGCCGTCCTGGCCGGAGCAGCCGCCGCGGATCGCGGTCGGTGATGTGCTCGCCCCAGCGCCGCCGCCGTTGTGGGTGTTGCCTTTGCCGCCCGCGCCACCGAGTGCGCCGAAGCTGCCGCCGGCGCCACCGCCGTTGTTATCGGGCTGGGTTCCCGCATCGCAAAGCGTGACGTTATCGGCGGCCACCGAACCGGCACCGACCTGACCGCCGCGATGACTCGCGATATCGAGCGAATCGATCGTCAGCGTGCCGGTCGCGACGATCACGAGCGGCTTGCCTCCGGTCACCGCGATCGGGCCCGTCGTGGTGACATCGGCGCCGGCGATCACGCACGCCGGAGGTCCGCCGCTCACGGTCGTCGAGCAAAGGTTCGACGTGTCGGTATCGATCGAGCCCGTGACCGTGACCTGGGCTTTCGGGATGTCACCAGCGGCGAAACACACCTTGCCAAAGCCGGTGCCAAAGCACGTGACGTCCGCCGGCGAGGCATCGAGAAAGAGCTGTCCATCGACGACGTCGGCCGTCGAGCCATCTCCGACGCAGGTGTTCGAGAGCGTGCTTGCTGCAGTACCAAAGCGGTAGCCCGAGGCGCAGCTCGCATCGGCGAAGCCGCAATACCCGCTGCTGCATGTGCCAGCGCCACACTGGCTGTCGCGTTCACATGAGAACGCACCGCCACCAAACGGGCTACATGCGGCGAGCAAGCCCGAGCTCGCGGTGGCCGCAACTGCGACGACGGTGAACCACGTTGCCATCGTTTCTGATTGTACTGCAGGACCGTGCAAATCGGCTTATCCTTCTAGGTAGGTGGTCAAGTCTGCACCACAGCAGTCCCGGCATCTGGGCCCCGGCGACAAGCTCGGGAAATACGAGCTGATCCGGCAGATCGCGATCGGCGGGATGGCCGAGCTCTATCTCGCGCGGACGCTCGGCTTCGAGGGGTTCGAGAAGCTCGTTGTCATCAAGCGGATCCTGCCGCAATTCTCCAACATCACCAGCTTCGTCGCGATGTTCACGAACGAAGCGCGCCTCGCGGCGACCTTGCAACACCCGAACATCGCGCAGGTCTACGGCATCGGGATCGACGACGGCGACTACTTCTTCGCGATGGAGTACGTGCACGGCGAAGACCTGCATCGCACGATGTTGCAGTCGCTCGAGCAAGGCGTTCCGATCTCGCTCGAGTTCGCGCTCACGCTCGGCACGGGCCTGTGCGCGGGTCTGCACTACGCGCACGAGAAGGCCGGCCCCGATGGCACGCCGCTCCAGATCGTGCACCGCGATGTCTCGCCTTCGAACGTGCTCGTCAGCTACGACGGCGCGGTCAAGCTCGTCGATTTCGGTATCGCGCGCGGCGCGCAGGGCAAGGTGACCACGGCGACCGGCCTCAAGGGCAAGATCATCTACATGTCTCCGGAGCAGTGCCGCGCCGACGGTGCCCTCGATCGCCGCAGCGATATCTATTCGGTCGGCACGATTCTCTACGAGCTGACGTGCGGTCGTACGCCGTTCAACGGCACCGATTACGCGATCCTCAATCAAATCGTTGGCTCCGACGCGCCACCACCGAGCACCATCGTGCCGAACTTTCCGCCGGTGCTCGAAGCGATCATCGTGCGGGCGCTCGCACGCGATCCGGATCAGCGCTACGCGAGCGCGCTCGAGCTGCAAGGTGCCCTCGAGGATTTCGCGCACGAGAGCCGGCTGCGGATCTCGCCTCTCGTACTCGCGCGGTTGATGGGCTCGCTGTTTCCCGCGCGCCTCGAGGAGTGGGCGGAGGCGAAGAGCCAGGGTGCCTTCTTCGTCGAGCAGCACGTGGTGCAGACCCTGATCGAGAGCGGCAAGACTCCCGATCCAAACGATCCGGAGACCCGCGCTCAAATCAAGGCGATGGCCGAGCGGCTCGGCATCATGGAGCCGACCGCGCTGACGCAACTGCCGCCCAATCTCGACGACGAAATACCCACCAATTACGCGCACCAGGTGCAGCACAGATCCCAACCGGTGCGCCAACTGCCAGCGCTCTACGCGCACGGATATCAGCCACCGCACGGTGGCACCATGGTGAGCCATCCGCAGAGCGAGTTGAACGCGAGCCCCGGTGCGTTGTACGGCTTCGCGGTGGACGGCGCGGTACCGATCGATGCACCGCTGCACGTGGGGCACGCGGATGTCACCGATCGCATCGCGGTCCGACGGCTCGCATCGCCGACCAACTTCATCAAGTTGCCGCGGCGGAACAAGATCCTCGCCGGGGCCGGCATCCTCGCGGTCGGCGGCGGGATCGCCGCGGTCATCGCGTTCGCAGGCGCTGGTTCGGCGGAGAAGCTGGCGCCGGCGGCGAATCTTCCGGCGCTCGTCCTCGCGGCCCCGACGGTCCAACCGATCATCGAACCGGTCTCGCCACCGATCCCGCCACCGATCTGGGACGCTGCCGAGCCCGCAAAGACCGTCGAGGAACCGCCACTTACCGAGGTCCCGGTGGAGAAACCTGCGCCGGTCTCTCATGTTGCAAAGCCGGTCGCGAAGAAGAACCCGCGCCCCAGGCCACGCCCCGTGGCAAGATCCAAAGAGGATAAGCCGTGGGACGCCGACTCGCCGTTCATGCCGGTTCGCACCGACAAGCACTGATCTCGCTCGCGGCCCTGCTCGCTTTTGCCGCGCCCGCCCGGGCCGCGCCCCGATCGCGTGCGGCCAAAGCGCAGTTCGCCAAGGGCGTCGCCGCGTATCGGAAAGACGACTACGCTGGCGCCAGCGCGGCATTCGGCAAATCGTACGCAGTCGAAGCCGACGTCGAGACGCTGTTCGCGTGGGCGCAAGCCGAACGCAAGCAAGGCGACTGCGAGAAGGCGATCGTGCTCTACGGCAAGCTCCTCGTCTCGAAGTTGCCCGCAGCGAACAAGACCGTCGTGAGGGACCAGCTCGAAGAGTGCGAGCGGATCATCGCCGACGATCAGACCGCGGCACGAGCCGCCGCCGACAAGGCGACCGCGGAACGTGCCGAGGCCGATCGCGGCCGCCAGGCCGAAGCCGATCGCGCCGCGAAGGCCGATGCCGATCGGGATGCACGTGCGAAAGCGGATCGCGCTGCGGCTCTTCAGTTCGCCAACCCGCCGGTCGTCACTACGAGCTCGCCTTGGTACGACGATGGCCTCGGCGACACCCTCGCCATCCTCGGCATCGCGAGCGTCGGTGTTGGCATCGCGATGTTGATGTCGGGCCACGCCGCTGACGCCGACTCCAGGAGCCCTTCGCTCACCTATCAGCAGTTCCTCGCGCTCGACGACAAAGCGAAATCGCGCGGCACGCTCGGCGTGATCGCCGGAGGTGCGGGCGCCGGCTTGATCGTGCTCGGCGTGATTCGCTATGCGACGCGATCGACCGGCGACGAGAAGACGAACGTCACCGCGTGGCTCGGCGGCGGGGGTGGCGTCCTCGCGGTCGCCGGCCGGTTCTAGGCAATCTCGAGGACGAGCTTAGCGCGCAGGTGGCCGCATCGGCGAGTGGACCTGGCTAGCTCGGGCGCCGCGACCTCGACTTCGACAGTTGCCCCATTACGCGGCGCGCGATGACGGCTTTCGCCGCCGAAGTATCAACCGAGAATCAACCGATTTCTTCGGCGTACGTCATCACGAGGTACATCACCGCTTCGGTGCGACCTGCGTTGCGATACGCGTGCGGCGTATCGGCTTCGAACAAGACCGAATCACCGGTCTCGAGCTTGTGGGTATCGCCCGCTACATCGATCTCGATCGTGCCCGCGGTGACGACGAGGTTCTCCGAGGTGCCGGGCGGATGTGCATCGGCATCTTCGACCGCACCCGCGGCGAGCCGGAGCTCGTAGAACTCGACGCGACGCGGTTCGTCGAACGGGAACAGCGCACGCGAGCTGAAGCTGCGGTCCTTGCTCGTGAGGATCTTCGATTCCGAAGCGCGCAGCACGAGGGCACCGGATTGAGTACGCGCGCTGATCAGTGCGGAGAACGTGACCTCGAGGGCGCGGGCGATCTTCCAGAGCACGTTGATCGTCGGCGCGCTCTGGCCGAGCTCGATTTGACCGAGCATCGCGCGGGAGACACCGGAGATCTGCGCGAGGCGCTCGAGCGAGAGGCCGCGACGCGTGCGCAGGCGACGGAGGTTCGCGCCGACGACCGGCGCGAGGTCCGCCGTTTCGGTCGGCGTTGCGGTCGAGACCGCGGACGGCGAGGACGAGGCGGCTTCCTCGCTGCTGCCGCCACGCGTGGTCTTGCTCTGTGATGCCACGGACTTGTCGACTCTCTTTTTGACCAGACCCAAACAGGATCTATATCCGTTATTGCGGAGAACCTCAATCCGCTATTTCGTGCCGAACATCCGGTCGCCCGCGTCGCCGAGGCCCGGGACGATGTAGCTCTTCTCGTTGAGCCGCTCGTCGATCGAGGCGGTGTAGACCGGGACGTCGGGGTGCGCCGCGTGGAAGACCCCAAGGCCCTCGGGCACGGTCAGCAAGCACATGAACTTGATCGAGCGCGGCCCGGTCTTCTTGATCCGCTCGACCGCGGCCGCCGCCGAGTTACCGGTCGCGAGCATCGGGTCGACGATGATCACGTCGCGCTCCGACATCGAGTCCGGCACCTTGAAGTAGTATTCGACCGGCTCGAGCGTCTTGTGGTCGCGGTACAGGCCGATATGGCCGACCCGCGCCGATGGAATCAGATCGAGCATGCCGTCGAGTAGGCCATTGCCGGCGCGCAAGATCGAGATCAAGACGAGCTTCTTGCCATCGAGCACCGGCGCCATCGTCTTGCCGATCGGCGTCTCGACCTCGATCATCGTCGTCGGGAAATCGCGGCAGACCTCGTAGGCGAGGAGGGTGCTGATCTCGCGAAGCAACGTGCGGAACTTGCTGGTGCTCGTGTCTTTGTCGCGCATCAACGTCAGCTTGTGCTGGACCAACGGATGCGCGACGACGTGAACTTCGGCGGCCATTTCGGCCGGACCCTAACAGAACTAGCGGTGCGCGACGTGCGTCGGCGTAGCGGCCTGCGCCGCGGTGGAAACCGAGGTCACGCCCACGATGGCGGCGAGGGCCACGCAAGCCGCGAAGACCGCGTCACGAAGACGCGAGGTGCGTTGGCGAGCCGTGATCGACGCGAGGTGATTGTTCGTGGTCATGGTCGAGCTACATTTCACGGACAATGCCAGGTCTAAGCACAGTGATCACAAATAGTTGCGAGGCAGGTTTGCCGCCCTGCGATGTCGCACATGCTGTCGCAGAGACAGTCGCGGATCACCGGCGTTGCAGATAATTAACCTATGGGTTAACTACATTCCATGGTCATTGCATCCAAACCCGTTCCCAAAGGCTGGTCACGCATCTCGTCGAGCCTGACCTACGAGCACGCCGGTCCTGCTGTCGACTGGTTGTGCCGGGTCTTCGGTTTCGAGATCCAGCTCAAGGTCGACGGCGAAGGTGGGACGGTCGTCCACGCCGAGCTCACGCTCGGCGAAGGCTTGATCATGGTCGGCGACAACGTGGGTAAGGATCGGCCGTGGCAGAAGAGCCCGCAGCAGCTCGGCGGCGCCTGCACCCAGGCCTTGTGCGTCTATATCGACGACGTCGATGTGCACTGCGAGCGGGCGCGAGCAGCGGGCGCGACGATCGTGGTGGAGCCGAAGACCACCGACCACGGCGATGACTACTGGGTCGACCGTAGCTACGAAGTGATCGATCTCGAAGGCCATCACTGGTGGTTCATGCAGCGCCTGCGCGACAAGACGTCGTGACTCTCGATCAAACCTTTGTCGCGCTCGCCGATCCCACGCGCCGCGGGGTGATCGATCTGTTGCGCGCCAGGCCACGGCGTGCGAGCGATCTCGCGGATGCGCTCGATGCGAGTCGCCCAGCGATGAGCAAGCACCTGCGGGTGCTACGCTCGAGTGGCCTCGTCGAGACCTCGCTCGAAGACGACGCGCGCGTGCGCTTGTACTCGTTGCGGCGCGAACGCTTTGGCGAGCTGCGTGATTGGCTCGATCAAGTCGAACGGTTCTGGGGCGAGCAACTCGCCGGCTTCGCCGCGCACATCGAGCGCCGAGGGGCTGCGAGGAAATGAGCGGAGAAAAAGCAACCGCGATCGTCACGGTGCCGTGTTCGCCCGAGCTCGCGTTCGAGCCGAAGCTCGGCGGACGATTGTTCGAACACTCCGAGACCGCATCTACCAGGTCGGCCGGATCACCGTCGCGGCGCTCGCATCGTACGACAAGGTAGGAGGACTCCCGGTCGGGAGCAGCCTCGGCATCACGTCGCCGTCGCTCGGGCTCACGCCGCCGGAGTTCGTGCTGTGCGGCGGCTTTTGGCATCCCGTAGCTATTTCGTCACCAAGCGCAGCAGCTGGCGCACGATCCCGAGCACCGTCGTGCGTGTTTCCGGCGAGAGCTCGGCGATCCGGCGCGCGACCTCTTCGACCGCTCGGGGCAGCGCGGCCTTGATGCTGCGGCCGGGCGCATTACCGAACCGCACGTCGAGATGATTCGCCAACCCATCTTCGACGATCGCGTGCAGCGTGCTGAACGGAATGTCGCGCGTACCGCGCTCGATCTCGCTGACATATTTGCCGACGATGCCTGCCCGCGCGCCGAGCTCGGCCTGCGTATAGCCGCGCGATTCGCGGCGGGCTCGAATCACCAAGCCGAGGGCTCGTAGCGCATCCTTGGCCGTTACCATCGCTTGGATCCATCGACCAGTTCCGGATTCGCGATATCCACGTTCGGTGGACTTCTGTTTGTAGGTCCACGGTTGGTAGGATATGGGAGCTCTATGTCGCCTGCGCGGCCACTCGCTCTGGACCGGATGATTCGCGAGGCGATAACACGTGTTGGCGAGGTTCCCGGGGTCGAGATCGTGCTCGCGACCGACCCGGACCCGATGCTCGTCACCGCACAAACGGAGCGTCTCGCCGAGCTGCTCGATCGCATGCTCGGGAGCTCGATCGTGGCGGTTCGTCGGATCGGTCAAATCCTCATCGCAGTCTATCCAGATAGTGATTTCAAGAGCGTCCGGATCGAGCTCGCGCATCGTGTCCCGCTCGATTCGACGGTCCTCGCGATCCTCGAAGAGTGCGGGGGGGCAGCGACGGTCGCGCCCGACGCGACGATCATCTCCTTTCCGCGCTCCCGCTAGCGGCTGACCTTCGCCGATTCGATCAGCTAGAGTGGGCTCGCCGTATGAGCGAGTCCACTCCGAACAAGCGCCACTACCGCTTCTACGACCTTTTGATGGTCGGGTTCGTGACCGTGTTGCTGTGCTCGAACCTGATCGGTCCGGGCAAGACCTGCGTGATGTTTGGCATCACGTTCGGTGCCGGCAACCTGTTCTTTCCGATCGGCTACATCTTCGGCGACGTCTTGACCGAGGTGTACGGCTTCGCGCGCGCACGCAAGGTGATCTGGGCCGGCTTTGGCGCGATGATCTTCGCGACGGTGATGGGCTTGTTCGTGGTCCACGCGCCGACCGATCCAAACGAGCCCTACAACAAACTGCTCCAGCCGGCGCTCGAGATCGTGTTCGGCAACACGTGGCGGATCGTCGTCGCCTCGATCGTCGCGTTCTGGGTCGGTGACTTCGTCAACTGCTTCGTGATGGCGAAGATGAAGGTGCTGACCAAGGGCAAGCACTTGTGGACCCGGACGATCGGGTCGACGTTCACGAGCCAGTTCGTCGACAGCGTCCTGTTCTATCCGATCGCCTTTCTAGGCCAGTGGGAGACCCACACGATCATCGGCGTCGTGATCTTCAACTGGTTGTTCAAGGTCGGGGTCGAGGTCGTGCTCACACCGGTGACGTACTTCGTCGTCGGTCGGCTCAAGCGCGCCGAGCACGAGGACTACTTCGACGACAAGACCGCGTTCACGCCATTCTCACTCGCTGATTAGCGCCAACTAGCGGTGACCAGGCGCCGACTGAGTACCTGACCGAGCGGACGGGTCATGTTCTCCGTGAGAAGTACTAGGCGAGCGCGCGGAGGTGCTCGGCGAGCTTGAAGCCGAGCGCGATCAGCGTGAGGCCGCTGTTCGCGATCCCGGCGGCGCGCAAGATCGATCCATCCATCACGTACGCGTGTGGGATGTCCTTGACGGCATAAAACGCGAGTGTCGTGTCACGCGTGTGCTCGACGAACTGGTTCGCCGTGCCCGAGTGATGCGCGGCGTTGCGGAACGCCCAGGTGCCGTGAGGGACGACCTTGGATTCGAGGATGTCGTCGGCGAACTCGGCGAGGAACCTGGCGACACTCTGCTCGTACGACCGCAGCTCCTCGGGCGTTACCTCCCAGTTGAGGAGCGGCTTGTGGGTGCCCCTCATCTGGATGCCGCGCGTCGCCAGCGGCGTCTGCTCTCCGAGGATCAAGAGCGAGAAGTAGTTGCCGCGAAACCCGAGCCGAGTCTTGAACAAGATCGCTTCACGCACGGCCTCGAGGTTGCCGAGCAGCATCATGATCTTCTTTGGCGAGAACGGATCGTTGCGCAGGTCCGAGAGGATGTAGCGAGCGGGCCCCGTGATCGATCCGAGCCGCATGTCCGCGGCCGGGCGCAGATACACCGCGGTCTTCAAGCCATCGGTCTCGTAGGTCAGGCCAGCACGCACCTCGGCGGACAACAACGTCGTACACGAGATCTGCTTGAGCCGGCTCTCGGGCGCGAGCTTGACCTTCGCGACGTACGCCATCGGGTGGTCGTGGTAGCCAGGCACGAACCCTGCCTCTTGGCCGAGCGACTTTGCGAGCAGCACCGGCGTGGCGAGGCCACCGGCCGAGGCGATCACGTAGTCCGCTTCGATCCTTATGATGCGATCGCCTTGCTTCACCTCGACGACACCGTCGGAGATCTTCTCGGCGTGGCCGTAGACCACTTCGATCTGATCGCCGGGATACTTCTGGTTCGCGAGCTTCCACAGGTTGTGGCGCGTCTGCGGCAACACCATGTGCGCGACGGTCGCGCCGCCATGCTCGACGACCGCCTTGTTCGCCTCCCACGCCTTGTTGCACTCGGCGAGGTCGCTATCGTTCAAGAAGAACGACCACGCCTTGGCGTAGTACGGGCGCATGCCCTTGGGCTCGATCCCGGCCTTGATGAGGTCGTTGTCGTCGAGCTCGATCAGCGCGTTGTGCCAGTAGTTCGTCGTGCCGCCGAGGCCTTCGCCGCGATTGATCGAGGTGTTGAGATCGCCAGTCGGGCAATCGACATCGTCAAATAGCGGCTTCTGCTTCCGGCCCTGCTCGACGACCGTGACCTCGAAGTCGTTGCGCAGTAACGTGGCCACGAGGGAGCCGCAGAGGCCTGCTCCGATCACTACGACGCGCTTCTTCATCGGCGCGCCTAGTCTACCGCCGCTTGCGGGAGACCGTCTGGATCTTGCGCCGGCGAAGCCGCGTCGCTTCTTTCAAGCGGCGATCGGTGCGCTCGATGAGCTGCACCTGACTGTGCTTCGCACCCGAGCCGTTGCGCTGGACGTAGCTGCCATCGGGCTGCATGTCCCACGCGCCACGTTGATCGCTCAGCAACGTATCGAGGATGAAGCGCAGCTCGGTCTGCAGCCGTGGATCTTCGATCGGGCACAGCACCTCGACCCGCTTCTCGAGGTTGCGCTGCATCGCATCCGCGGAGCCGATGTAGTACTCCGGCTTGCCGGCGTTGTGGAAGTAGTAAATCCGGCTGTGCTCGAGGAACCGCCCGACCACGCTGACCACCTTGATCGAAGCTGACACGCCTTCGAGACCTGGACGCAACCGACACGTATCGCGAACGACGAGATCGATCGTCACGCCGCGCTGCGACGCGCGATAGAGCGCGCGCACGATGTCGATATCTTCGAGCGCATTGAGCTTCCACTGGATATGGCCGCGCTCGCCGGCTCCGACGTTCGCGATCTCGCGCTCGATCTTCTCGAGCAGTGCTTGCTTGAGCTGCTTCGGTGCGACGAGCAGCTTCTGGTACTTGCGGCGCGGCTTGTAGCCGGTCGTGAGGTAGTTGAACAGCTCCGTGAGGTCGCGACCGATCGCGTCGTCGCACGTGAACAGCGCGAGATCGGTGTACATGCGCGCGGTGCCGGCGTGATAGTTGCCTGTCGAGATGTGCGCGTAGCGACGAAGCCCGTCGTAGTCGTTGCGCACGACGAGCGTGATCTTCGTGTGGGTCTTCAACCCGACAACGCCGTACGTGACGTGGATCCCGGCGCGCTCCATGCGCGAGGCCCATTTGATGTTCGCTTCTTCGTCGAAACGGGCCTTGAGCTCGAGCACGACCGCGACCTGCTTGCCGTTACGCGAGGCGCGCACGAGGTGCTTGATGACCTCGGAGTCCTTCGAGGTGCGATACAGGGTGGTCTTGATCGCGCGGACCTTCGGATCGTCCGCGGCTTCCTTGAAGAAACGCTCGACGGATTCCTGGAATGACTCGAAGGGGTGATGCACGAGCATCTGCTTCACGTCGCGGAGCGCGTGGAAGATGTTGCCTTCGGTCAAAAAGTCGACCGGCTGCGCGGGCGCGTGGGGCAAATCGTGGAGCTCCGGAATGTCGAGCATGCCGATCTCCATGAGATCGCGCTGCCCGAGCATGCCTTCGGCCTCGAACACGTCGAGCATCTCGTCGAGCCCGAGCTCGGCAGCCAGACGACCGCGGAGCTGCGGCTGCATGTTCTTGTCGACCTGGAGCCGCACGACCGGCGCGAACCGGCGATTACGCAGCTCGATCTCGATCAGCTCGAGCAAGTCGTCGGCTTCTTCTTCATCCCGCTCGGTGATCGCATTGCGCGTGACCCGGAACAGGGAGCACGCCTCGATCTCCATGCCAGGGAACAAGAGGTCCAGGTTGTTCGCGATCACGTCGGCGAGATCGACGAAGGTCCGTGACGTGCCGAGCCGGACCCAGCGCGATAGCCCACCCCCGATCGGCACCTTGACGCGCGCGAGCAGCGATTCGCTATCGTTCGTGTACCGCAACGACACGAGCAAGTTGAGAGAGAGGTTCGAGACGAACGGAAACGGGTGCGCCGGATCCATCGCCTGGGGGGTGACCAGCGGGAAGATGTTCTTGATGTAGAACTCGCGGATCCACGCGCGCTCGCCAGCGTCGAGCTCTTTGAAGGGTGCGAGCCACACACCGACCGCCTTGAGATCGCCGAGGGTCTTCTCGACGATCTGGATCTTCTTGGCCTCGAGCCGCGTGATCAGCTCGATCGTGTCGGCGATCTGCTGTTGTGGCGTCCGCCCATCGGGCGTGACCGTGTGGACCTGCGCGCCGACCTGCTGCTTCAAGCCACCGATGCGCTTCTGGAAGAACTCGTCGATGTTCGAGCTGACGATCGCGAGGAACTTCACGCGCTCGAGAAGTGGCGTGCGGTCATCCTCGGCCTCGTGCATCACGCGCCAGCAGAAGTTGAGATACGTGAGCTCGCGGTTGAGATAGAGCTCGGGCGCATCGAGCGCGGTCGGCGCGACATCGCTACTGGTCCCGGGCGCGGGCGGGGTCCGACCGGGCACTTCGGTCACACGCAACGACGGCCGTGGGGCGGGCTCGAGCTCGGGCACAGCATGCGCCGCGCTGACTTCGTGCATCTCACTTTGTCGCTCGGCGGCCATCAAATCGAAAGTATACCGCGTGAGTGAGGCTGCATGCCTGCCTCACCGCTCTGAAAGTGACACAATTTCGATTAGTTAAGTGACTTGTTCTCGACGCCGTTGAGGACGTTGTACCAGCGCTTGTCTTTGCGAGTTCCTTGGACGACCCAGACGTACGGAGTCTGGACGCCCGCGTCCTCGATCTTCCAGTGCCCGAGGTCGACCTTCCACAGGGCCTTGCCCGTGCGCAGATCGACCGCGATGAGCTGGTGCCAGTCCTCGCCCCCGACCATCTCGTACGACCGGATGTGATCGGTCAGCGTGATGGGGCCGGGCTGGACCGTGATCGGATCGTGCTCGGGAGCGAGCCGAAATCCGCCGAGCTTGGTCGCATCGTGCATCGAGAGTGCGAACACCTCGGCGCGACCGTTGCGCTCGACTCGGACGGTGACCGCGACATCGTTCCACGCGATCGCGGGGCGACCCTTCTCGCCGGCGTAGTGCGGGATCAGCGCCTGCCAGAGCTGCTCGCCCTTGTGATCGAGCTCGATGAACGAGCGATCGTGGTTCTTCTCGTCGGAGATCACGAACTTCGTGTCCGCATCGAGCGAGATCGTATCGATCACGTCGCCGGGCTCGGGTCGCGCGTGGACCATGTACCAGGCACCGAGACCCGCGACGCCGATACCGACGATCGCTATCACCGGGCCGAGCCAGCGGATGCGTGCCATCTCAGCTCTGGCCGACCGGCTTGCCGCCGGCGGGGTTCGAATAGTCGAAAGGCTTCGGACGCTCGAGCGAGTTGCTGCTCGGCGCCTTTGCCTGCGCGAGGACGCGACGACCGGTTGCGAAAAACAGGGTGACCTTGCCGGGCTCGGAGATCTCGACGACGCCCTGGCCAAAGTTGGGATGCTCGACGCGATCGCCGACGTCAAAGCTCTCTGACGCTCGGTACGACCGCGGCGGCTTCGAGAGGTCGGCCGTGACTTGCGGCTTGTCGAATCGCTCGACGGGAGCCTTCTCACGCGCCGCTTTGGCTGTCGCCATCGAAGGCTGGCGCGCGGCTTTCGGCGCGGCTTTCGGATTCTTGTAACGGTGCTCCTTATTGCACTCCTTACAATGAACCTTGACGATCGACTCACCTACCTTGGCGACCACCACATGCCAAACATCACCGCACTTGGAGCATAGGGCTTCGACATCGGCTCCGACGGACGCGCTCATCTGAAGCGCATCATAGCAGAGCACATCGCGGATCAACTCGTGGTACCTCGTCGATGTGAGTCAGGCGGCGGCTGATGCGCTGGTGAGTGAAGGTCACGAGATGTTCCGAGCGGAACACTTCGATCAGGCGGCCGACCGATTCCGGCGCGCGACCGCGATGTTCCCGCCGCACTCGGTCGCATGGAAAGGCCTCGGTCACGCCCTCCTGTGCATGGGCAAGCCGCACGAGGCCGCGTGTGCGTTCGATCAAGCGATCGGCCTCAAATCGGACAGTGCGACCGCTCTGTGGGGCGGCGCACTCGCCCACGCCGAAATCGGCAACAAGGTCGTCGCGCAGAATTATCTGCGCCGCACGCTCGCACTCCAGCCGACCTGGCTCACGATGGCGCAAGGCGTCCCGCAGCTCGCGCATTTTCTCAAGGTCTCGACGCGCGCGGCCGACCTCCTGCGTCAAATGTTCGGTGCGTTTTCGGGCCGCACGTATCGCCACGCGCAGGAGACTCAGAACGCCATCGAGGTGGGTCGGATCGCGAACCTGCCGGTTTTCGGGCAATGGACGTTCGTGTCGATGGGCGTGTCGAACAAGGACTGGCCCGAGGCGAGGCCACGCGTCGAGCTGCTGATGGCATCGACGGTCGATAGCGAGGTCTGCGGTCAGATCATCGCGAACCTCGGCTTTCATCTCACGACGACCGAATTCTTCCCCGAGCCCGGGACGATGGTACGCGACGTGGTCGCATCGCTCGCCGCGGGCGAGCTCTCGCAGCGACTGCCTCACGTCTACGTGTGCTCGCCGAAGGCGTGGAACGTCCATCTGCCGCTCGAGGTCGGGCCACCCGCGATCACGCTCGCGCAGATCTTTCCGATCAGCGAGGCGGAGTACCAGACCTGGCGCAACCTCGGCGCCGACGGGTTCGAACGTTCGCTGGTCGAGCGTCGCGTTGACATCGCGGACCTCCGACGCTCTGGAACGTGACTTGTTGGCAACGCGCAACTCGCGTTGTAGCGCGGTGTCTCGGTCGGTGTACGCTTGGAGCTCGCGATGGCGCCCCTGATCGAGCTCGTCGACATTGCTCGCCACTACGTGATGGGTGATGAAAAGATCGCCGCACTCGATGGCGTGTCGTTCTCGATCGCGCGCGGCGAGATGGTCGCGATCGTAGGCTCGTCGGGCAGCGGAAAATCGACGCTGTTGAACATCCTCGGCTGTCTCGATACGCCGTCGGCCGGCGAGTACCGGCTCGACGGTAAGAACGTCCAGGATCTCTCCGACGACGACCGCGCGACCGTGCGCAATCGCCAGATCGGGTTCGTGTTCCAGAGCTTTCAGTTGCTGCATCGTGCCTCGGCGGTCAAGAACGTCGGCTTGCCGTTGCAGTATCGCGGCGTGCCCGCGCGCGAGCGCGACGTGCGCGCGAAGAAGGCGCTCGAGCGCGTGGGCCTCGCCCATCGCATGGGCCACAAGCCGTATCAGCTCTCGGGTGGTCAGCGGCAGCGCACCGCGATCGCGCGTGCATTGGTCACCGAGCCCTCGCTGCTGTTGTGTGACGAGCCGACCGGCAACCTCGATTCTTCGACGACCGAGGACATCCTCGGTCTGTTCGAGGTGCTGCACGACGAGGGCAACACGATCATCATCGTGACGCACGAGCCCGAGATCGCGGCGCGCTGTCCACGCGCGATCCGCGTGTTCGATGGCAAAGTCACGCTGGACGGCAAGGGCAGCGACGTCGCGTTCGCGAAGCTAGGCGCGGCATGAAGTGGACGGCATTGCTGGTGCTGGTGGCGTGTCATGGTGGAGAGAAGCAGCACGCCTCGCACACCGCGATGCGGACGGGCACCGTGACGCGTGGTGATCTTGGCGTGCGTGAAGTGATGACCGGCGAGCTACGCGCGCCGAGTGCGGTCGATTTCGTCGCGCCGCGCACCGAGATGTGGAAGATCGCGATCCGCTGGATGGTCGAGGACGGCGCGATGGTCAAGGCTGGCGATCGCGTGCTCGAGTTCGACAATTCGACGGTGACCGCGGATCTCGAGCAGAAGCGGCTCGCGCTGCTCGATGCCGAGTCCACGTTCCGCAGCGCGAAGGACCTCGAGGCTATCGAGACCGCGAACAAGCAGAACCTGCTCGAGCAGCACGAGGTCGCGTACGAGAAGGCCACGCTGCGCGCCGACGTGCCCGAGGATCTGCTCGCGAAGCGCGAGATCCAGGAGCGTCAGCTCGAGAAGAAGCGGATGGAGGCCGAGGTCAAGAAGGCCAAGGCAGACGTGCTCTCGGACCGCCTGGCGAGCTCGCTCGATCTCTCGGTCAAACAGATCGAGCTCGACAAGGCGCGCCACGCGATCCAGGTCGCCGATCAGACGATCAAGCAGCTCACGCTCGTCGCGCCACGCGATGGCGTCGTGCTCGTGCAGGAGCATCCGTGGGAAGGCCACAAGTATCACATCGGTGATTCGGTCCAGCCAGGGTGGGCGGTGGTGTCGATGCCCGATCTAGCGCAAGAGATGGAGATCTACAGCGAGCTCTCGGACGTCGACGATGGCCGCATCGACGTCGGTGAAGTCGGCACGTGCGTGCTCGATGCGTATCCGGACGATCCGATCTCGTGCACCGTCGCCGGCATCACGCCGGTCGCGCGGATCAAAGGTCAGAATTCGCTGCGCCGCGCGTTCGACGTGAAGCTCTCGCTCGAGAAGGGAAAATCCAAGGACCGGCTGCGCGTCGGCATGTCGGTCAAGATCGTGATGGTCAAAGCCGGCGCCAAAGCTGCACTGCTCGTGCCGCGCGGTGCCAGGCTCGCGAGCAGCGTCAAGCTCGGTGCGTGCGATGCGCAGCACTGCATCGTCGAGAGTGGCTTGCACGAAAGCGACACCGTCGTGATCGGAGGGGGCGAGTGAAGCGCGGGCTGCTCCTGATCGCGCTCGCGGCGTGCAGCAAGAAGCAGGCGGAGCTGCAGTTCGTCGACGTCAAGCGCGACGACCTCGTGCTCGGTGTCGAGGTCAGTGGCGAGCTCGCAGCCGTCGATTCGACCGATATCCACCCGCCGAACATCGGCGAGATCTGGGACTTCAAGATCGCGAACCTCGCGTCCGATGGAGACGATGTCAAGACGGGCGCGCCGATCGTCGCGTTCGATCCTTCGAACGTGATGCGCGCGCTCGAGGACATGCAGAACGAAGCCGAGGCCGCGCAGAAGACGCTCGAGAAGAAGAGCGACGATGCGGCGCTCGCGCGGCGCGACGACGAGCTCAAGGTCGCGGAGGCCGAGTCCGCGGTGAAGAAGGCCTCGTTGAAAGTGCAGGGGCCCTCGGATCTCGAGGCCGCGGTCAACCTCGAGACCGAGAAGCTCGACGAGCAGACCGCGAAGCTCGCGCTCGCCGGTGCGAAGTACAAGGCCGACGCGACGAAGCGTTCCGACGAGCAAGAGATCGCGCAGCTGTCGGAGAAGGCGACCTACGCGAAGCACCGCGCCGAGCTGCTCGCGAAATCGCTCAAAGAGATGGAGGTTGCCTCGCCGCGCGATGGCACGGTCGTCCTCGATACGAACTGGCAGGGCGAGAAGCGTAAGGTCGGCGATGCCTCGTACCGCGGCGATACCGTGATGCGGATCGTCGGGCTCGCGAAGATGAAGGGCAAGGGGATCGTCGACGAGGTCGACCTCGCGAAGGTCGCGGTCGCGCAGCCCGTGCGGTTGCGACTCGATGCCTTGCCAGATGTCGAGCTCCACGGCTCGGTGCAAGAGATCGAGAAGAACGTCGGTGCGAAATCACAGGTCGATCCGAGCAAGGTCGCGAAGCTGTCGATCGAGCTCGCGAAGACCAGCGTGCCGCTGCGTCCGAACATGCGCTTCCGCGGCCAGGTCGAGACCGAGAAGCTCGCGCAGGTCATCCAGGTTCCGACCGAAGCGGTGTTCGTGACGCCCGAGGGTCCGGTCGCCTATCGCGCGACGAGCGGTGGCTTCCAGCGCGTGAAGCTCGTGCTCGGCAAGCGCTCGGCCTCGGCGATCGAGGTGAAATCGGGTCTCGCCGCCGGTGATCGGGTTTCTCGGATCGATCCGGGTGCGAAGTGAAGCGGCGAGCGCTCGCGCTCGTGGGGCTCGTGGG
>Ga0123338_10000324_pt1 | contig 49439 bp, 36 predicted proteins | sample grotaG_FD_89793 | JGI IMG/M metagenome (GOLD analysis project Ga0123338, IMG submission 89793) | Glacier valley bacterial and archeal communities from Borup Fiord, Nunavut, Canada, to study Microbial Dark Matter (Phase II) -... | ecosystem: Environmental > Aquatic > Freshwater > Ice > Glacier ... | reverse complement strand
TCCTTTTCTTTTAGCGCTTTGATATAAATTGTACCTAAAAAAGTGGCACAACCCTAAAAAAACAAAATCTTAAAACAATACATTCCAGTGGCACAACTTCCACCGAAATGACTGGCACAACTTCCACCGAAATGCGTGGCACAACTTCGACCGTTTTATCTAATACTTCCACTTTTGGCGGGATTATTTGATTATCTTGAGAATTTCGGCGTCATTAATCTGCTGGTTTCTTTTCCTGATCATTCTATTTCTGCAATTCAGATTACCAGTTTCTTTACAGTATTTAAGAGTTTACTGTCTACAATTAGTTTCATTGTATTGTTAGTGGTACTTGTAGCATTTGGGTTTAAGAAAATATACAAAAAGAAATAGTACTCAATTATTTATAAAATCTTATTTTGATAGGCCCCCATATCCTAAATCTTATCTATCTTATGAAAATAGAAATGCCATACATCCGAATAGCGGATTGGCATTTTGGCAATATGGCATTTTGGAAGAAATAAAGGCGAGTTGGTAATATTGAACTAAGCGCAGATTGAACTGACTTAAAAAAAACGGTTATGCAGTTATGCAATTATTAACCTAAATTCAATCTACACATCACTTTGCAAAATACGGCCATTTTCCAAAAGTGGATTTGGCAAGATAAACTTTCATATCATCTAAGTAAAGAGCCTATCTGTAAATATGGAACCTCATGCATACTCCTTCTAATACAATTGACACCACTGATAATTCCTTCAATTGTCGGCTCGTATTGGAAGAATAAAAAGCCGTCTCAGGATAATCCTAAGACAGCTTTTTATAATGTGAAGTTCAACTGCATTAATGAACTTAAATTCATCGCAGTTAATGAATTAAAATTGTAAACTATTTGTATTTTTCTTCACGAAGGGCTTTGATTTTCTCGTCGGTGAGATATTCTTCAAAGTCCATATATTTATCGATTGTACCGCGTGGTGTAAGATCAATTACCCTCGAACAGACACTCTCAATAAACTCGTGATCATGACCAGCCATCAATACCTGTCCGGGATATACTTTCATGTTGTTGTTGAAGGCCTGAATAGACTCCATATCCAAGTGATTGGTAGGATGGTCCATAATCACAGTGTTAGGGTGAGCAAGCATCATTTTGGCAATCATGCAGCGCATTTTTTCGCCTCCGGAAAGTACCTTGGCACTCTTTTGTAAATCATCGCCAGTGAAGAGCATTTTACCAAGATATTGACGCAGGAAGTTCTCACTTGTATCAGAGGAGTAATTACCCAACCATTCGTAAAGTGTCTGATTCTTGGTGAAGAACTCAGAGTTATCGTTTGGAAGGTAGGCCGTTGAGATGGTAACCCCCCATTCAAGAGTTCCTGTCGTTGCTTCTATTTCTTTATTGAGTATTTTGAAGAAGGCAGTAACTGCGCGGTTTTCCTTGGCCATAAATACCACTTTGTCGCCACGTTCAATGGTAAATGAAATGTCTTTAAACAGTACTTCACCATCCTGAATGTATGATAGGTTTTCAACAGTCAATACGCGGTCGCCTGTGGCACGTTCCTGTTGAAATATGATGCCGGGATAACGACGTGTGGAAGGTTCAATTTCTTCAATCTTCAACTTCTCGAGCATCTTTTTACGGCTGGTTGTTTGTTTCGACTTGGCCACATTGGCACTGAACCGTTGTATAAATTCCTGCAATTCTTTACGTTTTTCCTCTGCTTTTTTATTGGCATTAGAAGCCTGTCGCAGAGCAAGTTGGCTGGATTCGTACCAGAAAGTATAGTTTCCAGAGAAACCACGTATCTTTCCGAAGTCTATATCCACAACATCCGTACAAACGTTATCGAGGAAGTGACGGTCATGTGAAACAACAATAACAGTGTTCTGGCAGTTGGCCAGATAGTTTTCGAGCCAAAGTACGGTTTCAAGGTCAAGGTCGTTGGTAGGCTCATCGAGCAATAAGTTGTCGGGATTACCAAACAAAGCCTGAGCAAGCAGCACACGTACTTTTTCCTTTCCATTCAGATCTTTCATCAAGGTAAAATGCATGGCTTCTTTAATCCCCAAACCACTAAGCAGATTAGCAGCATCACTTTCAGCATTCCACCCATTCATGTTGGCAAAATCGTCTTCCAGTTTGGCGGCCAGAAGTCCGTCTTGTTCAGTAAAATCGGCTTTGGCATACAGGGCATCTTTCTCTTTCATCACACGAAGCATTTCCGTGTGACCCATTAGTACAGTATCTAAAACTGTATATTCGTCAAAAGCATGGTGGTTCTGGTTCAATACAGAAAGACGCTCACCTGGTCCCAACATTACAGAACCACGGGTTGCATCCAGATCGCCTGAAATGATCCTTAATAAGGTTGATTTTCCGGCACCGTTGGCGCCAATGACACCGTAGCAGTTGCCAGGTGTGAACTTTAAATTAACATCTGAAAACAGCGCTTTTTTTCCGAACTGTATTGACAAATTTGAAACCGTAATCATTCGCTTTGTATAATGTCTTAATATTTAAGGGGCACAAAGGTAATATTATCTTTGCTTTGAAAGATTATTCTGAGTTATTAAATTCTTAAAGATCACTTTATCTCGGTTATTCGGAGGAAGCTATTTAAAATGATTCCTTATCAAACATTATCATTTGTCAAACCCCTTTGTCTGATTACTTCATAAATCAATAAACCGGCAGCAACAGAAACATTTAGCGATTCGATTTTACCCAGGATGGGGATTTTAAGGTGTTCATCAGCCAGCGCAAGAAGGCGTGGATCTATTCCTGTATCTTCAGAACCCATAATGATAGCCATTGGTCCCGTAAGATCCGTATTGGTATATACAACAGTAGATTTTTCGGTGGCTGCAATCATTTTCAATCCTGATTCTTTTAGGAATGAAATGGTTTCTTTCATACTTCTGGTGCGGCAAATTGGTACCAGATGCAAAGCACCTGCAGAAGTTTTGACTGCATCGGCATTGATACGCGCCGATCCTTTATCTGGAATAACAATGGCATGAACACCGGCACATTCAGCCGAGCGTACAATGGCACCGAAATTTCGCACATCAGTTACCTGATCGAGCACCAATATCAAAGGAGTTTTACCTTCCTCGTAAACAGCTGGAATAATATCTTCAATTCGTTGTAGCGCAACAGGTGAAATAAAAGCCAGCACACCTTGATGGTTTTTACGTGAAATACGATTGATCTTTTCAATTGGAACATACTGAAAAGCAATCTGCCGAATGCGAATAAGATCGAACATTTCTTTGAACAAATCGCCAATCAATCCCTTTTTAATAAGGACTTTATCGATTTCTTTACCGGCTTGAATAGCTTCAATCACAGCGCGGATGCCAAAGATCAGATCGTCGGCAGGTTTATTTTCTTTATTGTCGTACATTTTATACTAGTGATAATTTATTTAAATCAAATTTCAAGTTCCAAATTTCAGGTTCCAGGCTCATAGCCCCCCAAGCTCCATGCCCTATCCTCCAAGCCCCCACACTTTTAGCCTTTGTGCTTACCAGGTTTTCTTTTGTGACAGTACTTGCAGGTCAGCATTGAGCCTTTCCCAGTTTATTAATTTCTGTTCCAGTTCTTTTTTAAGCTTTTCATACTTGTTGAAAACTGAAGAATCATTACCATCTAATTCGGCAAGTACCTGATTTTGATGTGCGATTTTCTTTTCCAGTTCTTCAATTTCCTGCTCAGTTCTTTCAATGCTTTTTTCGATACTTTTGAAAGTACGGTTCAATTCTTTACGTTCTTCGAAGCTTAATTTTTCTACATCTTCGACTTTCTGTTGTTTAACTTCCTGGTTCAAAGGTAAATCTTTTCTCTCCAATTCCTTCATGGATTCCATTTTCTTACGACGCAGGAAATCGTAAATGCCACCCAAATGTTGTTTTACCTTTTTATCTTTGAATTCATATACACAACTTACTAATCCTTCCAGAAATTCACGGTCATGAGAAACAACAATTACCGTTCCATCGTAATCAATCAATGCCTGTTTAAGTATTTCCTTTGAGCGCATGTCGAGATGGTTGGTTGGCTCATCAAGTACCAGTAGGTTAACTGGTTCGAGCATAAGTTTTACCATGGCCAGGCGTGAGCATTCTCCTCCTGAAAGTACAGCAACTTTCTTGTCAGCATCATCACCTGAAAACATGAATCCGCCAAGGATACTTCGTATTTTTGTTCTGATTTCACCAACAGCTATCTGGTCGATGGTTTCAAAAACTGTTAAGTTTGGATTGAGACGTTTGGCTTGATCCTGAGCATAATATCCAATTTTCACATTGTATCCCATCTTCAATTCGCCCTCATATTCCAGCTCATTCATGATGATTCTGGCCAAGGTGGTTTTCCCTTCGCCATTTTTCCCCACAAATGCTACTTTCTCACCGCGTTCAATAATGATATCAATCTTATTGAGCACATTAAGTTTTCCGTAATTTTTAGTAAGCTCTCTGGCTTCAGCTACAATGGTTCCTGAGCGTAAAGCAGGCGGAAATTTAATTCGAAGAGCAGAGTTGTCTTCATCATCCACTTCAAGGCGCTCAATACGGTCGAGCATTTTTACACGCGACTGAACTTGAATGGATTTGGTGGCTTGATAGCGGAAACGAGCGATGAATTTTTCAGTATCTTCAATCATTTTTTGCTGATTGATATACGCTGCCATCTGATTCTCTTTCAGCTCCTTGCGTAAAATAAGGTATCTTGAGTAATTGGATTTGAAATCGTAAATACGTCCGAGGGTAATCTCTACTGTGCGGTTGGTGACTGCATCCAAAAATGCGCGGTCATGCGAAACAAGTACCACAGCACCATTGTAACTTTTCAAAAAATCTTCGAGCCATTGAATCGACTCAATATCAAGATGGTTGGTAGGTTCATCGAGCAAAAAAACATCGGGACATTTTAATAATATCTTTGCTAATTCTACACGCATACGCCATCCACCGCTGAATTCAGATGTTTGACGTGTAAAGTCAGAACGCATAAATCCAAGTCCTAAAAGCGTTCGTTCTACTTCAGCCTCAAAATTATTACCGCCCAACATGTGGAAGCGGTCATTAAATTCGGTCACATGATTCAACAAACGATTGTATTCGTCTGATTCGTAATCAATACGGGTGGCTAACTGATGATTGATTTCATCGATGCGTCGTTCAAGATCCAGAATTTCATCAAACGAAGTGACAGCTTCCTCAAAAACTGTACGTCCGTCTTCAATTAGCATGTGCTGAGGCAGATAGCCGATCCTTACATCTGTTGGAACCGAAACGACTCCTTCATTGGGTTGCTGTTCTCCCGCAAGAATCTTAAGAAGCGTGGATTTTCCAGCTCCGTTTTTGCCCACCAAACCTATACGGTCCTTGGGACTTACCAATAATGAAATTCCCTTAAAAAGTTCGAATCCCCCAAAACTAACTACCAATTGATCAACCGAAATCATATTCTTAAAATTTGAGGGTGCAAAGATACAAGAAACATTGGGAAAGTTGAAATCCATAATTTAAGTTGTAAATTAAGGTATTTAGATTCTGAAACTCTATTTTAGTGCTCTAAATATCAATTTATTATACTCAGGAATATACCAAATTTTAAAATACTTTAACTCTTTGTATTTCTTTTAAATCTATATAAAGGTGAATAGAATATATGTGTATGTGTCGCGGAGACTTCATAAATTAGGGTTTAATCTCCGGAAACTGTACAAATAACTAATTTTCTATCTTCTTTTTTCATATTACGCAAATTACCCATATTACGCAAATTACATACCATGTAATTTGCGTAATATGGGTAATATCCGTAATATGGGTAAAGGTTGTATCAGTTCAAAAAAGGGTTTGCTAAATCAGGAAATAACCATTGATTATTCATCTCCAAAATTCAGCAAACCCTTTCGTATCAATCTTGAAAAACCTTTCGGGTTAAACCATTATCTTTTTTGATTCTCTAATTTAATCGACTGTTTTTCAATATTCCATCCCTCGAGAAGAATTTCCATATTTTTTCTTATTAACTTATTGGAAGCACTGATGGTAAGGGTAATTGATTCATCAGGCGCCAAAGAGAAATAATTGGATGACCAAAAAGAAGGGAGGATTTCCATACCATCGCTTAGTAGTTGTGGGTGAATGAAAAATGCCATCAACTTCGAGCCATTGGTCAGTTTAACAGTCCATTTATTCTCTGATTTCAGCTTTTCTGATTTCAACACTGTTGCCTTTATTTGCGTCCGGGGCATAGAACTTAGTGCTTTGTAATTATTGTCTACAGCAAGCCAATACACATTGTGTGAAATGATTTTTCCGCTTGCGCTTTTCAGATTTAAAACCACAAAGTTTACTCCTTTGGCATCGGATAAAACCTTGGACAATGAGAAAGGTTCTTTCACATTAGTAGCTGATAGACTGATTCTTTCTTCCTCATGAAATAAAGGTTTCGAATCAATTCCATAAACATCAGCCTGAACGGTCAGGTTGGAATAGGTATGATAAGTTCGGTTTAAGACTGTTACATTGAAGTCCAGTGGATTTAGCTGAACATGAAGTGGTTCACAGGCATTTTGCTCAAAATAATAGCCTGCGTTTGGTTCAAGGTACCAGTCATAAATTTGCCAGATGACGCTTGGGAATGCAGCATTTATTTTCCAAAGCATGACCCCGCCTATTTCATTCAGCTTATGCCCTGCAGCTTCAAAAATCCCCTGGTACCCAGTTGCATTCATGAGTTGCATCTTATTGGAGAAATCTTCCATTGATACTGGTTCACCATATCTTTCCACCATTGTTTCATAGTATTTGTTATACTTGCCGCCTCCGGTAGCTGCATCGTGATAACCCCATGAGTGATTCAAAGGAAAAGGTAAGGTTTTATCCCATACCAGGTTGGGTATTATTTTTTTCAATCCATTGTAGGTCGGTTGCGATGGTATGCCAGTTTCATCTTTAAATACCCAATCTTTGGCATTGTCTGCCAAATTGTAATATTCCTTTGAATCCTGCCATGTATAAGGGCCTCCGCTGTAAACGCCTGATGGTAGATCATCAGGCCATGATCCCTTCCATCCCGGGGATAGTTTGGCGAATCCGGATGAACTTGGTATAAAAGGTCTGGTCCCATCCAAAGTGATAATACTTTCTCTCATCACATCATAGAGTTCCTTCCTAATATGTCCTTCATTTCCGCCAGTCCATACTAATAGACTTGGGTGATTACGAATTCGCTTGATGGTACTGACCATATTGTTGATGAAAACCTTACTTTCTCTTGGATTATCAACTGAACCTTTGAATTCGCCATTTGTGTCGCCTGTAACCCAAAAATCTGACCAAACCATTAGCCCATTGCGGTCAGCAAGATCGAAAAATATGTCAGGAGGAGTAATGCCGCCACCCCAGATTCTGACCAGATTAATATTGGCATTCCGGCAGAGCCTCAATTCGGCATCATACCTAACGGAGTCACGGTTTAGCATCATGTCAGGCACCCATGCACCTCCAACCAGATGAACGCGGTTTCCATTCACATAGAAATCGCGACGCAGAAGTTTACCTGGTACATCGACTGCTTTTGAACTAACTGTGCGGATTCCAAATACAAAAGTAGTATCATCTGAAATCACTCCATTTGTTTCATACTTTAATTGAATCCGGTAAAGATTGGCTTTCCCATATCTAACAGGCCACCACAAATGTGGCAGGTTAATGGTTAATTTATTCGTATTTACTGAATTAAGGTCGACATCAGTACTTGTACCTGCTGCAATGTCAATATCCTTTGTAAATTGGACAGTAGACCCCACAAAGTTTTCTGGACGAATATCTACTTTTAATATTCCTTTAGCTTGTAAAGGTCCATGGTTGGCCAATGCAAGTTTTAAAGAAAGTTTCGCTATAGAGGTATCGGGTAGGTTAGGTAAATCGGTTATCAATTGTGGCTGCACAATAGTCACATCGCCTGATGTTCGTAAAATTACAGGTTGCCAGATTCCAATGTTACGATCACGTACAGGCGGCACCCAATCCCAGCCAACAGAACAAAGCATGGTTACATTCTTGCCAATATCGCCGGTTGGTCCTCCATTTTCAAAAAAATCACCCAATGCTTTTAGTTGTTCCTGTGCAGGCAATCCGGGTGCATCAAGTGGATAGATTTTTACAGCCAATCCGTTATCTTTTCCGGCTAGAATTAAATTACTTATGTTGAAACTATATTCAGCAAACATACCAGCCATTTTTGTTGAATCAGCTATCTGCTTTCCATTGACCCAAACAGCTGCTCTGTAGTTAATGCCTTTGAATATTAACTGAAAATGACGCCCTTTATCGGTAGCCGGAACTTTAAAAGTAGTGCGGTACCAGTAAGGTTTTTTCCATGGATTACCTACGTTGGGAATATGACTGAACTGTTCAAGATTATAGGTTTTATTGAATGCATCAGATGCATCTGGTATCAGCATATTGTTCATTCCTGAATACGGATCAGGATATACGCGGTTAGCCACCAATCCTGTCAAAACGGTTGAAGGGACTTTTACAGGGAACCAATATACTTTTGAATGATAATCGGAATCAGATATTTTTTCGCCTGAGTCATCAATCAATTCAGAAGATTGCAGTTCAAATCTTGTTAGTTTTTCCTGCTTAACGATTCTATTCTGTGCCTGTGAAAGTTGTAGTATTGCGAAGCACAGAAGGGATAAAGATGTAATAAATTTCATTTGATTAAAGGTTTTATACAACTAATTATTATTTTTTACCTGAATTGCTGACAAAAGCAATGCGCTTGCTGTCAGGAGACCAAGATGGAACATTCATAGTACCCTGACCACCATATAGATATGCAATTACTCTTGGAGATCCTCCTGTTGTTGGCATCAACCTTAACATCACCCGTTTGTAGGAAGGATGCGAATTGAATTCAATATCGGCCTCAAATGTAATGAAAGCGATCCATTTGCCATCAGGAGAAATGTGTGGGAACCAATTATTGTACTGATCAAAAGTGATTTGTTCTTTTTCGCTTCCGTCAGGTTTCATACGCCACAATTGCATAGTCCCTGATTGGCTGCCATTGTAGTAAATGTATTTACCATCAGGGGAATATTCACAGCCATCGACATGTTCTTTGGCCTTATTTTCGGTTAAGGCAACTTCTTTTCCACCTTTAATTGAATTTTTATAAATGTTGTAAATGGGGCTGCCGTTGCGCTGGGCCACGTAAACAATTTCATTATTGTTAGGTGCCCAGCCATGCAGGTAGGAGGGGGTTTCTTCAGTGATAAGTTGAGGAGTTCCGCCTTCAATGGGTAATACATAAACAGTTGAACCGCCTCCATTCAAGCCTTCCCTTTGGCTGCTGATTCCTAGCATCTTGCCGTCAAATGAAATGACATGATCGTTGTTGTTGTTGTTTGCATTTCCGGTGTTCAGCTTTTCTGGTTCTCCGCCTTCAACAGGAATTTTATAAATATTACCGTCCATGTTAAATAGTAAATTTTTGCCATCCTTCATCCAGTTGGGTGCTTCAAATCGTGAATCTTTTTCCATGATTACTGTCCTTTTGCCATCAAAAACATTCATGGTCTCCATACGGCAACCAATCCATCCCTGTTTATTTGGATCATACAAAGCAGCAACTGGTTGGTCAATACGAACATTCCATATTTTGGCTGTTTCAAGCACATCAGGATTATGAGAACATATAAATAAACCTGCAAAGACTTCATCTGGAAGAGTTTCCATTATCTGAGTGCCGATTACCTGCAAAGGTTCTCCCGGATGCGCAGCTCTCAGAATAATAGTTTTACCTGATCGCTCCACCTGAAGAATGCTGTAATTGGGTTTGGGTGAAAATATTTCATCCTCCGGATCGCGCATAAAAGCACCCCTGAGGATTCTCCACTGCAAAACTGTCAAGCCATCACCATGTATAACAGCGGATGCATGAACAGCATTGGCATCTTCGGATGCACGCACCATCCAACCGATTTTACGATGTGGATCTTTTCCTGTACCTTCAAATGCAAAATTAGCAGTCAGTATGAAATTGCCTTTCAGCTTATTGTATAGGAAATTAAATTCATCCCTTTCAAACCATATATTGTACCCTGAACCGCTTAAAGTATAGGTTTGAGTACTTTCGTCATAAGAAGCGGAACCTGCAATTTTGGGAGAACCAATGTCATTACTAGTCTGAAATATTCCAATAGGTTTCTGTGCAAACGAACTAACAGTCAACATACTGGTTATTAGAATAAATGAAAGTTTCATAGAGCGAATATTTGGTTTTTTTTATGAGTGTTAATCTGTCCCGAAGATAGATATTACTGATTAAAACCCCAATCATTATTGAATAATTGTGCACAAATCTTTATTTTAAGTTGGTAATCAGATTCCATTTGTAATAAAGTTATTGCTTTCTGATTTCTGATCACTGAATACTGATCACTGAATACTGTATACTGACCACTATCTCCCTTCTCTTTGTCTTCAACTATTTTAATTACTTTTGCTGAAAATTTAAGAATTATGGGAAGAGGCAGGAAAACTAAGCCATTTTTTGAAGGTGTTACTATTACTGACATTGGCGCTGAAGGAAAAGCAATTGCACGTGTGAATGATATGGTAGTATTTACTACCCATGTAATTCCAGGTGATGTGGTTGATTTGCAGGTGACTAAAAAGCGTACCAAATATATGGAAGCACGGGTAACCCGCGTTATTGAGAAATCGCCTGACCGTGTAGATGCCTTCTGCGAACATTTTGAGGTCTGCGGTGGCTGCAAATGGCAGTTCCTTCCCTACGACAAGCAGCTTTTTTACAAACAGAAGCAAGTAGCCGACCAACTTAGTAGAATTGGACGCATTGAATTGCCCGAAATTACACCCATTATTGGCTCTGCCAGAACAACTTACTATCGCAATAAACTGGAATTCGGATTTTCTAACAGACGCTGGTTGACCACTGAAGAGATTGGGTTGGAAGGAGAAGAATTGAATAAGAATGCACTGGGATTTCATGTTCCAGAAATGTTTGATAAAATCATTAACATCAATAAATGCTGGTTACAGAGCGATCCATCAAATCAAATCCGTAATTTTATCAAGGAATATGCTGATGAAAATGGATTAGAATTTTTTGACCGCCGCATTCAGTCTGGGCTCTTACGCAATATCATTGTCCGCACTTCCTCCACCGGTAATTTAATGGTTATCGTTTGCTTTTTCAGCGAGCAAAAGGAAAACCGTGAAAACTTAATGGCTGCAATTGCTGTTGAATTTCCACAGATCACTTCTCTGATGTATGTAATCAATGAAAAAGGAAATGATACGATCCATGATCAGGAAATATTGGTTTACAAAGGGATTGACCATATCGTGGAAGAAATGGAAGGTCTGAAATTTAAGATTGGTCCCAAAAGCTTTTACCAGACCAATTCCGAACAAGCCTACGAATTGTACAAGGTAGCTCGTGAATTTGCTGACTTCAAAGGAGATGAAATAGTGTACGATTTATACACCGGTACCGGTACCATCGCCAACTTTATTGCATTCAAGGTTCAAAAAGTGATTGGAATAGAATATGTTTCAGAAGCCATTGAAGATGCTCATGTTAATTCTGAATTGAACGGAATTGTCAATACCACCTTTTTTGCCGGCGATATGAAGAAGATACTTAACAGCGAATTTATTGCATTACATGGCCATCCGGATGTGATTATTACCGATCCTCCACGCAATGGAATGGATGAGGAAGTTGTGAAAACCATCCTTGAAGCTGCTCCTGAAAAAGTGGTCTATGTTAGCTGCAACCCCGCTACACAAGCACGTGACCTGGCTTTGATGGATGAAATGTACAAAGTTACCCGCGTACAGCCTGTTGATATGTTTCCCCACACTCATCATGTTGAAAATGTAGTGCTGCTTGAGAAAAGAAAAATGTAATGATTTAACACTTATGTATATATACTGATCCGATGAACTCAAAGTTATCGAATCAGTTTGTTTTTTAATCTTATGCGATGTCATTTTTTACTTAAGTATTTCCGCCAAGACCGCCATTTGACCAAATTGTAGAATTCTTGAAACGCAAGGGGTGTATGTGTCATTGAATATGATTATTACTTGATTTTTACATGTCTTCGATCTGCATAAATGATACCTTATAGGTAGCAAAATGTCAAAATGTCAAAACGTCAATTGGCGGTCTTGGCGGTTTGAAATTTATACACTCAGGTGGATACAATTTTACAGGTCGAATGCCAATACTAAATAGGGGAGCTAGCTTTTCAATAGCACAAATAATAGTTTAATAATCAGACAAATAGAAAATAATATATTAAAATAACTGATACGATGAACTCAAAGTCATCGGATCAGTTTATTTTGATTTAGGCAACGATCTGACTGTACCAGGTTCCTAATTATTGTCAATGTTGAAATTTTTATTTTCATATCTTTCAATCAGGATGATTAATATCTTGGCTTCAGCTCCTTCCTTTGAATCAATAGGTGCTTGAAATATCTCTTCAAGCCTTTTTAATGCCTGGTTATAATCTTCTTCTGTATTTATTGCTTTTATATCCATAATCTTTCTTTAATTAACTTTTAAAGTCAGTTTGCTTTTTCATAAAATCAAGATATGATCGTCTGGTTGTCATTAATTTACAGTCTCTGAAAATGACACTTGAGTTTACAACTTCTACCTCTGGTAGATATCAGTTTAATTTAATTTATGCAACGATCTGACTGCTGTAAAATAATTTCATATTCGATTCATTGTATTCATCAGGTGAAAGATTAATAATATCCATGGATACTTTAAATTTCTTCAATGTCTCAATTTCTGGTAGCATTGTTAGTTTCGACCTTTCAAATAAATCAAGATTCTCGAAATCTGATGAAATTATTATCAAATCGATATCACTGTCCTTGTCCATTGTACCTTTCAATGCTGAACCAAACAGCGCAAATGAATCAACCTTAATCCCATATTTTAAAAGTGACTGTTTTAAATAATCAATCACTTCATCTATTGTTCCTTTATCCATAATTGCACCTCTTTTGTTTGATTTAAAATAGATTCTGTTCTTTCTTTCGAATATTAAGTGAATAGTTTTTTCAAATTATCAGGATATCTTGTTGGAACAGAAATTTTATTTAGAATAAATAGAAATTCATAATTTGATTCACTTAATTTCAATCCAATCTTTTCAACAAAATAAATTAAGCTGTGAGATTTTGACGGAAACTCTTCAGTAGTCTTAATTAACAATCCTTTTAACGCTTTTTCTAATGATAGATGACACATAAAAATACAATAAACATACCTCCCTGATTTGAACATATCAAAAGCGGTCTCCAAATCATAGTCGGATTGAAAATACCATTCTTCATGTTTATTTTTATCTACCATGATACAAATTTATCAAAAAATATTGAAAACAGATATTCGTTAGGTTAGTTTTAATTGTATATTAAAGAGATTTTCAAAAGCATGAAATCCAACAATAATATCTTTGAATGAAATTGAACTGTCAAATAGAAAAGAGAACCCTAAATTGAATTGTTTATGCATGGTTGAGTGGTGTGTCGGAAATTCCGACATACCACATTTTCGTCTAATTCACCCTCGTTAAAAACATTCTATATGTGTTCAGTAATGGTTGTTCTTCCTTTTCCGAACAGTTCTGCCATTTGGCCCTGTGTCAGCCAAACAGTTTCATTCTCCAGCCGAAAATCTATTTTGATCTTGCCATCCTGGTTTTGGTAAATAAGTATTTCGCTATTGTTCATTATTTATAAGAATTTTCGAGTACTGTTTTCTGTTAAAATAGACTGCCTATTTTTCAAAAGTTAGATTAGATATCACTATTTATTGTCTCACTTCAAAATCATTCGTGTTCCTATCTATTTCCGCCAATTCCGCCAATTCCGTCAACCCTTTATTTCGTTATATCATCAAACCATCAAATTGACAATTGGCGGAATTGGCGGAAAGCGTTCATAAGCAATTCTGTACCTTGCAGAAAGAGCATTCAACACTTAAAATCTTGTTTTTCAGGGAGCTAATTTTTTAATTAAGCCGGGAAATGTTTCTTCCAGCAATTAATTTAGATAAAAGTAGCTCGGTTGAAAACTAAAAACTCCCTGAAAATGAAATCACAGAGTTTTAAACCTAAATAGAAATCTGAAGTGATTTATTTTGGGAGTAGAACCCCATCAATCACATGAACAACCCCGTTTGAGCCTTTCAAATCGGCTGCAGTAACAAACGCAGAATTGCCTGATTCATCGGTAAGTTTCACTTTACCCATGTCTATTGAAGCAGTTAAAATTCCACCGCTAACTGTTGTTAATTTGGCTTTGCCGTTGCCATTTTTAATTGCGGCCATTACAGCGGCAGCATCAATGTTTCCGCTAACTACATGATAAGTAAGAATTTTTGCCAATTCAGCTTTATTCTCTGGTTTTAATAAACCATCAACAGTACCCGCAGGCAGTTTATCAAATGCTGCATTGGTTGGTGCAAAAACTGTAAAAGGACCCTTACTCTTTAATGTGTTGACCAAATCGGCTGCTTTTACGGCAGCTACCAAAGTAGTATGATCTTTTGATCCAATAGCAATATCTACAACATCTTTTCCTTGGCTGAAAGCAGTCATTGAAATAACAACTGCAAATAACATTACGAATAACTTTTTCATAACTTTCTATTTTTTTTAATTGTTTAATGTTTATATGTTTTGACTAAACATTCCAATAACAAATATTGTTTAAGGAAAATATAAAATATTTAATCAAGATGAAAATATTTCTTATTAGTGCTTCAATTATTTTCACAGTTGTAGTTATTTTTCAATCATTTATTATGGTAGCAGTCAATAAAACAGAAGAGCAGAAATATACAGTTATTCTGAAAGATCAAAATTTCGAAATCAGATTTTATCCTTCAGCAACCTTGGCAACAATCAGTTCTGATGCAAAAACGTATAAAGAAATGTCCGGATCAGAATTTAGGAAGCTTGCTGGCTATATTTTTGGAGGAAATGAGACTGCTACACATATTCCGATGACCGCTCCCGTACATATTGATATTAATGATACACTTTCGACAATGAGTTTTGTGATGCCATCTTCTTATATCAAAGAGAACCTTCCGAAACCAAATGATTCTGGTATACAGCTAAAAACTACTGATGACGAATATGTAGCAGTAATTCAATTTGGTGGATTTGCATCTGATAAGGATTTTAAATACTATTCAGGAAAACTTCTAAATATCCTGAAAGATAAAGGTATAATTACTTTAGGACATCCCAGGTATTTGGGATACAACCCACCCTATCAGTTGGTTGGCCGAAGAAATGAAATTATTGTAACGGTTGATTGGAAACCAATAAAATAGACTAACTATTTAGGGTTTGAAAGCTATAATAATAAAATAATAAAATTAAAAACACAACAGAGTTTTATTCTGCTGAATGGGGATTTCCTGATATAAAACTTGAAATAATTTTCTCGCTTTTTCAATCATCCATTGACTTTCTCAATCGCTTTTAATACAATCTCAATATCACTTCCTCCTCTAAATCCGCTAAATCCAACAGCCAGTTTTGTACCGTCACGTAGAGTAATGGGTTGCCCCCCTTCATAACCTATCAAATCGGGTAGGGAGATGCCAAAAGTGTGATAATCAATTTGATCGGTAAAGACCATCCGTTCGTATTCATTGGTTTTAATACCTGTAATCCAAACCTGAATCGCTTTGGTCCATGCAATTTTAAATGAATCCCTTCCTCTGAGCTTATCTGTGCCGAATATCTTTCCATAAACCTGTCCATCTTCGCCTATGATGCAAAGTGATGCCACACCTTTTGATTTGGCCTGATCCTCTGGAATGGCCATATAAACGGGGACAAGTTCCTCGATGGTTGCAATTAATTTTTCGATCTCAGTAGTTTTCATAGGAAGCTATTTATATTAAAGGAATTAAGTTAGTATAATAAAAATGTCTCGAAGACACCAAGGTACTAAGTTACACAAAATATTTAATATCTGATTATTATTCTTAGTGAAACTTTGTGTCTTTGAGTCTTTGTGGCAAAAAGTTCATAATTGATACTTATTTGAAAAAAACAAACTAAATTTACCAACTGAAACCATAAAAGCGAAATTTATGAAACCAATCTCTTTCTTTGGTCTACTGTTCGTCTTTCTGATTGCCACTCAAACACAAGCACAGCAAGGTCAGCCGATCAATCTTCAATGTGAATACCTCGTCAATCCAATTGGCATTGATGCTTCGTCGCCCCGCTTGCATTGGCAAATGAACGATATCAGGCAAGGAGCGATGCAAATTGCATACCAGATGATTGTGGGAACCGATTCTATTCAGGTTTCAAAAGGACAAGGCAATAGTTGGGTTTCGAAGAAAACGAAAAGTGCCGATCAGCTTGTTACTTATAATGGTACAGCCCTTCAGCCATTTACTAAATATTACTGGACTGTAATAGCTTGGGATAAGGATAAAAAGAAATGTTTGCCTGCACCTATTGCCAGTTTCGAAACAGGAATGATGCAGATGAGCAACTGGAAAGGTTCTTGGATTTCAGATTCAGAAGATATCAAAATAAAACCTGCTCCTTATTTTAGAAAAGAGTTTAAGCCTTCCGGAAAAGTCAAAAGTGCACGTGTATATATTGCTGCTGCAGGATTGTATGAACTATCTATAAACGGTCAACGTGTTGGAGATCACCGTCTTGATCCGATGTATACCCGCTTCGACCGCCGTACACTATATGTTACTTACGATGTTACTTCGCTGGTTAATTCTACGGATGTAGCGCTTGGAGTATTGCTCGGAAATGGCTGGTACAACCATCAGTCAACAGCTGTATGGAATTTTGATAAGGCGCCATGGCGTTCCAGACCTAAGTTTTGCCTCGATTTGAGAATCACCTATCAGGATGGACATGAGGACGTTATCACTTCTGGAACCGATTGGAAAACTTCCCTGAGCCCAATCATTTTAAATAGTATTTATACTGCTGAACATCAGGACGCACGTTTGAATCAACCTGGCTGGAATAAAGCAGATTTTAATGATTCGAAGTGGGTAAATGTAATACCTGTTGCAGCTCCATCGAAAAACATTGTTGCTCAATTGGTGCAGCCCATCCGGTTTGTAGAAGAAATTAATCCTGTCAATGTGACCAAAATGAGCACACTTAAGACCATTTATAACCTGGGACGAAACATTGCAGGCATCAGCCGCATCAGCGTTAAAGGCGAACAGGGTACAATAATTCGTCTTAAACATGCTGAAATGCTGGGGAAAGATGGAAATGTGGATCAATCGAACATAGATGTACATTACCGTCCGACCGATAATTTAGATCCATTCCAGACCGATATTTATATTCTTAATGGTGAAGGCGTGGAAATATTTTATCCCCATTTTAATTACAAAGGGTTTCAGTATGTGGAGGTTACCAGTGATCGTCCGGTTGAAATATCTAACCTTACAGGTATCTTTATGCATAGCGATGTTCCGCCGGTAGGTCAGGTTAACAGTTCGAATGGCACGCTGAACAAAATCTGGAAAGCAACCAATGTTTCCTATTTATCGAACCTATATGGTTATCCTACCGATTGTCCTCAACGCGAAAAAAACGGCTGGACTGGTGATGCTCATATAGCCAATGAAACAGGATTGTATAATTTCGATGGAATCACTATATATGAAAAATGGCTTGCTGATCACCGGGATGAGCAGCAGCCTAATGGTGTTTTACCTGCCATTATACCTACTGGTGGCTGGGGTTACACGTGGGCAAATGGCCCCGACTGGACGAGTACCATTGCAATTATTCCCTGGAATATTTACCTTTTCTACGGCGATTCTAAACTATTGGCCGATTGCTACGACAACATCAAGTTGTATGTTGATCATGTTACTTCCATAAGTCCGAATGGCCTGACCGATTGTGGATTGGGTGATTGGGTGCCTGTGAAATCGGTAGCTCCTAAGGAATTGACATCCTCCATTTATTACTTTGTTGATGCAACTATTTTATCCAATGCGGCTAAGATATTGAACCATCAAGCTGATTATCAGAAATATTCAGCATTGGCCAACAAAATTGCCAATGCCATCAATGCCAAATACTTAAATCAGGCTACAGGAATGTATGGAACTGGTTTACAAACTGAACTGAGTGCTCCACTTTTTTGGGGAATTGTTCCTGAAAATCTAAAGGCCAAAGTTGCTGAGAACCTTGCCAAGCGTGTTATTGCTGATAATAAGCACTTGGATGTTGGTTTACTGGGTACTAAAACCATTCTCAATGCACTGAGTGAGAATGGGTATGCCGATCTGGCTTATGAAGTTGCAGCCCAGGAAACATTTCCATCGTGGGGTTGGTGGATGGTTAATGGAGCTACCACTTTGTACGAAAACTGGCCCATTGATGCGACAAGTGATGTTTCGCTCAACCATATTATGTTTGGTGAAATAGGAGCTTGGTACTACAAGGCATTGGGTGGAATGAAACCTGATGTTAACCATCCAGGGTTTAAAAACATAATACTTGAACCTCATTTTGTAAAAGGGTTGGATGCCTTCCAGTCCACTCATACCGGACCTTATGGAGACATTCAATCATCATGGAAACGTACTGGAAATGAGGTAGTCTATAAGGTTGTGATTCCTGCCAACAGCACAGCCACCTTAAAACTTTCAGGAAGTAGTATAAGTCTTAATGGAAAAGTGGTTTATACCCAAATCAATATCTCTGCTACAAATTTTACCACCCAACTGGCTTCAGGAAATTATGAAGTCGTTATTAGTCAATAAGTTGCTATTGTAGTTTGTTCAATTGTTTTAAGCTGTGTAGACCCGAGTTATTCTGAAACTTATTCAGAATAACTCGGGTCTTATATTATAAGGGAATAATATACCCATTGTATTTGGTGGGTACCTGTAATATCAGTCCTGAATCTTGCTCTTCTACATAAGCCATGTGCCGTTTTTCAATTCAAACTATAAATAGAATATAAGACCTCTAATTCAATCTAAGTTTGAAATTGAGTTGGCTGAAGTATTTCCCTCTAATCGTGTCTTATCCCATTGATATCCCATTGATACCCCATTCAGTGTAAATACAAATATAATACAAATATAATACGTATATAATTCGAAAATATACGGTATATATATGTATTATTTACGGTATATATTTGTATTATATTTGTATTTACACTGAATGGGGTATAAATGGGGTATCAATGGGGTATCAATGGAGTATCAATGGGGTATCAATGGGGTATGACAGAAATAAGGGAAGAACATAAAATATAGCTTTCTTTGGATCAACTAGAAAGGGTACCAATAGGATGAAAGGAAATAATTTCAGGTGAGTTAAATATTTCTAAGGTTGAATTCTGTATAAAAAATGCTTGTTATATTTTAATGTTGAGTTCAATTTTTTATATTTTTTTATGAAGTTCATATCATTGTATATAAGTAATTTATATTGAAAATAAAGCTTTTTTTTTGATTCAAAATGAACAGAATACTTTCTGGGTTGTTATTATTTCAACATAAAAAAATAAGTAGATATCAGGATGATTGAAGTTGAAAAGAAAAAAATTACACGCGCAGGACTTCGTAATGCATTCAAACTATATAAATACCTGAAACCATTTCGACGTGAATACTTTATAGGATTATTTTTCCTGCTTGGATCAAGTTTAGCGAGCCTTGCCTTTCCCAAATTATTGGGTGAGTTGGTCAATTCAGGCAATAAGGTGGCGATGACGTATAGTTTGAATCAAATAGCTCTGCTTCTGGTCATTGTGTTGTTGGTGCAATCGGTATTTTCATATTTCAGAATCGTATTATTCAACAATGTAACTGAAAAAACATTGGCCTTTTTACGTCAGGATACCTACAATCATTTGATTAAACTGCCCTTAAAATTCTTTGATCAACGTAGGGTGGGAGAGCTGAACAGCCGCATTTCGTCTGATATTATTCTGCTTCAGGAAACACTAACGACTACCTTGGCTGAGTTTATAAGGCAGATTATCATTATCACCGGTGGAATTGTTTTGTTGACTTTTACATCTCCGAAATTGACCCTGTTTATGCTTGCAGTTTTGCCTGGTATTATGATTCTTGCCAGAGTATTTGGAAGGTTTATACGTAAATTCTCAAAGCAGGTTCAAACGAAGGTTGCTGAATCGAATACCATCGTAGAGGAAACATTGCAGGGTATTCAAAGTGTAAAATCATATACCAACGAATATTTTGAAATTGCGCGATATCAGGTTAAAACAGAGGAGATTGCCCAAATTGGTATCCTCAGCGGCAAATACAAAGGCGCCTTTTCAGCCTTCATCGTTTTTGGTCTTTTTGGCGCCTTGACGGCTGTTATATGGAAAGGTTCAGCATTGCTTGCCAATGGTGAATTGGTTGCAGGCGACCTGTTTTCATTTGTAATTTATTCAGCATTTGTAGGGGGAACAATCGGTGGTCTAGCTTCTGTCTATACCAGCATTCAGAAATTTATTGGAGCCACTGAAGATTTATTCGGCATTTTCAATGAGCAAGAAGAGGACATTACAGAACTCACTCCTTTAAATGGTCACGACTCCTTACATGGTGAAATTAGTTTTAAAAACCTTACTTTCGCATATCCATCAAGACCCAACGAAAATGTACTCCGGAACATTGAAGTTAGTATACCGGCCAATCATATGGTTGCCCTTGTAGGTGCCAGTGGGGCTGGAAAATCAACTATAGCTTCACTTCTGCTTCGCCTGCACAATCCAATTTCAGGAGAATTGTTTTTTGATGGGAAAGACAGTCGCGAATATTCACTTTCGTCACTACGCAGTCAGATTGCACTCGTGCCACAGGATATTTTCCTTTTTGGCGGAACAATTCGTGAAAATATTGCGTATGGGAAAACAGGGGCAACAGATGAGGAGATTATTGATGCTGCTCAAAAAGCAAATGCAATGGAATTCATCAATCGTTTTCCTGAAAAACTGGATACTTTGGTTGGTGAACGGGGAACTCAACTATCAGGAGGTCAGAGGCAACGAATAGCAATTGCACGTGCAGTGCTGAAAAATCCTAAGATTTTAATCCTTGATGAAGCTACTTCATCGCTCGACTCTGAAGCGGAACGATTGGTTCAGGATGCACTTGAGAAACTGATGAAGGGCAGGACTTCAGTGGTGATTGCACATCGGTTGTCAACAATAAGAAAAGCCGATCAGATTTTGGTTCTCGATCAGGGTCAACTTGTTGAAAGAGGAACACATGACCAATTGATTCAACTTCAAAACGGAATTTACCGCAACTTAAGCGATTTGCAATTTAACCTTCACTAATTAGACGATCATGAATATACCCGATCTGCAAAATAGCAATTTAGCACATTATCTGGACAAGGAAGATATTGTTCGTGAAACAGCTGAGCAAATTATGAAGGATTTCGGTATGTTCGGTATTGAAATTACCTTTTCCGGGAATACTGAAAATGCCTATCATGAACTTCATGAACAGCTAATCAATCAGATTTCACTTTCTCTTGAAAGGGATTACAGTCGATTGATGGCAGCGCTTTACCAGGTTGATATTACTGAAAATGAAATCGCTAAAGCTGAGATTGATCTGCCACAATACAACCAATTGGAAGTTTTGGCTCACCAGGTAATCTTCAGAGATCTGAAAAAGGTACTCTTCCGAAGATATTATAAGTCAGAGTCGGAGGAAAAAGAAGTTGAATAATTTTAATGTGTCTATATTCCTATATGTTGAAACAAGATACCCCTTATTCTAAAATAAAAGTGATTAATTTGCTTTGAATTGATAATTTAAATTCAAAGTCATTGGCAGTCAACTATTTATATCAAAGTTTTATCGTCTTGTTGATGTCCGTCTTGTTTTACCAATTAGTATACCAAATAGGCCCCGTGCGACTTCGCGAACAATCGTTCGGGTAAGACTGCTATTGGCAATTTTTTTAATGGTGCCGCCAATATCATAATCTGTATTTTCTTGATTCTCATTAATATCCGAACCCTCATTATGCTCGATTGATGATGTAATCTTTTTGTTCAATATTTCATAAGCACTTTCTCGGTCAATTTCTTCATTGTAAATTCGAGCCAGATGCGACGCATTCACTTTTTCTTCTAGTTCGTCAGATGAAAGGATGTCCATTCTTGATTGAGGAGCGCACATCATTGTATAAACCAGGGGAGTAGGAATTCCTTTTTCATTTAAAACAGTAACTAAAGCTTCACCGATTCCCAATTCAGTAATGACCTGGTCGGTTTTATAGTATTCTGATGTAGGAAAATTTTCGGCAACAAGCTTTATATCTTTTCTGTCTTTAGCAGTAAATGCACGTAAGGCATGTTGTATTTTTGTTCCCAATTGACTTAAAATGATATCAGGAATATCTGTTGGCGCCTGTGTACAAAAGAATATTCCGACTCCTTTACTTCTGATAAGTTTAATGATAGTTTCCAATTGTTGCATGAGTGCTCTTGAAGCCTCTTTAAAAATAAGGTGAGCTTCATCAATGAAAATGACCAGTTTAGGATCTCCTTTGTCTCCGATTTCCGGAAACTTATTGTATATTTCAGCTAGCAGACAAAGCATAAAGGTTGAAAATAATTTGGGACTATCCTGGATATCAGTTAGCCTGAGAATATTGATGTAGGCTCTTCTGTTTCTATCAATCTGTAAAAGGTCTTCGACTTCAAAAGACTTTTCTCCAAAAAATTTATCTCCTCCTTGTTGTTCTAGTTCAAGTAATCTTCGCATGATTACCCCTGAAGAGGCTGGAGATATTGATCCATAGTTCTTTTCAATCTCTTTTTTTCCTTCCCCATCTGAAAGATGTTGCAGTACAGCTCTGAAATCTTTAAGGTCGAGCAATGGCAATCTGTTGTCGTCGCAATATTTAAATATAATGGCAATAGCGCCTTCCTGATTTTCATTTAATTCCAAAACTTTTGAGAACAATACAGGGCCGAACTCCGATACTGTAGCGCGCATTCTGAGGCCTTTTTCATCTGATATGGTCATCAGTTCGGTAGGATATTCAGAAGGTGCCCAAGGTACACCAATTAGGTCCATACGTTCCTTGATTTTAGGATTGTCGGTGCCAGGTTTTGAAATTCCACTTATATCACCTTTAATATCCATCAGTAATACGTTTACACCTTGCTCAGAGAGGGATTCAGCCAATCGTTGTATCGATTTAGTTTTCCCCGTGCCTGTAGCTCCTGCAATCAACCCATGTCGGTTCACTGTTGATAATGGCAATCTTACGGTCAATCCTGGTATAACTTTACCTTCATAAACGGCTCCACCAATCAATAAACTTTTGCCTGCAAAAGTGAATGAAGTTTGAATTTGTTCTGTGAATTTTTCAATTGACATATTGATACTGATTTATTGAGATGTAATTAAAAAGGATCGTGTAATCGTAATATCTACTGCGATAACTTTTAAAATTCAATTTTAATTGTTATAAATATAACTAAATTTCTTTTAATAATAAAGCTGGTTGGTATATTTATTTTACTCATCAATTTCATTAGTAATATACTAATAATGGTTCACTCTCAATACTTGTTGATTTTTGTTCCTGAAATGAATCTAATTATAAGTGCTGATTATATCGACCTCTGGTTATAAAAGTGATATTCCGATAAAAATAGGATGCTTTTTGTACCAAATAGATTATGATAAAACTTAACCTTTTAAAGGATATTACCGTTGATTGGAATTGTAAAAAAGAATTCAGAATATTTGTTTTGTTCTGATTCAACCCAAATGGTACCACCCAATAATTCGACAAGGTTTTTTGAGATGGCTAATCCAAGGCCATTACCACCGTATTTACGAGTTTTTGTAGTATCAACCTGCCTAAACCGTTCAAAAATAGCTTGATGATATTCAGGAGCTATTCCAATACCTGTGTCTTTCACATGAAACTCAATCCAACCACTTTCTATTTTATAACCAAACTGTATAGTTCCCTCCTCAGTGAATTTTAATGCATTGCCAATCAGGTTGTTGAATATTTGCTTTATTCGATACAAATCATTTTCAATTATGACATCAGCGGTTTCCGAAGAATTATCCAATCGCAGTTCAATTCCTTTTTGATTGGCCTTTTTCCGAAAATCGTTTAGTAGTTCATTTAAAAGTAATTTGGTTGAGATAAATTCCTTTCTGATTGTCAATTGATTGACTTCAAGCATGGAGAAATCCATAATATCGCTGATCATGCCCAATAAATTATTTCCATGCTCAACAATGATTTTTATAAATTCAGCCTTTTGGTCAGTCTCAAAATCAGGGTCGCTCAATAATTCTGAAAAGCCAATAATGCTATTTAAGGGAGTACGAATTTCGTGAGACATATTTGCCAAAAATGCAGATTTCAGTCGATCGCTTTCTTCGGCTTTTTCTTTGGCTTGAATCAATTCACCTTCCATTTTTTTACGTACATTGATATCTTCTTTAATTGCAATGTAATTAGTAATTAGGCCTTTGTCATTTTTTATTGAAGTCAGTGTAACCAATTCCCAAAACAAAGTACCATCTTTCTTTTTATTGATGAGTTCCTTTTTCCATACATTGCCGGAACCAATTGTTTTCCAAAGGTCACTATAAGTTTTCTCTGACATTAAATTCGATTTTAGGATGCGAGCATGTTGGCCAATAATTTCATCAGCGGAATAACCTGTAGATTCACATAGTTTGGGATTCACATATTCAATAAACCCATTGATATCAGTTATTTCAATTGATGAAGGATTCTGTTCAATTCCTTTAGATAATTTTAAAATCTTTTCCTGATCCTGTTTTTGCGCAGTAATATCTCGACCAATACCTACCAATCCCAGAATTTTTCCATTTTTATCAGTAAAAGGTATCTTAGAAGTAAGCAACCATCGTTGAGCTCCATTTGGATCACAAAAGTCTTCTTCACGATTTAGAACAGCCACTCCAGTTTCAATAACTATTTTGTCATCATCGAATCCTCTTTGGCCAATTTCATTGTTAAAAGTATCCAAATCGGTTTTCCCAATGACATCCAATTCTGATTTTGCACCAATTATATCCAAATCTGCCTTGTTGGCAATTATTTTTCTGCATTCAGCATCTTTAACATAGATAGTTACAGGTAAATTATCGATTAACGTTCTAAGCAGCATTCGTTCACGTGAAAGCACCTGTTCGGCGTGTTTTCTTTCTGTAATGTTGCGAACAATCCCGATTAACCTTTGAATGCCATCCAAATTAATTATACTGATTTTTATATCTACAGGGAAGATCTTTCCATTTTTTTTTCGGTGCTCCGATTCTGATGTGATGGATGCACTGACTGCTAACTTTTGAAAAGTTTCTTTTATTGCATCTTCATCAAATTGAACATCTATATCGTTGATTTTCAAGGTTAACAATTCTTCACGGGTGTATCCCAAATTTATACATGCCTGTTGATTTACATCCAATATTTTTCCTTCCAAATCTGCAATAAATAAAGAATCGGTAGCCTGTTCGATGATTGTTCTATAACGCTTTTCACTGAATTTCAACGCTTTCCTGTTCTCCCAATTTTCTGACTGATTTAACATCAATGCCCCAAGCAAAACAGTTGTACCCGGATAAATTAAAAGTATTTGTAAAGCAATGTTCTCCAATGTTTTCCATTTGAGTTCAGCGGGCAATAGCATAGTGCAACTCAACATTACAATATTTACCACCAATCCTAATCCGGCCAGTTCCCATAAGCTGTTTTTCATCCGCCAGAATGGTCTGTAATATCTCCATAGAAGGCCAATACTACCTGATGTAATCACTACAGCTATCCCCATCCATTCGCCTCCACCTCCCAAAAACAATCGGTATAAACCTGTGATTATCATGGCAGTTATCGTAGGAACAATCCCGAAAAATAATCCTGAAACGGAAAGCATGATTGAACGGGTATCGAAAATAATTCCCGGTACAAAATGCCATGGTGTCAATATCAGAACAATTCCCATTGCCCCCATTACTATTCCTGACCCAATTTTGAATAGCAGCTTTTTACGATTTTCATTTCTTGACCAGAAATAATCGTATAACATACTAAAGGTAAGCAATAATGCTATATTTTGCAGCAGTCCTATAATAATTGATTCTTCCATTTTAATGCCTTGCCCGATAAAAATATGTTCTAATTTAAATAGATAAAAGCCTTTACTTCAATAATAATTGGTACAAAAATTAAATATTTTATTCTAAAACCTTCTTTTGGCAAATGGTAAAAATAAATGTACTGCCTTTTCCCTCTTCACTTTCAACCCAAATCCTGCCACCATGTTTCTCTACAAATTCTTTGCATAAAATTAATCCTAATCCGGTTCCAGATTCATTTTCTGTACCTCGTTGTGATAATATGGATCCAGCTTTGAAAAGGTTTTCGCCATCTACTTTACTAATTCCAATTCCTGTATCTGTTACTGCAATTTCTACTTCATCAGGTCGAACTTTGGCATTTATCTTAATCTTTCCGTCAACATTTGTATATTTTAATGCATTGTAAACCAAATTGCGGAGAATGGTTTTTATCATATCCTGATCGGCTGAAATCATCAATTGATCGGATACGAAGTTTAAAAGCTCAATCCTTTTACTCTGTGCTTTAGCAATCATTAAATCAAATATTTCGTCCACGATTCCTTTCAAACTAAATAATACGGGACGAAATGTTATTTGTGACCGCTGAATTCTGGCCCAGTCAAGCAGATTTTCCAATAACCTGTATGTTTGCATGGATGTTGAATTAATAATCCCGGCATATTGTTCAATGGTGGCTATATCCAATTGATTGGCTTCACTTTTAATGATATCGCTTAATCCTGAAATACTGTTAAACGGACTTTTAAGGTCATGTGCAATTATTGAGAAAAACTTGTCTTTGGATACATTCAACTCATTCAATTCGTCCGAATATTTTTGAAGTTGCATTTCGGTCATTTTGCGCTCTGTAACATCACGTGAAATGCCTTCATGGAAAATTATTTGTCCATTATCATCAGTAACATACCACCCATGGTCTTCAACCCAAATAGCAGAACCATCTTTCTTTTTCATTCTGAAAATTCCCATTTCTTCCAATTCGTTATCAAGAATCAAACTTTCGCGGTCGGCAGGATCAAAATAAAGTTGGGTTTTTATTTCAATGGACATTAATTCTTCTCTCGATTCATAACCAAGCATTTTGATCATTGCCGGATTTACTTCCACAAATTTACCTTCTGGAGTACTTCGATATACACCATCGGGCATTGTTTCAATGAGATTTCGCAATCTCTCTTCACTATTTTTTAGTTCAATTTCAATCTTTTTCTGCTTTGTTATATCCACAGCAATGCCTACTGTTCCTTGTATTTCACCTAATTCATTTTGAACAACTGAAGTTGCCAGTGAGATGAGAAAATCCGATCCATCTTTTCTTCGGTTCATTATTTCTCCCTGCCAATTCGATGAATTGGTTGAATTCATAAGTTGGCTTATCGATCTGGGATCATTGGGTGTACGGACAATTGAAATATCCTTTCCAAGCAGTTCTTCTTCCGTATAGCCATACGTTTTTTGAAACGCCGCATTGACAAACAAAATACGATGATTAATATCTGTTATACTGATAGATTCGTTGATGCTTTTAATGGTATGTGCCATCAAACTTAACTGCATTTCATCCTTTTTACGATCAGTAATATCTCTGAAATTCCAAACTCGTCCAATGGGTTGACCATCTAATTGTTGTGGACATGAATATCGTTCAATCACCCTTCCATCTTTCAATTCAATGGTGTCAAAACTCTTTAATTCAGGATTTTTATATAGATATTGAATCTTTGAATTAAATTGAACGGGATATTTTAACTTACTTAGAACAGATTCCATTACAGCAGCATCATCACGCGATTCAAGGATTACATCTGAAAGATTGAACGTTTCCTTGAAATGTTTATTGTAGCTGGAAATTCTACCTGAATGGTCAACCACTAGTATTCCATCTCTTGTAGAATCAAGGGTGGCTTGCAACAACGAAAACGATAGATTTAATTTTACATCATCCTGTTTTATTTCACTTTTGTTATTTTCTATTGAATCAAAGAGGGTGATTGAAAAGTACAGAAATGAATGATTTTCATGTTGAAAGGAATTTAGAATAACCTTGGTGTTAAATAGAGTCCCGTCAGATTTAACATGTTCCCAAGTGAAATGTTGCTGTGATTTTTGGTAGCTTTCGAATATTAATTGTTGGGCTTTTTTTATTGATGATGCTCCGTCAGGTTGAAATTCAGGACTAAAATCAAATGGAAACTTACATTTAAACTCATCTTTTGAAGTGAAGCCAAACATTAAAACTGCAGCTTCATTACAATCGACGATCTGAGACTTTTCTGTAAAAAAAATCGCATCTCTCTTATTTTCAATTAGAATTTGATAAAGTGCATTACTTTTAAATAAATTTTGAATGCAATTCATCCCTTCATCTTCTTCATTCATAAACCGATTCTCCCCAAAAATTATTTAGGGTGAAAATTACTATTAAAATACCGCTAAACAATTATTAATGGAACAATTATCAATTATTTTTCTTTTGTATTCACCATCCAAAAAGAGAATACATTCAAATAATTCCAGAACGACTGTATAAGGTATTCTGGCAAGTCAAGTTTCGAAAGTACCTGGATATAACATTTAAGCCACACTTCACGGGCTTTTGGAGTGATGGCAAAGGGGGTATGTCGTTTGACCAGCAATGGTTTACCTCTGTTCTCGTTGTAATAGGAATGTCCACCACATATCTGAATAAAAAAATCTGACGATCGTTGTTTAGCTTTATCCAATGCTTCGTCTATTCGTGGAAAAAGATTCTTTATTTCACTTTTACTCAGTAAATTGTAATGATCGTTCACTAATTTACGCATTCCTTTTTCTGTTAGTCTTTCCAGAAATTCAGGAGAAGGAATAGTGACCCCTGGTCTTTGTCCAAACTCAAATTGAGTGATTAAAAAATCCATATTGCTAAAATTGAAATAGTGAATGCTAAATATTCTGATATGATAACAAAAAAGTAATAAGGAGGTTGCAGGTTATGATGCATTTGAATAATGCAATTTCTGCAGCAATTGCTTGAATATCCAATAGTATGTTGTGTATCCGGGGACTCTGGAGTCGCGTAATGATTTATTTCTATTCGTTTTACTATTCATATTTAATTTGTTTTTTCTCCTCTAACTTTATTTTTGCACACTAACCTTCGTAGGATATGCGGTATAGAGGTAAAGTTGTTCAAATTGTCATTATGTGGATGACATAACTACATCCAATGTCCGTATGGTGAAGGTTCGGGTCATAAGTTAAGTCCAGCTATTATTCGAAAATTACACATTGGTTATTAGAAGGCTATTCGATGATTGTTTGAATACAGATGAATGATCTTCGAATAACCTTCGAATAACCTTCGAATAGTCTTCGAATAATCTATGGTTCGATCACTTCAATCTAAAGCTAAAAATAGTTACTTCGACAGGTGCAGAGCACCTTTAATATTTGTAGAAACATCTATTTCATCATTTTTTATCTGTCCAAAAGTGAAATAAACCAATATTTATCACACTTAATAAATGATTTTGTTTTTTTTTGCAGAAGAATTTGAAACATGAATATGTACTCTAACTGAATTAACAAAATATCAAACCATGACAGAACAAATTCAACTAATCGCTGAACGAATCAAAGAACTTCGTGAAATTGCCGGTATATCTGCTGAAAGCTTTGCATATGAGCTGAATATAGAACCAGAACTTTTACTGAATTATGAAAGTGGAACAACAGATATCCCCGTTGGATTTCTCTATAAAGTGGCAGGTAAGTTCAATATGGAATTGTCGGCACTATTGAGAGGTGATCAGCCCAAACTGCGCGTCTATGCAGTGGTACGCAAAGGAAAAGGATTGAATGTTGATCGACGTAAGCAATACAAATACGAAAACCTTGCATATAATTTTATTCAGAAAAAAGCTGAACCGTTTATCGTTACAGTCAATCCTGATTCGGAAAATTTGCCCCTGGAGTTTAATTCACATCCCGGTCAGGAGTTTAATTATATACTCGAAGGAACTTTGATGATTGTAGTCGATGGCCATGAAATCATACTGAATGAAGGTGATTCAGTTTATTTTGATTCAAGTTATCAACATGCAATGAAAGCATTGAATAATCAGCAATCCAAGTTTTTAGCAATAATCGTTTAATAAAAATCAACCAATTAGTTAAATATGATACTCGATAAATATCTATCACAAATAGAATTTCAATCCTACCAGGATTTTGCAGATAACTTTAAACTTCATATTCCTGATAATTTCAATTTCGCTTTTGATGTGGTCGATGAAATAGCAAGGGTCACACCTGATAAAATTGCTATGGTTTGGTGCGATGACAATGGGGCAGAGGAGATTTTTACATTTGCCCGGATGAAGAAATACAGCGACAAAGCTGCTAACTTTTTTATATCCGCAGGTATTGTGAAAGGCGATCCTGTAATGCTGATTATGAAGCGTCGGTACGAATTTTGGTTTTGCATTCTGGCACTCAATAAAATAGGTGCAATAACCATTCCTGCAACTCATTTGCTTAGCCCAAAAGACATTGTTTACCGCACCAAAGCAGCCGATATTAAAATGATGGTTTGTGTACATGAGGAAGAAGTTGTTCATCATATTGAGTTGGCAGAGGAAAAATCAAACCCTTTTGCAGTTAAAGCATTGATTGGCGCAGACCGTAAAGGTTGGCTGAATTTAACCGCTGGAATTGAAAGTAGTTCTGATCAATTTGAACGTCCTCAAGGTGAGCAGGCAACAAATAATGACGATATTATGTTGCTGTATTTCACATCAGGTACTACCGGAATGCCTAAAATGGTGAACCACAATTATATATATCCTCTTGGTCATATTCTTACAGCTAAATATTGGCAAAATGTTCAAGATAACGGACTGCATTTTACAGTTGCTGATACAGGCTGGGCAAAATCAGCATGGGGAAAATTATATGGTCAATGGTTGTCAGGAAGTGCTGTAATGACTTATGATTTTGATAAGTTTGTTCCCAAACACATGATGGAAGTAATTGAAAAATACAAGGTTACAACTTTCTGTGCTCCGCCAACTATCTATCGGTTTCTGATTAAAGAAGACCTCACTAAATTCGATTTAAGTGCTTTGAAATATTGCGTTGTAGCTGGTGAACCGCTTAATCCAGAAGTATACAAACAATTTCTTGAAGCAACGGGAATAAAATTGATGGAAGGTTATGGTCAAACTGAATTAACAGTGGCTCTGGCTACTTATCCATGGATGAAACCCAAGCCGGGATCTATGGGAAAGCCATCGCCGGGTTATCACATTGATTTGATTGACGAAGAAGGTAAATCTACTGAAGTGGGAGAGGAGGGTCAAATCGTAATTCATACTAATCAAAACACTCCAACGGGTATGTTTAGCGGCTATTATCGTGATGAAAATCTTACCCGAAAAGTCTGGCACAATGATGTTTATTACACTGGCGATATGGCTTGGCGCGATGAAGACGGCTATTATTGGTTTGTTGGCCGTGCTGATGATGTGATTAAGAGTTCAGGCTATCGGATTGGCCCTTTCGAAGTAGAAAGCGCTCTGATGGAACACCCTGCCGTGTTGGAATGCGCTATAACAGCTGTTCCAGACCCAGATCGTGGTCAGGTCGTTAAGGCAACAGTTATTTTGTCGAAAAACTATGTAGCCAGTGACGAATTGGCCAAAGAGTTACAGGAACACGTTAAAAAAGTAACTGCACCCTATAAATATCCACGTATCGTTGAGTTTGTAACAGAACTTCCTAAAACAATCAGTGGAAAAATACGACGGGTGCAGATTAGAGAGGATGATGATAAGTAAAGATTAATTATCTTTGTGGCAAATTAAAATTTCGAACATTGACTTTTCTAGAATTAAATTTAAATACGCCGTTGCTGAATGCCTTGAACGATCTGGGTTTTGAGAATCCAACACCTATTCAGGAAAAAGTATATCCTGCTGTGATGTCTGGTCGCGATGCAGTTGGAATTGCACAAACAGGTACTGGTAAGACATTTGCATATCTATTGCCGATTCTTCGTCAGCTCAAATATTCGGATCAGAAACATGCCAGGATTTTAATTGTGGTTCCGACACGTGAATTGGTTTTGCAGGTGGTAGGTGAAATAACAAAGCTCACCAAGTACATGACTGTTAGGGTAGTGGGTGTATATGGCGGAACAAATATAAATACCCAGAGGCAGGTAGTTTACAATGGAATGGATATTGTAGTGGCAACTCCAGGTCGTTTGGTCGATTTGGTGATGACAGGAGTGTTGCGTTTAAAATCTATTCAGAAACTGGTGATTGATGAAGTAGATGAAATGCTGAACCTTGGTTTTCGTCCCCAGTTAATGAGCTTTATGGATAGCTTGCCCATTAAAAGGCAAAATCTGATGTTCTCAGCTACTTTAACAGAGGATGTGGCAACTATGATAGATAGCTACTTTTACGAACCTGAAACCATTGAAATACAAACTCAGGGAACTCCACTCGAACAGATTTCCCAATATTACTATGTGGCTCCTAATTTTTTCACCAAAGTCAACTTGCTTGAAAATTTACTTTCTGATTCCGAAGTATTTCAGCGCGTACTGATCTTTGTTGCAAGTAAACAGTTTGCCGATCGTGTATTCGAACTCCTTGATCCAATTTATCCTGATCAGATAGGCGTTTTGCATTCCAACAAATCACAGAATTACAGGATTAATGCTCTCGAAAGGTTCAGAAGCGGCACCAATCGTATGTTAATTGCAACTGATGTAGCTTCCAGAGGATTGGACATTGCTGATATCTCTCATGTGATCAATTTCGATACTCCTGAAAATCCTGAAGATTATATCCATCGTACAGGACGTACTGGACGAGCCGATAAGACTGGTATTGCCATCACTTTTGTAAATGATGTAGAAACGAAATACCTCGCTGAAATTGAAAAGTTCATGAAAAGAACATTGGAGGAAAAACCACTTCCTGCTGGATTGAAAATTTCTAATGTTTATACGGATGAAGAAAAACCAGTCCTATTTGACAAGGATTATCTTGGGAAAGCAGGTATTGGTGATTCTCAGGGCGCTTTTCATGAGAAAAAAGAGAAAAATAGAAAAGTAAACCTTGGTGGACCCGGCGAACGTAAACCAAGAAAAGTAAAGCCTGTAAATCGTGGTGTCCTGAAAAAAAGAGCTGCCAAGAATAAATAGAGATGTATAAGGCTTAATTTGACCCATACACATTTAAAGTAATCAGAATCCATCCCCATAACGTCATTGCGAGGAACGAAGCAATCCCATATAAATACTTGATTGACAGATCGCTTCGTTCCTCGCAATGACGTTATGGGGATTTATTCAACTGAATTGGAAGATTCCCTAAAGTCATCTTTTAATAAATTTAGATTAAGATTGTATTTCAATACCTCATATCATCAATTATACGTCACTAATATTTTACGTATATTTGTGTCAATAGATTTAATTCTAAAAGACAATGAAACTTACTTTAATTGTAAAAAAAGGAAAAATGGTTATTTAATCGGGCAAATTAAAGAACTACCTGCAGTTTTTACTCAAGGATTAACCGTTGAAGAGGTAAAGGAAAATATAGCTAATGCCTTGGAAATGTATTTAGAAGATGTTCGGGAACAGTATCAGCCTGATGGTCAAATGTTACTGGAAGAAGAAATGACATTTCTTTAAAAATGAAAGGCTCAACTTGGCATACCTAAAGTAAAAGACTCCTGATTTATAAACCATAGATTATTCTGAAATTCTAACTGAATGAAACAAAGATGATTTGAATAAATCTTTATACAGTTGTCCAAATTTAATCATTTTGTAATCATCCACCGAAATATCTCCTAAATTAATCATTACCTTTGATTTTCTAATTGTTATAGGACAGTATCTTTATTGGCTATCCTAATTGATTCTGAAAATTAAAATAGGTAATTATGAAAACAAATCTACTTTTTGCAGGATTATTAATTCTTTCGATCAACTCATTTTCACAAGTATATAAGAACCCTTCTGCAGCTGTGGAGGACAGGGTAAATGATCTGTTGTCAAACATGACTCTTATTGAAAAGCTGGATTATATTGGGGGTGTAAATTCCTTTTATATCCGTGCCATTTCCCGTTTAGGTGTTCCCACAATTAAAATGTCCGATGGACCAGTTGGTGTCCGAACTTATGGATCGACCACTGCATATCCTGCCGGTATTCTTTCAGCCTCAACATGGGATCGTGATTTGGTCAATAAACTTGGTATCGCTTTGGGAAAAGATTCACGCTCACGGGGTGTTCATATATTGCTTGCTCCCGGAATGAATATTTACAGAGCACCAATGTGTGGACGTAATTTTGAATATTTTGGAGAAGATCCATATTTGTCAGGTCAAATGGCGGCTTCGTATATTAAAGGAGTTCAAAGTCAGGGTGTTGTGTGTACAGCAAAACATTACGCGTGTAATGATCAGGAATGGGACCGTAATGGTATTAGCTCTGATGTCGATGAACGAACGCTTCAGGAAATATACCTGCCAGCCTTTAAAGCTGCAGTTGAGGATGGAAAAGTAGGTGCAGTGATGAACAGTTATAATTTGATAAACGGTATTCATGCCACTCAAAACATCCATTTAAACAATGAAATTCTTAAGGGACAATGGAAGTTTGATGGTATTCTCATGTCCGATTGGGTATCAACCTACAATGGATTTGCAGCTGCTATTGGGGGTTTGGATCTTGAAATGCCCAGTGCTGCATTTATGAATAAAGCTACATTAACTCCATTTATAAATAATAATACGCTTCCGGTCAGCATTATTGATGATAAAGTTCGCAGAATATTACGCCTTATTTTTCGCAATGGTTTTTACGACAGAGTTCAAACAGATGGCTCAATTCCTTTGGATAATCTTGATAATGCAGCGATTTCACAAAAATTAGCCGAGGGTGGAATTGTACTTCTCAAGAATCAAGACAGTATATTGCCTTTGAAAATCAGTAAAATTAAAAGTATTGCAGTAATTGGACCAAATGCCGATCAATATTTGGCAGGTGGAGGTAGTTCTTATACAACACCTTACCACTTTGTTACCACACTTCAGGGAATAAAAAAAATAGCAGGTACTTCAATAACTGTAAATGTTGCCGGTGACGTTCCCAACTACACTACTTCAGCTAAAAATTCTATCTTCTATACTGCAGTTGGTTCAAGTATAAGAGGCTTGAATGGTGAATACTTTAAAAATAAAACACTTACAGGCATTGCTGATTTTACCAGAATAGATGAGACCATAGATTATCATTGGATAGATGTTCCAAATGTTGCAGGTTTTCCTGCTACAAATTATTCAATTCGATGGACTGGCGTAATTCGTCCAACAGTAACAGGGACTTATACTCTCCTTGCCAGGGGTGATGATGGCTTTCGATTGTCTGTTAATAATCAACAAATTATTAATAAGTGGGTTGATCAGGCCGCAACAGAAGTTACAGGAACTATTAATCTGGTTGCGGGAAATGAGTACCCTATAAAATTGGAATATTATCAAAGTGGTGGTTTAGCTGATATTACACTTGCCTGGTATTCAGACACTGCTGCATACAGCGAAATTATCAGTACGGCTTCGGCTGCTGATGTTGCAATTGTATGCGTTGGATTTAATAGTAATCTTGAAGGTGAAGGTTTTGATAGGCCATTTGAATTGCCGTCAGGACAAGATACTCTTATAAATGTTATTGCCAGAGCGAATCCGAATACCATCGTGGTTGTAAATGCCGGCGGTAATGTATACATGGAAAAATGGATCAACAATGTAAAAGGTCTATTGCACGCCTTTTATCCGGGACAGGAAGGGGGTACTGCTCTTGCCGAAATTATATTTGGTATAGTTAATCCGAGTGGTAAGTTACCTGCCAGTTTCGAGAAAAAATGGTCAGATAATCCGGTTTCTAAATCCTATTCGAACAATGGAACCAGTCGGATAAGTTACACTGAGGGTTTAATGCTGGGTTACCGATATTATGATTCGAATACAGTTGAACCTATGTTCCCGTTTGGATTTGGGCTTTCTTATACCTCGTTTGAATACAGTAATATTGGGATTACACAAAATATTATTGGTGATACTTTAAAGGTGTTTGTGCAATTTGATGTCAAAAATACCGGTAAAGTTGAAGGTGCTGAATCTTCCCAGATATATGTGGGAGCTGATGCAAGCCTTGTTTCACGACCGGTAAAAGAACTCAAGGAATTTTCGAAGGTAAGCCTTCAACCAGGTGAAAAACAAACTGTAACCGTTGAATTAAACAAAGATGCCTTCGCCTACTACAGTGTAAGTAAAAGTAAGTTTGTGGTAGATAAAGGGATCTTTACAATTTCAGTGGGCGCATCTTCTAAAAATATAAAGTTGACTGATAAAGTCACTATTAAGGATGATTACATAATTTCTGATGCTCCAACTTTCAAAAACATTGAAGATTTCAATTTGTATCCTGTACCTGCAATTGATTATGTGATCTTTGAAAATTCAAATGTAAATAAGAAAGCAATTTATGTTGAAATTATTAATACCGAAGGTCAATTCATGGATTCATTTTCTACCGCTGAGTCTGTTTATAAATACAATACAGCCAAGTTGAAGACTGGTATATATTTCTGTCGCATCAGTTCTGAAAATGAAATTGTCGTGAAGAAATTAATTGTTAGGTAAGTTAGCGAATATGTCTTGAATGGATACTTTTATAGGATCGTCGCGAGATTAAAGCATTGATATTAAATTGATTCTGCAATTATGTCATCAATAATCTTTATAATCTTTAATGCATTGCGACGATTCGAAAAAGCATCTTCAAGAATCAATTTTCGCCTTTCTATTTCTTCAGAAGAGAAGTCCTGATGAAATAAATACTCTATCCTTTCAATCATTTCGGTTGGCGTATCTGCGAGATTGCAAAGATGTTCCAACCCTGTTTTATGTATCATCGGAGTATTGGCAATACAAAACCGACCGGAAAAAAGAGATGCGAGCAATTTAAGCTTTAATCCGGTATCCTGAAAAGTGGGCAGTATGGATATTTGTGCATCTTGAATTAAAGCTTCCATCTCTTCATTTCCAGGATTTGAAACCAACTGAATATTTGAATATCGATTGATTTTCTCTGTCAAACGGGCATTTGGGTTTTTACCGGCGATAATAACTGGAATGGTTATTTTGCTGAATACTTTGTCAAGAAGATATTCAACAGCCTGAATATTTTCGGAAACAGATAAATTTCCATGAAATAAGATGTATTTTCCATGGCCAACCTTCGATTTAATTTCACTAAAAGGATGAAATGCAGGAACTAAATGTGAATGGCCATCATTTAATTGGTCGAAATAGGAGAGATCATTTGGTGAAATGCAAAGTAAATCGGAAGCTTTTATTAGGATGCTTTCATACCTAGAAAGCTTCCATGCTTCCAATCTGAAAAAGATTTTCTTGAATAGATTATTCTCAGCTTTGCTTAGATTAAGATAATATTTGTGTTCAATATTGTGGGTTCTTACCAGGCGAATATGATTCTTCAGTTTGGTATGATCAAGGTTATAGCATGTATGAAGTCCTTCGAATAGAATTGGAGCATTGTTAGACGACAAGTTACTTAATAGTTGATCGTTAACACGTGTAACTACAATGTATGGTTTATACGAAAATTGATAGCGAATACCTTTTTTCCTTGGATAGTAATATACCTTCGCACAGTATCTTTCGAGTTCGATGGCTTGAGGACGATCATATTCAAAACAATGTAAATAGACTGATATGCCACATTCTGAAAGTGATTTTATTTTGTAAAATATATCAATTACACCACCGTAATCAGGAGGATAAGGAACATCGAATGCTACCAGTTGAATTGCTTGTTTCACCTTTCTAAATTTATTCTAAATATAGATAATAAAATACCATAGATCGTCATTCGATCCATGGTTTTATTAATTTTCTAAAACTGCTAACTTTATCTGTAAACTGTGACTGAATACTAAACACTGAGTACTTTCCCTTATTTAGTCAATTTTACTCCGCCATATCGGCTATTGATTGAAACTGAATTGCCACCAGTTCCAACATTACCCTGGATTGCATCAGATCTTCAGCTTCAACTGCATTACCAACCATCCGTAGACAACATTATACATTGGTCTGAAATACAGCATGTAGAGCTCAAATTGTGCTTTGGTGTCGCCTTTCCGACACCGTTCAATTAAATCCTGATGAATATTTTGGTACTGCGCTTCCAACTATTTATGATTGTTAACTGTTTAAATGACGAGGGCCTTCATAAGAATGTTGCATCTTCAAGAAAAAAAACTTTCTTTACAAGTTCTTAAAAATACAAAAAACGAATGTCACATCAACATCATACATCAAGAAATTTGGGTATAACGGTCATTTTGAACGGAATTATTACCATCGCTCAGTTTATAGGCGGAATTGTGTCAGGAAGTCTTGCATTAATGTCCGATGCCCTTCACAATCTCAGTGATGTTATTTCAGTCATTCTGGCGTATACTGCGCATCGTATCGGCCTTAAACCACAAACCATACAGTCGACTTTTGGCTATAAAAGAGCTGAAATACTGGCGGCATTATTCAATGCAATTACCCTAATTGTAATATCGGTTTATTTAATGGTTGAAGCCGGAAAACGATTTATGAATCCTAAAGAGGTCGATTATATTTGGATGCTGAGCCTTGGTATTCTAGGTTTCTTTGCAAATGGTCTTTCTGTGGTGATTCTTCATCAGAACAAAGAAGAAAATCTCAATATCAGGGCTGCATACCTCCATCTTATAGGTGATGCGCTTACTTCATTGGCAGTTATTGCCGGTGCTGTATTTATCTGGCTGTTTGAGGTTTACTGGATCGATCCATTAGTAACTGTACTGATAAGTATCTATATCTTTGTACATACTTTTAAAATATTGAAAGAGAGCATCGGAATTCTTATGCAGTTTGCTCCCAGGGAAATTGATCAAAAAGAAGTGATTTCAGTTCTCCAGGAAATTGATCAGATTCACAGTGTCCATCATATTCATTTGTGGCAATTGTCTGACCACCAGATATATTTTGAAGCTCATCTGGTTCTAAACAGTAATTTCCCGGTTTCAGATACCCAATCCATTACTGAAAATGCAAAACGACTCTTGAACAGTTCATTTGGAATTACCCATACTACTTTTCAATATGAATTTATTACCTGCATAAACTGCGATTGCTGAAAGTTATCCACAATACTTTTAATCTGGACTTGCTTCGAGCCTACCAATGACGGATTTATGTAACTTGTTTATATTTAGGCATTTCAATATTTTGGCTAAAGTAGCAAATTCAGAATCATAAGATATTGTTGTGGGGAAAGTAAAGTCAATGGTCCCGATGGCTATCGGGAAAAAATCTTACTTTTATAATTCAATCTTAGTAACCAGGCAATGACCCCAGAAGCCCAATCTTATCTATCTTATAATTAGACTGATAAACCTTTATGAAGATAGATAAGATTAAGGTTCTGGGGGCTGATCATAGTTACTGAGATTTAAATAATAAAAGTAAGATTTTTTAAAAAAAAACATAACTGAATATGGTTTTGAAAACACCTGCCCACAACAATATATTATGATAGCAAATTATCACCTCTGTCATATTCACATTGTGGCTATTAAAAATATCCTCCCATTCGCAATGACGTTTCGATGATGAGATTGTAGTTACTTAAATCCCACATTAAGAATGTAAACACAAGATTTGTCGATCCGATTATGGTTCCTGAATGTCTTAAATCAAGTGTGTCAGCTATTTAAGTAATACAAGTTGTGATACTATATTATGATCCAAGTCTTACCCGGCAGTTATTTTTATTATACTCCATTGATACTCCATTGATACCCCATTCAGTATAAATACAAATATAATACAAATATAAAGCATATTTAATACGTATATAATATGAAAATATACATTATATATATGTATTATATACGGTATATATTTGTATTATATTTGTATTTACACTGAATGGGGTATCAATGGGGTATCAATGGGGTATCAATGAGGTATCAATGAAGTATCAATGGGATGTCAATGGGGTATCAATGAGGTATGGAAATGATATACTTCATCTAATAGGATATAGCACGACCAACTCAGTTAAAATTGGCCAGAGAATTCGATCTTGTAACTTTTGTTTATAGTTGCATGAGTATTCTAATAATTTTTCATTATCCGAAAAATATTACTTTTTATTCAACAAATTCATAATGTTGAACAGCAATTTAACAAGCATTGCTTTTTCTTAAAACTAATTGATTTTCTTAAACTCAGTTTCAAGCAACGAATAGGTGTCTTGCGAAACAGGGACCAAAGGTAAACGCAACTGATTCTTATCCTTACCCATAATTGCCATCAAAGCTTTGACACCGGCTGGATTTCCCTCCTTAAAAATAAGTTTGAACAATTCAACTAATTGCAAATGAAGTTGGCCTGCCAGAGGCATATTTCCTGAGAGCGATGCTTTAGTTAATTGACTTATATATTTTGGTAATGCATTGGCAATTACTGATATAACTCCGATAGCGCCTATTGAAATAGAAGGAAGAGTTAAAGCATCATCACCAGAAATAACTTTAAAATAACTGGGTGCATTGCTTATAATTTTAGCGAATTGTGAAAGATCGCCTGCTGCTTCTTTGATAGCCACCACTTTTTCAGAAAGATGCGCGATTCGAAGAGTTGTTTCGGCAACCATATTTACGCCAGTGCGTCCAGGTACATTGTAGAGGATGATGGGTAGCGGACTAGCTTCCACAACCATCTTAAAATGCTGAAACAGACCTTCTTGATTCGGCTTGTTGTAATATGGAGTAACAGATAGAATTGCATCGATACCAGTAAAATCGGTGGTTTGAATAGTTTGAACCAATCCAAGTGTATTATTGCTACCCATTCCCATAACAATTTTTAACCGGCCAGCATTCTTCTCAATAACAAAACGAACGATTTCTTTCTTTTCGATTTCAGAAAGTGCAGGGGTTTCAGCTGTAGTTCCAAGGACAACCAAATAATCAATTCCTCCTGAAATCTGATCTTCAATTAATCTCTCCAATGCACTGTAATCAATGCTTTTATCTTCATTAAAAGGAGTGATCAATGCTACTCCGGCTCCAGTAAATGGATGTGTCATTCTATCGTCGTTTTATTAATTCTTTTTAAATAATACAAAATTTGCTCAGTCAGTTGTTTGGTATCAGGGGCAGTCGGAAAATCAATATTCAAATCAAAATAGTTTTGTGTATTACCTGCATATCCAATTTTAAAAGTTGCCTCCGACAAGGCCGTTATATATACAATCGGTAAATGTTTTTGTCCTGTTAAATCAATCAGCAAGTCAAACTTCTGATGGATGAAATCTTCTGTCAATGCAATATTTGGTATCTCTGTCAACCAATTGGTCTGTCGTCTTGAAAAGCCAATAATTTCTTCTGGAATCACAGTTTTCCAAAAATGAAAATAGCACAAACTAGTGGTTTTAATTCCAGCATTGCTGAGTTCCATCTGAAGTTGGTCATAAGATTCTTTTTGATTCAACTCCCAAAGAACTCCAGCCGACTTAGCCGAATCAAGATTAAACACCTTTTTTTCTCTGACAAATGAACTCAATTTGGAGTTCAGTATGCTGTTGGCAATAATTGATTTTAAACCCATAATAGGATGCAAAAATAGCAAATTGTTTGTTTTCCGACGTTTGAAATTGCTAAAAATTGTAGATTGATAGTTATAAGCTTAATAAAATATTAATCTATAACTTATATTGGATCAACTTCAGAAAGTCGACTTCTGAAATAATGGGTATTTTCAATTTTTCAGCCTTTTCAAGTTTACTGGGGCCAATATTATTTCCGGCAAGCATGTAACTGGTATTCTTTGAAATAGAACTCACATTTTTACCACCATTCTGTTCAATCATTTTCTTAAGGTCTTCACGTGAGTTTTTCTCAAACGATCCTGATATAATGATGGTTAGGCCTTCAAGCTTTTGTGAACGATTGGCAATACCTGCTTCGTCCAGCTTCATTTGAAGACCCTTTTCCTTTAATCGTTCAATCAAAAGGATATGTTTTGGGTTTGAAAAGTATAAGCGTATACTTTCTGCAATCCTGCCGCCTATTTCATCAATAGCAGTCAATTCTTCCAAACTAGCCATTGCTAAATTGTCCATGGTAATTAAGCGGTGAGCTAGTATTTTTGCAACTGTTTCACCAACAAAACGAATTCCCAGGGCAAATAATACTTTCTCAAATGGAACATTTCGGGATTCATCAAGGCTTTTTAATATTCTCTCTGCTGATTTATCACCTAGCCGCTCCAACCTGTTGATCTGTTCTTTCTGCAAATCGTATAAATCGGCAATATTTCCAGCAAGACCTTCATTGTAAAGTAAATCAATTGTTTCAGAGCCTAGACCATCAATATTCATTGCCTTTCTGCTGATAAAATGCTCCATTTTACCCTTAATTTGTGGCGGACAACCATCTTCATTGGGACAATAAAAGGCAGCTTCTCCTTCTTTGCGGATCAATACATTTCCACATTCAGGGCAATTTCTGATAAATTCAACAGCCTGTGATGTATGGTGTCTTAGAGTTTGATCAACACCTACAATCTTTGGTATTATTTCACCGCCTTTCTCCACGAAGACTGTGTCACCAACATGCAATCCAAGGGTTTTAATTATGTCAGCATTGTGCAGAGTGGCCCTTTTAACAGTTGTACCAGCCAGTTGAACAGGATCAAGATTGGCAACGGGTGTAACAGCTCCAGTTCGTCCAACCTGGTATGTAACCGATTTTAAAAGTGTAGCAGCTTGTTCTGCTTTGTATTTATAAGCGATGGCCCAGCGTGGTGATTTGGCTGTGAATCCCAGATATTGCTGCAAACTTAGCGAATTCACTTTGATCACAATTCCATCTGTAGCCACAGGTAAGTCGAACCGTTTGAGGTTCCATTTATGGATAAAGGCAATTACTTCATCAATATTTTGGCATTTTTCAGTATCAGGTGAGATTTTAAAACCCCATTCTTTTGCCTTATGAAGGTTTTCAAGGTGACTTTCCGCTGGAAGGTCAGGTCCCAGTAAATAATAGAAATAAGCATCCAACTTTCGTGCAGCAACAACCGATGATTTTTGTGATTTTAAAGTGCCTGATGCAGCATTTCTAACATTTGCAAAAGGTGGTTCACCTTCCTCAGCACGTTCTTCATTAATTTTGTTGAATACTGAAAAGGGAAGGAGAATTTCGCCTCTGATTTCAAATTCGGCAGGGTAATCTGCTCCCTTTAATTTGAGTGGAATACTTCTGATTGTTCTCACATTGGCAGTCACATCATCGCCAAAAGTGCCATCACCACGGGTAATTGCCCTGTCAAGCATTCCATTTTTATACTGTAAACTGATTGATGTACCGTCATATTTCAATTCGCAAACATATTCAAATGCCTGGTCAGTTTGTCTCCTTATTTTTTGATCGAATTCTTGCAATTCCTCTTCCGAATATGAATTGGAAAGCGAAAGCATTGAATATTGATGACGGACTTGTTTGAATTCTTTATTCAAATCGCTTCCCACACGCTGTGTCGGAGAGTTGGGATCGAAAAAATCAGGATTCTCAGCCTCCAGCTTTTCCAGTTCTTTCAATAGCATATCAAACTCCTGATCGCTTATAACTGGCTGAGATAAAATGTAGTATCTATGATTGTGTTCTTCAAGTGAGGAACGTAATTCAGCAATTCTATTTCCGATATTTTCGTTGGTCATTGTGATTAAAATTTGCACTAAATTACAAAAAGTAGGGGAGAATTAGTAGTATTTCTGATAGTTATCAAATGTATTTTGCATCGTATGAAATAAAAAACTGTTTTTCAGGCCTATAGATGTTCTAAATACACATTGGGTCTGAAACATACAATGCGTGTATTTCAGAACTGAGGAAGCGACGCATTCAGTTTACGTCACTTGAAGATCAACGGTTTACGGATCATGATGAAATGAAAATGCACGATTATTTCAGTGAAACGAAAAAGGAAGATCAGGATAAGTATTTAAATCTGGCACTTGCAAAACTGCCTGAAGATGATCAGGTTTTGGTTACGCTTTATTATTAATAAAATCAATCTATGGATGAAATAAGTATCATTACTGGTCTAACCACCAGTAATATAAAAGTAAAAATACATCGTGCACGTAAAAGAATGTTTGTACTTTTGCAGGAAATGTTAAAAGAAGAAATTTATACATTATTATGAATAAGCTGGATAAAAAATTCGAACAACTGATGAAGGGAATCAGTATCGATTCACCTTCTGAAGGATTTTCATTGAAAGTAATGGATCGGATACAAGCTGAAGCAGCCGTTCAGAAACATTCACTACTTGAAGATTACCAACCTGTTATCAGCAGGAATGCCTGGATAATAATGATTGCTGCTTTTATATCTCTGGTTGTGTATATTTTATTCTCTGGACAAGAGGTGACTCCGGTCAACAATACGTCTACATGGTTAGCAATTCCAGACTATCTGCAGAATATTAATCTTAAAGGGATTACGAATGTCTGGCAATTTGCGACAAGTATATTTGTCTCCATTCCATCCATTGCTTATTTAATTGTGATGGCCTCTATGGTATTGTGGTCTCTGGATTTATTTCTAACCCGCTTTTAGGCATTCATCCTCTATGATTGAGATCAATTAACCATCAATCTATCAGGGAGCTAAACGATTAATAACCCAGGATTGATCTGTTAGACAAAATTCAATTCTGTCGTGTAAGCGACTAGAACGTCCTTGCCAGAATTCAAAATACTGAGGTAGAATAATGTAGCCGCCCCAGTGAGGAGGTTTTGTAATTTTCTTATTTTCAAAAAGTTGCTGATAGTTCTTATAATTATCATTAATCACTTGACGGCTTTCAATTATCTGGCTTTGTGGCGATGCCCAAGCTCCTAACTGGCTTTCTATTGGCCTGGATTTAAAGTACAATTCTGAATCTTTCTCATCAATCTTTTCCGCTTTTCCCTTGATACGAACCTGTCTTTCAAGTCCTACCCACAGAAATACTACGGATACATGCTGATTAGCAGCTATTTGTTGACCTTTTTTGCTATCGTAGCTTGTGAAAAATATCAATCCCTCAGACGTTAATTCCTTTAAAAGAACCACTCTTGAATCAGGATTTCCCAACGAATCAATGGTTGATAAAATCATTGCATTGGGATCAGGTTGCTGACTTGAAATAGCATCGTTCATCCATAAGATTAACTGTTGAAAGGGATCTTGATTAACCGATTGTTCGGTTAATTCAAATTTCTGATAATTGGTACGGATATCCCGAAGCATAATTAATGTAATTGATTTGACATTAAAACAAGTTCATTGAAAATTTGTTAATATATTTATAAGTTATTTGATAGAATATGTACTTGGGTTAACTATTTAAAAATAACTTATATTACTAAATTTTTGAGCTATGACAAATCGTCGGGATTTCTTAAAAACAACAGCAGTCTTGGCTGCAGCAACAATGGTTTATCCAACAATGACCTCATACAGTCCAGAGAAAAAAACCATTGGTTTGCAATTATATACTGTAAGGGATAAAATTAAACAGGATTTAAAATCCACAATTGAAAAAGTAGCAAAAATTGGATACAATTCTTGTGAGGCTGCAGGGTACAATGTATCCGATGGTACATTTTATGGAATGGATGCCAAAGAATTTGTCAAGTTGCTCAATGGCCTGGGAATGCCTTTAAATAGTTCTCATACCGTCTTTGAACTTGATTCTGCGGATAAAGTAATAGGTGATACTGCTGCAACTGGAGCAAAATACATCATTTATCCTTTTTTAGCAGATCAATTCAGGACCAATCTGGATGGTTGGAAAGCTACTGCTGAAAAATTCAATAAGATGGGTGAAATTGCAAAAAAGAACGGTATCAAATTTGGCTATCACAATCATGCCTTTGAATTTGATAAAATGGAAGATCAGATTCCATTCGATTTGTTGCTGACCCAGACTGATCCTTCACTGGTAACTTTTGAAATGGATACTTATTGGGTTACCCGCGGTGGACATAATCCAGTAGATTATTTTAAGAAATACCCTGGAAGGTTCGAATTATGGCACATTAAGGATATGGTGAAAACTGAAGATATGTTTTTTGCTCCAGTGGGGAGTGGTCGTATGGATTTTGCGAGTACATTTGCTGAAAAAGAAACTGCAGGAATGAAATATTTCTTTGTTGAACAAGACAGTTTCAAGGATATGGACCCTTTTGAAAGCATTGAAATGAGCTATAAATATTTAAATCAAGCTAAATTTGTATAATTAATTTTCATTTTATATTAACCCCCGCCGGAACATTACCTCACACCTTACCCGGCGGGTTTTTAATTAGTTCAAAGTTTCAAGTTGCGTGCCGAAGCAAAGTTCAAAGTTCAAAGTTTCAAGTTGCACCCTGATCGGCACGCAACTTGAAACTTTGAACTTGCAACTTGCAACTATTTTGTTATTCCTCGCCAATCATCAGTTCTGAATGGATTGGTTGGAAGGCCTTCTTTGTTGTAAAGATTCAGATCGTCAGGATTGTTTGCCCAGCTGAAGCGCACTGCAACTGGATTCTTAACTTCATCCGAAGAAACTATAACGGTATTTTTGCCGAATATAGTTGCTTTGGCCCACACAAATTTGTGATCGGCACCCGCAATTGAGAAACAATTTACATATCCGTATTTATCTTTTGAGACGAGGCCACTGCCTGTTTCAGTAAAACTTACTATAGCTTTGTTTCCGTCAAACTTAACTGACTGGTACATTGGTCCAGAATACACAATATCCTTACCGTAAGTTGTTTTTAAAGCCGATAACGCCAATCGTTTACCTACATCTTGTTTGTTAGTAGGATGAATGTTATCTGCTACACCCAAGTCAATTGCCAATGCCATTCCGGTTTTTGGTAATGAAAGAGTTTTTGTCTGAGCTTCACGCAATTCAGCCCATGCACTTTCGCTGGGTTGAGCAGTAGGTTCCATGAAATTGGCCAGGGAAACAAAATAGAAGGAAAGCTCCTTCTGATTCCAATGGGTCCGCCAGTCATTTATCATTTCAGGAAAAACACGTTGGTATTGTTTGGCACGGTCGGCATTTGACTCACCCTGATACCAGATAGCTCCTTTAATTCCATAAGGAATAATAGGATTTAACATTCCGTTGAAAAGAAGGGTGGGGTAGTCATTTGGACCAACTTCCATAGAACCCACCTTTGCTTCGGTGATCTTAAATTTCCATTGATCGGCAAGGCTAATTTGTTTATCACCTACCTGTAGGTATTTATCAGCAGCGTCACCAAATAAACCGCCGCCACCGCCGGTATCTTCAACCCGAATGGCTATCACATTTTTACCTGGTTTTAAAGTATTTGAAGGAATGGGATAAACCCTCTTTTCGTTGTATGCTTTGGTAGATCCTATTTTTATGCCGTTGATCCAAGTTGTTTCAATATCGTCGATTGTACCCAGATGTATTTCATTGGCAATTTTTGCCTGAGCAGCTGTCAGTTCAATAGTTTTACGGTACCATCCAATTCCGTCAATCGATGGATATCCATTCTCTTCCCATGTTTTTACAGGAATAATATTAGCCCAATCGGAGTCATTTAAAGTCTGATCAGCATAAACAGCCACACCATTGACCAAACCTGCATCTTTAGTTGGTATTTCCTTTAGTACAGCTTTTATTACTGCTATTTTCTGCTCACGGTATTTGCTCATGTCAAAACCAGCCAGCTCTTGTAGTTTACCTTTGAAATCAGGATCGTTTTCAATAGTTTGCTTGCTCGACCATGTTTCAGCGACTGTACCTCCCCAAGAAGTGTGAATCAATCCAACAGGAACTTTTAATTCCTGATTCAAGTAGCGGCCAAAGAAAAAACCAACAGCAGAGAAGGCTGGCACATTTGCAGGCGTACAAATTAGCCATTCACCTGCATCAAGATCTTCAACCGGAGTTTGCGATACTTTCTTGTTAACCGTAAACAAGCGGATGCTTGGAAAGTTGGCTGCTGCTATTTCATCTTTAGCATGGATGGAGCCGTTAACACTGAATTCCATGTTCGATTGTCCAGAGCAAACCCAAACCTCCCCAATCAGAATATTGTCAAATTGGATTGAATTTTTACCTTTAATGGTCATCTCATAAGGACCACCATAATCGAGTGAAGGTAGCTTAGTTGACCATTTTCCAGACTTATTCGCTTTCAGGGAGATCGTTTTACCAGCAAAAGCAATTGTAATCTTTTCACCTTTGTCAGCCCATCCCCAAATAGGATTTTCCTGTCCTTGCTGCAACACCATGTTGGAGCTAAAGATGCGAGCTGGTTTTACATTGGCCTCCAATATATTTACCATCGGCCAAAGTAGAATAAAGGCAAGTGCTGCCTTGTAAAAGATGTGTTTCATTTTTTATTGGTTTTAGTTTGATACAATATACAAAGTTTGCAATTTTATTTGTAAAAACTATGATTAACCGTTTTAATTTTTGGAATTTTCATCAACTAATTCAACTTTCGCATGACCACTAAGTCATAAGAAAATAATGAGGAACACTGATGAAAAATATTCGGGATCTTGGTATCAATACAATTTGTGAGATCAATGATTTTATTAATTCACTCAATGAAATAATTGATCAGGTTTATAATTATTCACCTATAGATGGAATTTGTGTTGAATTCTTCAAAATGGCAAAGTTATTTGAGATTTGCATAGAGCATTTAAAAAGTACTTAAATGTAAATCGCATATCTATAGATAGTTGTGTTGAAAACAGAATGCAAGACCTACAATCAATATTTATCTATTTTTGGGCATAAGATGATTTTTTGAAACTAAAGAACTGTGGGTAAAAGTCAAATTTAGAATTAATTCTACTTTGACAGATTCAGTTCAGAGAACTTATATTTTCAGTCTTTCACCTTAACTGCAGAATGACAGAAGAGGGGGTTCTCTTAAAAAGGCAGCCCACAGGGTCTGATCAGCTTTGCCACTTTTGCCAACTTTGCCAACTTTGCCACTTGTCATTTTTGGCATACATATCCT
>Ga0123338_10000321_pt1 | contig 49675 bp, 40 predicted proteins | sample grotaG_FD_89793 | JGI IMG/M metagenome (GOLD analysis project Ga0123338, IMG submission 89793) | Glacier valley bacterial and archeal communities from Borup Fiord, Nunavut, Canada, to study Microbial Dark Matter (Phase II) -... | ecosystem: Environmental > Aquatic > Freshwater > Ice > Glacier ... | reverse complement strand
TGCGTACCGGCGCCTGTCCTCGACGCAATCGTCGCTGACGCATTGCCACTCCGCCATGGACGCTTGCGGTGGCATTGCTTGCAACGGCGTTCGGCGGGCTCGCGTGCACGATCTTCGTCGTGAATATGATGGTCCCGTCGGTGGCAGAGCTCCACGAGAACAAAACAAAGCCCGCTTGCGCGGGCTTTGTTTCATTCTAGCGGAGCGCTGCCACCGACGGGACCATCATATTCATGACAAAGATCGTGCACGCGAGCCCGCCGAACGCTGCTGCAAGCAATGCCACCGCAAGCGTCCATGGCGGAGTGGCAATGCGTCAGCGACGATTGCGTCGAGGACAGGCGCCGGTACGGAATACAAACGTTCCGGTTACAATTTGAAAACCGAAGCGACTGTGATCGCGCTTACTTTGCAGGCGCGAGATACGGCGCGATTCCAGGTGATGTTTCGATGCTTGGAAGATACGTCGGCGGGTGACGCAGATGCGTTGCGCTTTCGTACGCTGCGCCGATGGCGAGCAAACGGTCTTCCGTCCACGCTTGGCCGATGAACGAAATGCCGACCGGCATTCCGAAAATGTAGCCCATCGGGACCGTGAGATGCGGGTACCCCGCGACGGCGGGAAGCCCCGCGGAATCGCCGGCGATGTGGTCACCCGCGACGACATCGGTGCGATATGCGGGGCCATAGCTCGGCGCGATCAGCGCGTCGAGTTTGTTCTCGATGATGAGTTTGTCGATCCCCTCGGTTCCGGCAAGGCGTTTTGCTTCGTCGCGCGCCTTGAGGTATTTCGCATCATCCAAGCCCTTGAGGAGTTGTGCTTTTTTGAATGTCTCTTGACCGAAGATGCTCAGTTCGCGCGGATGCGTGTTGTTGAAGGCGATGAGATCGGCGAGCGTCCGCGATTTGACGGCGGGCGGCGTCGTTGCAAGATAGGTATTCAGATCCGCTTTGAGTTCGCTCAAGAGAACGAGATCCTCATCGTCGCCGATTTTCGAATCGGGTTTGAAGTCGTTGAGCACGATCACCTCGGCACCATGCGCTTTGAGAACGGCGACCGCTTGCGCGAAGAGCGCATCTTCTTGTGCCGGGTAACCGCCGGTCGCGAACTTGAGCACACCAAACCGCTTGCCTTGTAACGTCGCGCCTTTGAGTGCTCCGACGTAGTCGTGCTTGTTCGCATCGGCCGACTTCGTTGCTTCATCAGCCGGATCGCTCCCGGCGATCGCTTGCAGAAGAACCGCGACGTCGGCAACGCTGCGACCCATCGGGCCCGGTGTATCTTGGCTGTGCGAGATCGGCACGACGCGCGAGCGCGAGACAAGACCGACCGTCGGCTTCAATCCGACGAGCCCATTGATCGACGAGGGGCAGGTGACCGAACCATCCGTCTCCGTTCCGATGCCGACGGCGGCCAGACTTGCGGCAATCGACGAACCGGTGCCCGACGACGAACCGCATGCATTGCGGTCGAGTGCGTAGGGGTTTTTCACCAGGCCCCCAACCGACGACCAGCCGCTGATCGAATGCGATGAGCGAATGTTCGCCCACTCCGAGAGATTCGTTTTGCCAAGAACGATCGCGCCCGCGGCTTTGAGGCGTTTCACGAGCGGCGCATCGCGATGGGAAACGTTGAGCGCGAGCGCATCGGATCCCGCCGTGGTTGCCGTGCCATCGTCAGATTCGATATTGTCCTTGATCAAGACGGGAATGCCGTGCAGCGGGCCGCGCACGTTACCGGCGCGACGTTCGGCGTCGCTTACGCGCGCGTCCGCTAGTGCACGCGGGCTGATCGCGATGACGCTATGAAGCGCGGGCCCGCTGCGATCGATTGCAGCAATGCGGGCAAGATAGGCGCGCACGAGTGACTCGGAGCTGACGGCCCCGCGGGTGAGATCGGCCTGAAGTTGCGCGACCGATTTTTCGGTAACCGGGTACGACGATGCGGACGCGGGGTTCAGGCCTACGCAAAACAATGCAAGCGCACACGCGCTTGCGACGATGGTTTTCTTCAATTCAACAGCTCCGAAAGAGGTTTGAGGCCTCTTCAATGAGCGCGAGTCAGTTCATTTTTGCAACCGAGGTCGCGCGGTTACGAACCGCTAGGGACCCCGCAGAAGCTGGTCAATGCATCTTTTACGTCGCCCGAGAACTTGTTACCATCGGGGCGCGAGTACGTGATTCGCTCCATCCCCGTGCCGTCCGCAATGACGGTGACGTTGAAAAGCGTTTTCTTCGAATCGCCAAAGGCCATTTCGAACAGATGCGCCTTGCGACCATCACACGTGAGATCTTTATCGAGCCCGAAACGCGTTTTATTTTCGATTGCGTTCTTCTTGATCACGCCGACGGCATCATCAAAGCTCGTCGACGTGTCGGCAATCACCGAGACGACTTCGGCGGAATCGGTCGATTTCCAAACGTCTTGCGTCCGGCCGCTGCCACCCTGGGCGACGATGTCGTGATTCCAACCGCTGGGACCGGAAAAGGCTTTGGCGGCGCCTGCGGCAACCGGCAACGCAAGGAGAGCACACCCGAGAACGATTGCTAAACGATACACACGCATACCTAGTAGAGTCGCTCCTCAAGCCCAACCGTGTCATCCGACAAATGTCGGAGCTGCGGTGTAGCCGGTTCGACAAAGGGCGGACATGATGAGTTCCCCACGTTCGCCTCGGGCTTAGCGGACGAGCAGCGCCGCCGCGACGAGCGCGAGCGGTGCGGCGATGACGCCAATTCGTACGAACGTCAATGCGTTCATGGGAATGTTGGCACGGCGCAACGCCTGCATCCAGAGAATCGTTGCAAGCGAGCCCGTGATCGAAAAGTTCGGTGCGAGATCGACGCCGATCACGCCGGCACGGACGAAGGTGTCATGTCCGGGCAGCGAGAGGGCGGCCGCACGCATCGCAAGGCCGACGGGCAAATTGTTGGCGAGGTTGGAGAGCAGACCCACGCTGCCGGCGCCGGCGAGGTTCGCTGCAAGTAGGGGCAGATGAACGAGCGAATCGAAGAACCGCTCGGCGACGTGCAGCGCGCCGCTCGCCGACAGCCCGTCAACGAGGACGAAGAGTCCGGCGACGAGCGCGAGCACGGCAAGATCGATGCCGCGCAGCATTTGTAACCCAAGTCTTCCCTCGCCAAAGGCGCTGACCACGAGGACGAGTAGCGCGCATCCGAGGGTCACGGCGCCGATCGGCAGTCCCGCAAATGACGCGAGCACGAGTATCGCCGCAGCGGCACCAAGTGCGAAAACCGTTCGCCGTTGCGATACCGCGAGCGTCGCAGCGCCGCCCGGATCGATCATGGCTCCGCGAAGATCGACGCGTTGGTCGAATCGAAGGACGAAGAACGTTACGAGGATCGCCGCCAGCGACGGCAACGCGAACGGGCCGATCCACGCGATCAGCGTCGGCAATCGATCGCCGTAGATAACGAGATTCGCCGGATTGGAGATCGGCAGTACGAAGCTCGCTGCATTCGCGACGAACGCACAAGCGAAGAGATGCGGTAGGGGCGCGATACGCGCCCGCGCGACGGCGGCGGCGACCGCCGGCGTCAGCACGACGGCCGTTGCATCATTTGAGAAAAAGACGGTGACGACCACGCCGACTGCATAGACGATTGCGAAGAGTCGCGTGCGCGAACCGCTCGCCGCCCGCACCGCGCGTTCGGCAAGCCAATCGAAGAGACCGCGTCGTCGCGCGATTTCCGCAAGCAACATCATGCCGGCCAAAAAGAAATAGACGTCGCGTCCGCCCGCGATCGCCGCCCACGCACTGGTCGGTGAAACACCGCGAACCACCACGAGAGCGACGGCGGCGATTCCGACCGGAACGGCTTCGTTTGCATTCCACGGACGCACGAGCATCGAGGCGATCGCGACGAGCACGATCGCATCGATGAGGAGCGCTATGCGGAGACGGCCTTCGGAATGAGTCCGAGTTCCACGCCGACACGTTCGAATGCGGCGAGTGCCCGATCCAAGTGCTCGGTTTCGAGCGCGGCACTGAGTTGCGTACGGATGCGCGCCGTGCCCTCAGGAACGACCGGGAACCCGAACCCGGTTACGAACACGCCTTGCTTCAAGAGTTTATCGCTCATCGCGATGGCGAACGCCGTTTCGCCGACGATGATCGGGACGATGGCGCTGGGCCCATCGAGCGGCTTGTAGCCCAGGCGTTTGAGCCCGGCGCGAAAATACGCGGTATTCGCACGCAGTTTCTCCACCAGTTCCGGCCGTTGCTCGAGCGCATCGATCGCCGCAAGCGAACTTGCCGCGACGGTCGGGGGAAGGGCGTTCGAAAACAGTTGCGTGCGCGACCGCTGCACGAGCGTGTCGATCAGCGCGCGACTCCCCGCAACGAAACCGCCCGCCGCTCCGCCCAGCGCTTTCCCGAGCGTGCCCGTGATGATATCGATTTGGCCTTCGAGTCCGAAATGCTCGATGCTGCCGCGGCCGGTCTTCCCCATTACGCCCGTGCCGTGCGAATCGTCGACGATCGTTACCGCGTCGTATTTCTTTGCGAGCGCGACGATCGCGGGCAGATTGGCAACCGAGCCTTCCATCGAAAAGATGCCGTCGGTGATGATGAAAACAGGACCGTCGCCTTCTTTATTTTGGAGCTTCGCTTCGAGGTCAGCCATGTCGCTGTGCTTATAGCGCAAACGTTTTGCATGCGAGGCGAGCCGACAGCCGTCGATGATCGAGGCGTGATTGAGCTCGTCGCTGATGATCGTCGAGCCGGCTCCGGCGATCGTCGGCATGAGGCCTTCGTTTGCCGCCCAGCACGACACGTACGAAAGCGATGCTTCGGTCGAGAGGAGCTCGGCAATGCGCTCTTCCAGATCGCGATGGACGTCGAACGTACCGCAGATGAAGCGCACCGAGGCCGTCCCCGCGCCGTATTTTTCCAGCCCCGCGATCCCGGCCGCAATGACGCCGGCATCATCGGCGAGACCCAAATAGTTATTACTCGAGAGGACGATCACGTCGCCCGCTTCTTCCATGTGGACGGAGGCCGCCATCGGGGTCGTCAGGTGACGCAGCGTTTTATACGTGCCCGCCTCTTTGAGGCGGTCGAGGTCGGCGGTCAGCGCGGTTTGGAAGGCGGCGTTCATGCATACTTTCTTGCGAGTAAGGGGCTGGCTGCCCGGCGATTCAAGGTTAGGGTCGTTTTCGACGATAGACTCAGAGACATGGTTGAGGCGATAGGGGCTTTGGAATGCAAACTTTTGGACCGGCGTTCGAGCGTCCCGCTAGCCCTCGCGCAGGTCACGATCGTTTGGCGGACCAGCAAGATCTCGATAATCGAGGCCGATAAGCAAGGCCAATTTCGGCTCGACCTTCCCGAGGGCGTCTACGACCTCGTTATCTCCGCACGCGGGTATCTTTCACTCTTCGTCCGAGGCCTCGGCATACTCGCTGGGCTCGAACAACAGATCATGCGCGCCCTCATTCCCGGCGTCGGTCAGGCCCCTGCGGACGAGCCCGCAACGGCAATCGGCGGCTACGTCGTCGACCGTCTCGGACGCGCCGTTGCGAACATCACCGTCAACGCCCACGGCGAGCGCGCCACCTATACGACGCGCACGGATCGCCAAGGTGCCTACGTGCTGCACGGCGTCATTCCCGAAATGTACGACATCACGTTCAAAGCGCACGAGCGGCCGATTCTCATCGAACACGTCCTCGTGCCGAATGCAAAAGAATTTTTGCGCCATGACTCGCGCTTGGTGAATCTCTAGCTGCGTTCGTCGACGTCCATCACGATCTTCGCTGCTGCGCCGCTTTCCATGAGTGCAAAGGCATCATCGTAACCGGAAAACGGCACGACGTGCGTGATGATCGCACCGATATCCACGCGACCGCTCTTGACGAGGGCTTCGGTCTGATACCACGTCTCGAACATTTTGCGGCCGTTGATGCCGAGCACCGTCAAGCCTTTGAAGATGATGCGCTCGGCGAGGTTGATGCTGATGTCATCAGAGGGAATTCCCAAGAGCGCCGCTCGCCCGCCGTTGCGAACCATCGCAAGACCCGCATCGATCGCCGAGCCGCTGCCGGACATCTCCAGCAGCACATCGACACCGTCGCCGTTCGTACGACGCAGAATTTCATCGATTAGATTGGGATCGTTTGCCAAGAACGTCGCATCGGCACCCACCCGCGCGGCAAGTTCCAATTTTGCGGGGTTGATGTCGACGGCGAACACCGATGCGGCACCGGCGGCGCGGGCTACCGGTATCGCCATGAGGCCGATCGATCCGACGCCCGTAATCACGACCGACTTCGTACTCACGCCGGCTGCCATGACGGTGTGCACGGCGTTTCCAAGCGGATCGAAAACCGCCGCGACGTTATCCGGAATCGAGGGGTCCAGCCGCCACACGTTGCCCTCGGGCATCACGATGAAATTCGCAAACGCGCCGTCGGTATCGACCCCGATGATCTTGACGCGCTCGCAAATGTGCCCTTCACCCGTGCGGCAGAGCAGACAGTGGCCGCATGCGATATGCCCTTCGGCCGAGACGCGCTCGCCGACGCCGACCGAACGGACCGCCGCGCCGATCGCCGCGACGTAGCCCATGAACTCGTGGCCGATCGTTATCGGCGGTTTCACACGCCGCTGCGCCCAGTGGTCCCACGCATAGATGTGGTGATCGGTCCCGCAGATACCGGCCTTCTTCACCCGAATGAGCACGTCGCTCGGTCCGAGGGTCGGCACGGCGACTTCCTCGCGCACGAAGCCGGGCGCGGCGGACTCTTTGCGTAGGGCGATCATCGTTTCCGGAATTGAAGCAAGCAGGGTAGCCATAACGGAACGGGCTTCCGCGACCATCACGCGTATTCCGGGTTTCTACGGGATGCAAGCGCAAGAACCGGAGCGTCCCTCGACCACGAATGTCTGAGAATGGTGGACATGATGTTGACTGCCGAGCATTCACTTCTCGATGACGAACGCTGGAGCGCCGTGCGGCGGCGCGATCCCACCGCCGACGGACGATTCGTGATGAGCGTCCGCTCGACGGGCATCTATTGCCGACCCGTCTGCCCCGCGCGCGAACCGCTTCGCAAAAATGTCGCTTTTCACACCGATTGGCGCGCCGCCGAAGCGGCTGGTTTTCGCGCGTGCAAGCGCTGCACGCCGCAAGCGCCGAGCAGAGATTCCGCGCATCGAGCCGTCGTACGTGATGCAATCGCGACCATCACCGCAGCGGAAACGCCGCCGACGCTAGCACTTCTCGCACAACAGGCGGGGATGAGTCGCTTCCATTTTCAACGCGTGTTCGCTACGATCGTCGGTGTCACGCCCAAAGCGTACGCGCAGCAACATCGCGAGCAAGTCGTGCGCGAGCAGATCAGCGCGGGCGGCTCGATCACCGCAGCCATCCATCACGCCGGATTCGGTTCGGCGAGCCGCTTCTACGAAGGCTCGGCCGAACGACTCGGCATGAAGCCGAGCCGTTTGCGCGATCGCGGAGCCGGTGAGACGATCCATTATACGACGCAAGCCACCTCGATCGGCGTGTTACTCGTTGCGGCGACCAAACGCGGCATCTGCTCCATCGACATCGCCGATGATGCGCAAACGCTGATCGCGCGATTCGAGGAACGGTATGCACGAGCCGAGCGCATACTCGAGACGACCCGTCTTGCCGAGGACGTTCGCGCGATCGTTGCATCGCTCGACGAACCGGCCCGCGGGCTCGATGTTCCACTCGATATCGCCGGCACCGCATTTCAACGACGCGTGTGGCAAGCGCTGCGTGCGATCCCGGTCGGATCGACGCGAACGTACATGCAGATTGCCGTCGAACTCGGCGCGCCGCAATCCGCGCGCGCGGTCGCTCGTGCCTGCGCGAGCAACGAAATCGCCTTAGCGATCCCGTGCCACCGCGTCATCCGTGGCGACGGAAATCTCGCCGGCTACCGGTGGGGACTTGATCGCAAGCAGCGCCTCCTTGCGCGGGAAACGGACGATTAACCGAAGCGGCCGGTGATGTAATCTTCCGTGCGCTTTTCTTTGGGGCGCGTGAAAATGTCGGAGGTCGTCCCGAATTCGACGATTTCGCCGAGGTGAAAGAAGGCCGTGAATTCGGAGATACGCGCGGCCTGTTGCATCGAGTGCGTGACGATTACAACGGTGTAGTTGCGCTTGAGTTCGCCGATGAGATCCTCAATTTTCGAGGTCGCGATGGGATCGAGCGCCGATGCAGGTTCGTCCATGAGGATCACTTCGGGTTCGACGGCGAGCACGCGGGCGATACATAAACGCTGTTGCTGACCGCCCGAGAGATCGAGCGCGGACCGATTCAAGCGATCCTTGACTTCGTCCCAAAGGGCGGCCTGGCGCAGCGATTTTTCAGCGATTTCGGTCAGTCGTTTCTTATTCGACTCGCCGTGGATCTTCGGTCCGTAGATGACGTTTTCAAAGATCGTTTTTGGGAACGGGTTCGGGCGTTGGAAGACCATGCCGATCCGATGTCGGATGACGACGGGGTCGGCATCCGGGGCGTAAATATCCGCGCCATCGAGCGTAATCTTGCCCTCGACACGCGCGCCGGGGGTGAGATCGTGCATGCGGTTGAGGGCGCGCAAGAACGTCGACTTTCCGCAACCGGAAGGACCGATCAGCGCGGTGACGGTTTGTGAGGCCATGGCAAGCGAAGCGTTCTTGATCGCTTGAAACGATCCGTAAAACACATCGACGTCGGAGGCTTGGAGTTTGACGCTTTTTTCGGTGGCGATCACGATGACTTTCCGGTGAGACGCTTGGAGAGAAAACGGCCGAGCACCCGCGCCGCCACATTGAACACGAGAACCATGAAGAGCAACACGAGCGCCGAGCCGTTTCCGATGCGGTCGACGTCGGGCACGAGACTTTCGGAACGTGTGTACCAAAGATGCACGGCCAGGGTTTCGGCCGAGTGCGTCAGCGAGAAATCATACGGCGAGTTCGCGCTCACGCTCAAGCCCGCGGTGTAGATGAGGGCGGCCGTTTCGCCGAAGATGCGGCCCGCGATGAGGACGACGCCGGTCGTCATCGGACCGATGGCGCTCGGCATGACGGCTTTGGTCACCGTCTGCCATTTGGTTGCGCCAAGACTCATCGAGGCTTCGCGCAGCGAATCGGGCACCGTACGCATCGCTTCTTGCGTGACGCGCATCAAGGCCGGCAAATTCAAGATCGTCAGCGTCATCGCGCCCACGATCGCGGAAAACCGCAGATGGAAGAAATAGATGAAGATCAGGAGCCCGAAGAGGCCCATGACGATCGAGGGAACCGTCGCGAGCGCCTCAGCGCTGAACTGAACCAGCGCGCGAAAGCGACCAGGTCGTGCGTATTCCTGTATGTACACGCCGGCGGAGACCGCGATCGGCACGGTCATGAGCAGCGTCAGCGTGAGAATGTAAAACGAGTTGAAGATTTCTGGCCCGATCCCGCCGCCAGCCTCGGATGATTCGCCGGGCAATCCGAAGAGAAATCCCGGCGTGATGTACCGTGCGCCGAGAAACAACATGTAGAAAACGAAGAGCGCGAGCATCACGATGATGCTGATCGCCATCCCCCACAGAATGGCCGTTGCGACGCGGTCGGTCAGACGGCGAGAGCGGACACCCGCCGTTCCGACGAATCGGGCGCTGGGAAGCGGAGGGCTCGCGGAAATACGCACCTTACGCCCGTTTCCGTAGCGCGAAGCGCACGATCAAGATGAGTGACATCGCAATGAGTAGCAACAGGAACGCCATCGAGAACAAGGCGTGTTCGAGCATCGACCCTTGCGTCGCGCCGCCAAGGTCTTGAACGATCTCCGTCGGCATCGTTGCGGTCGGGTTGAGCAGACCACGCGGCAATTGGGTCGCGTTTCCAATCACCAGTTGAACGGCGAGCGTCTCGCCGATCGCACGTGCGATCCCGAGAATCAAGGCGACCGTCAGACCGCTCGATGCACTCGGAAGCAGAACGCGGAGGATCGTTTGCCAGCGCGTGGCCCCGAGCGCAAGCGAACCTTCTTTGAGGGTCGGTGAGAGCGAGCGAAACGCGTCTTCCGACAGTGTGATCACCGTCGGCAAAATCATGATCGATAAAACGATGCCGGCGGCGAGCAGACCGAAACCCGGCGAATTCGTCGTATTTCGGATAAACGGAACGAGCAGCTGCAAGCCGATCCAGCCGTAGACGACGGACGGGATCCCGACCATCACGTCGATTGCGGGTTTGAGGATTTGCGCCATCCGCGGCGGTGCGAGTTCGCTCAGGAACACACCGACGGCGATCCCGAACGGCCCACCAAAACAGATCGCAAAGAGCGTAACGGAAAGCGACCCGACGATAAAGACCGCCGCACCGGGATGCGTGTCGGGCTCGTAGACGGGTGAGAACAGAAATTCCCAAACCGGGAATCGATCGATGACGAAGAGCTTGAGACCCTCGCCCGCCAGATACAAGAGCAGCAGCGCCATCGCGAAGACGACAAACCCTGCGGCAATCCGCAGAACGCTCGTCGCTATGCGTTCCTGCGCGTGGGCACGCTTCGCTCGCGTTGCAATCACGTTGAAAAACTTCTCGCTTTACACTCAGCCAAAAATGCGACAAAGGGCGACTACGTGAGTCGCCCTTCGTGCGCCTGTTGCCGGTCCGATTAGCGGTCGGTCTCGGTGACCTTCATGTCGCGGATCAGCAGATAGCCGTCTTTCTTTATGAGTGCCGAGTTCGAGGTGACGAAGGCGATGAACCGCGAGACATCGGCGCTCGGAGGACCATTCGTGAACATATGTTCGTACGACCACATCGGGTATTTACCCATGTGGATGTTCTCATCGGTCGGCAAAATGCCGTCGATTGCAATTTCCGCAAGGCCCTTACCGCGGATGCCGGAGAGTGCCGCATACGACACGGCTCCCGGCGTCTTGCCGACCACGTCGACAACCGTGCCGGTTGCATCTTCCGTCAGGCCGGTCTCGGCTGCGCTCTTGCCGCCCATGAGCGTCTTGGTAAAGACGGCTCGGGTACCCGAACTACGCGGGCGATTCACGACGGTGATCTTTTGGTCGGCGCCGCCGACCTCTTTCCAATTGGTCACCTTACCGGTAAAGACGTCCTGGAGTTGCGCCTTGGTCAGACCCTTCACACCGACGCTCGGATTCGCAATGACCGCGAAACCGATGACGGCAACGCGATGATCGATCAATTCCGGGTGCGCGGGCGCGAGGATATCGGAATTGCCGACGTCGATCGCTTTTGCCGCAACTTGATTGATGCCGGTTCCGGAACCACCGCCGGAAACCGCGATCTTCACGTCCGGATGCGCGGTCTGGTAGAGGCCGGCGGCATCCTTCACCAGCGGAAGCAGCGCCGTCGAACCCGCCAGGGTGATCGTGGTATCGGCAGACGCCGCCTGAGGCGCTACCAGGGCAAGACCTACGAGGACAGCCGCGAGCGCAGCATTCCTTGTCATGAAACCTCCAACAACTTGGTGAGAAAAACGGGGAGAGGACGTTCGGAAGAACGACGTCGCGCCGGTAATCGTCGCAATTTGGTTTTAACCTTCGTTTAAGGTTGTATTAACGGCCCTTAAGACTCGGGGCCGATCTCGCTAACGGCTAGTGGAAAGCGGCAGATGAAAACCGAGCCTTCACCGAGGTCCGACTCGGCTCCGATCGTGCCGCCGTGCAGTTCGACGAGTTGCTTTGCTATCGAAAGGCCGAGACCCGTTCCACTTCGTTCGCGCGCCCGCGAGCGTTCGACGACGTAGAATCGCTCGAAAATATGCGGAAGGTCGTTATACGGAATTCCGCTCCCCGTGTCGCGGACGCGCAGGATCGCCTCGTCAGCTTCTCGCTCGATACTGACGGTAACGTCTCCGGCGGCAGGCGTATGACGCAGCGCATTGTCGATGAGGTTGACGAGAATCTGCGTGATGCGATCGTGATCCGCAACGACGTCGGCGCCATCGTCGCGCGCGATCGAGAGCGTGATGCCGAGCGATTGCGCGCGTTGCGCGAATGTCTCGATGACCGAAGCCGCCACGTCGCCGAGCGAAAGGATTTCCAATCGAAGCGGCAAGCGACCCGACTCCGAGCGGGCAAGTTCGAGTAAATCTTCGACCAGTTGCACCATGCGATCGACCTCGTGCAGCACTTTTGGAAGAAACATCGCTTGCACGTCGGCGTCACCCTCGGAGAACGTGACCGTCTCCACCATCAGCCGAATCGCCGAGAGCGGCGTGCGCAGTTCGTGCGACACGTTCGAGATGAATTCGCGCCGGACGCTCTCGAGTGCGACCAGCGGCGTTTGATCGAGCGCGAGCACGAGCACGTGATCGTCATCGAGCATGTACGCCGAGACCAAAAATGTCCGTTCGCGTTCGCTGCTCGCGATCATCACATTGCGACTCGAACCGCGCCCGAGTAGAGCCGATGCAACGTGGCGTTCGAGATCGATCGAAGGGACGGCTTCGATCAACGCACGGCCGGTTGCGCGAGACGCGTCAATGTGGAAGAGCGCTTCAGCCGCTGGATTGACCGACCGAATGAAGCCGCGCCGGTCGAGCACGAAGGCTCCCAGCGGCAGCGTCTCCACCAAACGATCGAAACGCTCGTCCGGCCGCGGTTCTTCGCGGTCGTCGCGCTTGGCTTCTCGCGACCGCGCGGCGACCAGACGCATGAATCCCCAGGTGCCGGCCGCTCCGACGAGCAGGCCGATGAGTCCGTCCGGAACGGAGATCACTCCTTGAACATGTACCCGCGGCTGCGCACGGTAATAATGTGCCGCGGATTGTTCGGATCGACTTCGATTTTCTCGCGGAGCCAGCGGATGTGAACGCTGATCGTCTGGTGCTCGCCCTCGAAATCGTATCCCCACACTTTTTCGAGGAGCATCTGGCGGGTGACGATCCGACCGCGATTCTCCATGAGCACGTGCAGCAAACGAAATTCTTTGGGCGCGAGCGCCACGTCCGCGCCGCGCACGACCAGGCGTTGACGCGAGGGATCGAGCGTGATTTCGCCGATCGTGATCGCTTCGCTCTTGGCAACCTCACCACGATCGACGCGGCGCAGCCGCGCTTTGACGCGCGCGAGAAACTCGCCGAGCGCGAACGGCTTGGTCACGTAATCATCGGCACCGAGTTCGAGCGCGAGGACTTTGTCGAATTCTTGGTCTTTTGCCGTGAGCATGATGATCGGCACGCCCGATGTCTTGCGAATTTCTTTGCAGGCCTCGATGCCGTCGAGCACCGGCAGCATGATATCGAGGATGACGAGATCCGGCTTCTCCGTCGCGGCAAGCGCCACGGCACTGCGGCCATCACCGGCGGTGCAGACGGCATAGCCGTTGCGCTCGAGATTGAAGCGCAGCGTCTGCAAGATCGCCGATTCATCATCGACGACGAGAATTTTTTTCCGCTGAGTAGCTGCGGCGGTCACGCTGGCTCCCGGTCCGCCTCGAATGCGATATCGAGGCCGAATGTGCGTGCGAAGAGATCGGATTTGTAGGTCGCAGCGCCCAGTTCGCTTGTGATGTCCTGGTCGGCCTGCGCGAGAACCCGGATTCGGCCGCTTTCCCGGATCACATTGATACCACTTACGAGGCCGAAGTGCCGCGAATCGAGCCCGTCGGCGATGCGCAAGAGACTGGCGAGTTTGGCAACCCGCTGCTGGTCGAGCGGTGAGAGCGCTGCGAATTCGGGGTGGCTGGGCTTGGGCATCGCCTTGCGATAGTAGCGCGCGAGCGTTGCGATCAGTTCGCGTTCGTCGTCGCGCCAGCCGCGCAACATGCTGTTTCGCACGATATAGGCGGTGTGTTTGTGCTGACTCGAGTTTGCAATGAAGCCGCCGACGCTATGCGCGACCGCCGCGGCATATAAGAGATCGCGATCGCCCGGAGCGAGCACGTGGACGTCGGCCAACCGCTCGAAGAGTTGGTTTGCGATACGCGCGACGGCGCGCTGATGCACGCCGTAGGCCTCGAAGCGCAGCGCGAGATTGTCCACTTCCTCGAAGCGGCGTACGCGTTCGTCGCCGAGCCGTTCGGCGATCACGCGATCGGTCTGCACGAGATCCACGATGATGCCGTCGCGAAGCGCGCGCTCGCAGACGACGATTTCGCTCAGACCGAGCACCGTGAGCGCGCCGATGAGAATCGCGTTTCCCGCGACGATGATATCGGCGCGGCGCGGGTTCATCCCCGGCATCTTTCGCCGCTCGTCCTCGCTCATCGCGAGCATGCGTTTTTGCAGATCGCGCAAGCGCCGCAGTTCGATCGTATAGCCGTGCACGCGCGCGAGCGGCGCGCCGCGGTCGGCCGCATCGAGCGCGGCGAGGCCCATGATCGTGCCCGACGTTCCGATGCCAAAATCGATCCGGAAATTCCGCAGTTGCGGTGCGAGCGGATCGAGGACGCTTGCGATATGCCGGTTCATCGCGCGCTCGGCCTTGCCTGAATCTTTTGCGCCGCGCATGAAGTGATCGTAGATGCGCAGGCTCCCGAGCTTGACGCTCTCGAGCAGATACGGCCGCTCGCCATCGGCGACGATGAATTCCGTCGAGCCGCCGCCGATGTCGACGATACACGCAAGCCGATCGTAGATCGGGTAGCCGCGCGCCGCGCCAAGATGAATAAGCCGCGCTTCTTCGCGCTCGTCCAGCACTTCGAGTGCGATCCCCGTTTGGGCGGCGACCATGCCCACGAACGTGGCAGCATTTCCCGCCTCGCGAACGGCAGAGGTCGCGACGGCGCGAATTCGCTCGGCCCCGCGCGATCGGGCGGCGTCGACGAAGCGCGCGATCGCATCGACGCCGCGCGTCATCGCCTTGGCGGAAAGCTCGCCGTTTGCGAGCGCGTCGTTCGAGCCCAGGCGCACCATCTCGCGCGCTTTGTACATGACGCGGGAGGTATCGAAACTCGAATCGATCTCAACCACGATGAGATGGATCGAGTTCGTGCCGACGTCGATCGCGGCGAAGAGCACTTACGCGGGCTTAGCGATATGCGTGCCGGCCGCTCGTTCGTAGAACGTCGAGACCGACGAATAGTCGTGCCGACCGTGTCCCTCGGAGGCGACTGCGGTAAAGAGCTGATAGGCAAGCGCCGTCGCGGGCATCGGCACGCCCATCGCGCGCGCGGCATCGAGCGCGGCAGCAACGTCTTTACGCAGCAGATCGAGCGCGAAGCCGCCGTCGAATTTTCCGCTCAGCCACGTCTGCGGCAGCCAATTCTGCAAGAGATAGTTCGCGCCGGTCGCCGTGAGAATCACCTCGCGCACCGCCTCGACGTTCGCGCCGGCTTTCGCCGCAAAGACCAAGCCCTCGCAATTGGCGAGCATGATCGAACTGATCATGATTTGATTGACGAGTTTCACCGTTTCGCCCATCCCGACGGGACCGACGTGATTCGGCGTGCCCATCGCTTCGAGCACCGGCCGTGCCGTCGCCAAATCTGCATCGCTCGCGCCGACCATGAGCGTTAGGGTTCCGGTTTTCGCTCGCGCGGGACCGCCGCTGACCGGAGCGTCGAGAAAGCGCATGCCCTTCGCGCGCAAGCGTTCGTCGAACGCGCGCGTCGAAACCGGCGAGATCGTAGACATATCGATGAACAGCGTGCCGACCCGCGCACCGGCAAGAGCTCCGCGTTCGCCGAAGATCGCTTCCTCGACTTGCGGCGTATCCGGTACCATCGTTATTACGAAATCGCTCGCTTTAGCAACACCCTCGGGCGTGCCGCCGTCCGTTGCACCCGTTGCCACCAGACGATCGAGCGGTGCGCGATTTTTGTGCGCGCACACCGTTACGGCAAACCCCTTCGCCATAAGCGCCGCCGCCATGGGTTCACCCATGGCCCCGACGCCGATCAGACCGACCTTAGTTGACATGCGCTCCGTTCAAGGCCGGCGCTACGCCGGCAACCTGAGCATCGTATCCGAGTTGTCGCGAGAGTTCCTTTGCGACATCTTTGACTTGATTGACGATCGTCGTAACCCGCGCGGGCGTCATACGCGTCGTCGGACCGGAGATCGAAAGCGCACCGCAGAGTTCGCCGCGTCGATCGTAAATCGGCACCGCAAGACAACGCACGCCTTCTTCCATTTCCTCGTTGTCGATCGCATACCCATCGCGGCGGATTTGCTTGAGCTGTGTATCGAGCGCTGTAAGCGAGGTGATCGTGTTTGCCGTATGGCGGGTCAATGGCTCTTTGAGCATTGCCTTGGTCGACTCTCCGCCGAAGGCAAGGAATAACTTTCCACTCGCCGTGCAAAACAGCGGCGCTCGCATCCCAGGCTGCGTGAACATTTTCACGAGATGCATGCTCTCGACTTGTTCGAGATACACGACCTCGCCCTCGCCGTAGGTCACGAGGTTCGCGGTCTCGCCCGCAATGCGCATCAGCCGTTCCAGCAGCGGACGCGCCACCAAGCGTAAATCCAAGTGGATATCGGCGGCACTCGCGAGCGCGAAAATGCGCGATCCTAAGTGATACCGCGAGCTGTCGGGATCTTGTCGCACGTATCCGCGATCGACGAGCGTCGCAAGCAGACGATGGACCGTACTAACGTGTAAACCGACATGATGGGCAAGCTCGCTGATCCCCGTTGGGGTGCGTCTGGTCGAGAGCGCTTCTAAGACATCGAGCGTGCGATCAACCGACTGGACCGTGGGACGACCGAATGCCGTTCGCCGCCGTTCTTTCAAGCTCACGTCCTCCTTCCGAATGGCGAAAGTGGCTTACCAATACAGGTCGACGGCTCCTCTTGTCGCATCCATCGCGGGCCATGTTCGCGGCTTTTCTGCGGCTCTCTCGTTTGAAATTTCTGGTGGGCGGGTTCCTCGGTTTCGGCCTGGGCGCCGCGATTGCCAGCTTCGAGGGAGCCGCCCTCACCCCAGGTCGCTACGCGCTGGGTCAAGCGCTGGTCACCGCGTTTCATCTGATGACGCATTACACGAACGACTACTTCGACCGGGCGAGCGACGCACGTGCCACCCGCACGGCCTTTTCCGGCGGGAGCGGCGCGTTGGTCGACGGCTCGCTGCCGGCGGCCGTCGGCCTCGTTGCCGGGCTCGTGTGCCTGGCGGCAGGTCTTGCCGTGACCCTCGCGTTTGCGGCGCGCGGCGAATGGACGATGACGGTCCTGGGTCTTGCGATCGCGGTCTTCGCCTGGTCGTACTCGTCGCCGCCGCTGCGGTTGCTCGCGACCGGAGCGGGCGAGGCGACGACCGCACTCGTCGTCGCCGTGCTGGTTCCGCTTGCCGGTTACGCGACGTTCATGGACCGGATCGACGTCCTTGCCGCGGCGAGTACGTTGCCGCTCGCGGCGGCCATGATCGCGATGATGATCTGCGTCGAATTCCCCGATGTGGAAGCCGACGCCGCGACAGGCAAACGCAACCTCGTCGTTCGGCTCGGACGCGCGCGCAGCGTGCGCATCGTGTACGGCGCGATCCTTGCGATCGGCCTTGGCACGGCGGTAGCAATCGCACTCGGTGCGCCGGTCCGTTTTGCCATCGTCGGACTTGCGATCGTCGTCGGCGGGGGAACGCTCTGGCGCACGCTCGCGAGCGGCCGCTACGCGAGCCCCGCCGATCGTGCACTCGTCGCGTTCCGCGGCGTAACCCTCTACATCAGCACGGTACTCGCCGCCATTTTGGCCTACGCGAGTATGGCGCTCGCGTAGGCCGCGAACACGTATCTGCCTAAGGGACCCTCGCTATCATTTTTGTAGGAGGTTTGCCAATGCTCGCACCCGTGAAACGCCCCACGTTCGATGACCTCAATCTCTCGACTGGAAAGCGCGCACGCCTCCACCGGCTGATGTACGAACACGGCCCGGGCAACGGTACGCTCATGATGTTGCCGATCGATCAGGGGCTCGAACACGGCCCGATCGACTTCTTCGATAATCCCGAGGCACTCGACACCGATTGGGTTCTGCGCCTCGCCCTCGAAGGCAAATTTTCCGGTATCGCTTACCACATTGGTCTAGCGGAAAAGTACCATAAACTCTATGCCGGTAAAGTGCCGCTGCTGCTCAAGCTCAACGGCAAGACGAACGTGCCGAACGACGATGATTCGTTTAGTTCACTGACCTCGACGGTCGAAGACGCCGTGCGTTTGGGCGCCGACGCCGTCGGCTATACGCTCTATGTCGGATCGCCCGCGCAAGATGTCGACATCGCGCAAGCAAACGAAGTGCGTCGTGACTGCGAACGCTTCGGCATGCCGCTCGTCGTGTGGGCGTATCCGCGCGGTGCGGCGATCAAGACCAAGGGCGGCCAAGATTCGCTCTACGCCGTCGATTACGCCGCCCGCGTCGCCTGCGAAATTGGAGCCGACGTCATCAAGTTGAACGTTCCGCATTGGGATGCCGCCAAGGCCGCCCAGTCACCGAAACCCTACAACACCCTCGAGCTGTCTGAAGCAGACGGGCTGCGCAAAGTCGTCAAATCGGCCGGACGCTCGCTCGTGCTCGTCTCGGGCGGGTCGAAAATCTCCGATGCCGATACGATGCACAAAGCGCAGATCGCAATGGACGCGGGCTGCGTCGGTTTGATCTTCGGTCGCAATATGTGGCAACGCAATTGGGACGATGCCATGGGGATGAGCAAAAAAATGCACGAACTGATGTCGCGGTATGGTCAATAATCCACCCGTCGTCACCGACGACGGCGATCTGCGCGCGCGGATCGAAAAAGCCCTCGATCGCGTCCGTCCGATGATCGCATCGGACGGCGGCGAGGTCTGGTTCGTGAAAGCGGAAAACGGCGTCGCCTACGTGCAGATGCTCGGCGCGTGCGGCGGTTGTGCCGCCGCAACGATGACGCTCAAAGGCATGATCGAGACGGTCGTGTGCGATGCATGCGACGAGATCACGAGCGTCGAGCAGATGTAGCCCTTCTTCTGTCGATTTTCTCGCAACGATCGCGCTCAATCGCGGCGGCTAGACACCGGGCGGATCGATCGCCTACATGCTCATGGCGTGCGAACCGTGATCGTGGACTTGCGCTTCGAACCACGCGTGAATTGCGGCAATGACTGCGGGTGCCCGCGCCGCATACGCGATTCGCGCGCCGCGCGGCACATCGGAGTAGCGAACGCGAATCTCGCTTGCCCGTTCGTGCATCACGCGCAGTCCCGGCATTCTGCCCCCGTGGATCGAGGCGGGATCGGCGAAGTCGCCGCGGGCAAACGCCGCCGCCTCTTTCCGAAGGTGCGCGCGGACCAAGGCAACTTGGCGCGCATCTCCACCGTGAACGAGCACCGTTTGCGTTCCACCCGAAACCAACGGCGAAAACACGTGCATGGATTCATCCATCGTAAAGGGCATAACGCGCTCGCTCTGCTTTTCGACGGTCGTCTGATGCTGGTTTCCCGTGTCAGCGAACGCGTACTGCGAGCCTGCCATCACCAAAATGGCCGTAAGCAGGTTGTATCTCAAGAGACGACTCACGATTCTCACTTAACATCTTTCGTCACGTGCAGAACACCGCTTTTGCCGTTTGCCAAAATCGTCACATCGAACGCCCACTGCGTTGCATAATTGAGATTCGTTTGAACCGAGTAGGTGCCGTCGCCGTTATCCGAGCCCGTCAAGTTCGGTCCCGCCATCGACATCGCCGGCATCGTGGTCGCGATTTTGACGGCCGCGCCTTTGACGGGATTCCCCGCGGCATCTTTGACCGAGACGGTCATCGTTTCCGGACCTTGCTTCGGCGGATCGGGTGAGAACGACGTCGCGACGGTAAAGTCTCCGGCCGTTTGACCCGTCGTCATTGTCGTCGTCGCGGTTTCGGTTTTCGCCGAGCATGCAGCGAGCGTAGCGACGAGTGCGACCAGAAGTACAGGGTTGCGATTCATAGATATCATTCCTTTCGAAGAAGATTGGCGTCATCGCCAGCGGCGTGAAAAAGCGCCGCAACGGCAAGGTCATACCGGGCGAGACTGCGCGCCGTCGTCTCGCGGGCGGTTGCCGCAAGCGTGAGCGCATCGAGGACTTCGACGTCGATCGCTTTGCCTGCGTCCTCGCGCACTTGCGCGAGCCGAAGCTGCTCCTGGGCATCGGCGGTGGCGGCAGCAGCGGTTGCGAGATTCCGCGTAGCTGCCTCGTATTCTCGCCACGCATTCGCAACGTCGCGCAAGACACCGGCGCGCGTTTGATCGCGGCTCGCCAAGGCACGATCGAGCTGGGCACGTGCGCGGCTGACCGCCGCCGCTCGCGAACCTCCATCGACGATCGGTAACGTCGCCGTGATCTGGACTTGCCCCCCGCCGCGACCAAGCGGTGGCGATGAGCTTCCGTTGTACGATTGCGCGCTCAGACTCGCATTTGGCAGATACTGGTCGCGCGCCGCGGCGATTCCGCTCTCCGCTGCGCGAATGCGTTCCTCAGCCGCCAGCAACGCCGGCCGATTGCCGAGCGCGCGCTTCACGAGCGACTCGCGCGAATCCGAGAGCGCGACCGGGGAAAGCGCCTCGACTTCGATGGATTCTTCACCGAGATCGATCAGCGCTTCGAGATCGTTTGCGGCTTGATCGCGCTCCGCTGCGGCATCTTCTCGTGCTTGCGTCGCGGTCGCAAGCGTCGCGCGATCGCGCAGCGTTACGTAGCGAGCGAGTTTCCCGGCGGCGACACGCTGCTCCGTCACACGCAGATGGCGCGCTCGATCGGTTACGGCGACCCCGCGCACGGCGAGAATCGCCTCGGCGAGTTGCAAGCGCCGATAGGCGGAAACCGTCGCGAACACGGCATCACTCGCGGTTGCGTTTAGCAAGAACTCCGCAGCGGCCGCGCTCTCGCGCGCGGAGCGCGCTGTGGCGGAGTTTGCCGGAGCATACAGCGGGTAGGTGAGCATGGCTGCGCCGTAGGCCTGCCGCGCGATCGGCATGCCGAGCTGCGGCTCGTTTGCGTTCGAGGCGTTCGCACTCACGCCGACTTGCGGACGTACGAGCGATGCTGCAGACCGAGCGTCGGCCGAGGCGATGGTCCGATCGGCGCGCGCCATTCGTACGTCGAATCCGATCGCCTTCACGCGCGCGACCGCTTGTTCGAGCGTCAGCATGCGCGCTTGCATCTGCGCGTCGACCGGCGTAGCGAGGAGCAAAGCGATGCCGGTTGCAACGAGGAGCTTACGCACGAGCGGGCTCGTTTGAGGCACGCGCGTCGGTCGCAGGTTGCGCGGATCGCGGGCGCCGTCGTGCCGCGAGTCGAACGCCAAGTTCGTCGAACGCCGCATACAGAATGGGGACGACGAAAAGCGTGAGGACGGTTGAGATGGTCAATCCGCCGATGATCACCGTCGCGAGCGGCGCGTACGCGTCGATTCCCGTTTTCGGAAAGAATGCGACGGGGATCAGAACCACGAGACTGACGATCGTCGTCATCAAGATCGGTCGCAGACGCACGGGTCCCGCCGCAAGAATCGCCTCGTTGCGCGACATCCCGTTCTTCCGATTGTGCAGGATCAAGTCCAAAAGCAAGATCGCGTTGCTCACCGCCATGCCGTTTGCGACGACGATGCCGAGAATCGAGACGGTCGAGAAGTTCTGATGTGCCAGGAGCAAGCCGCCGAAGACGCCGAGAAGTTCCAGCGGAATCGCCAGCAACATTACCAGCGGATGGGTGACCGAACGAAACTGCGCGAGGAGTAAGAGAAACACGAAGACGGCCGCGATCTTCATCGCGCCGAGGAGCCGATCGAAGGATTGCGCCATCTCCGTCATGTCGCCGCGCATTTCGATTGCATACCCAAGGGGAAACGACACTTGCGCAAGAGCCCCCATGATCGTGTCCGTGTCGAGCGCCATCTCGCCGCGACCGCCTTTGCGATAGTAGCCGAGGACGGCGACGCTCGGACGAAGCCCATCGTGCTCGATGAGCGTCGGCCCGAGATTCCGCCGAATGGTCGCGATCGATGCAAGCGGAACGACGCTCCCGTTCTTGCCGACGATTTGCGCAGACGCAAGATCGGACGTCGTCGCGCGCTCGGAGGCCGCATACCGTACGAGGATCGTATCGTGACGCAGGCCTCGCGGATTGAAATACTCGGTCGTCAAACCGCCGTGCGTTGCATAGTACGCCTGCTGGGTGACGTCGTCGGGCGTTAGGCCGAGCTGCGCTGCACGCGTTCGGTCGACCGTAATGATGGCTTGCGGCTGGAGCATGCTCGATGAGGTCGAGACTTGCACCATTCCGGGAACGGTTTTGGCAATCTCGGCGACTTGTGCGCCCAGTCGCTCGACCATCGCGACGTCGGGGCCGGTGACGAGCAGTTCGACGGGCGCATCGTTACTCGCCATCACGTCCGATCCCATTTCTTTGAGTGCGACGCGCCGTAAACCGGGCACCGTCCGCATCGTTTGCGCGTACACGGCATCCATGATCTGCCAAATCGTCCGACGGCGTTCTTCTTTCGGACTGAACGTAATCAGGTAGGATGCCGAGTTGACCGTCCCCATCGCGGTGCCGGTGAAATAGCCGGACACGGATGGTTCGCCGATCTCGGCTGAGACGCGCTGGATCTCGGGTTGTGCGAGTAAGATTTTCTCGAACGCGCTTGCCTTCTCGGATGTTGCCGCAAACGACGTCCCGGGCGTCGTCTCAAGAAACGCTGAGGCTTGTCCCGTATCGGCGAGTGGCATCATTTCGCTACCGATCAGCGGACCGAGTTGAATCGCGGCATAGGTGAGAATTGCGGCGATTGCGAGCACGGGCCCGATGTTTCCGACGGCCCACCGCAATCCGCCGCGATAGCCGCTTTCCAGGCGCGCGATGCCGCGGCGCGTCGGACCCAGAATCCGCTGAACGCCCGCATCGAGCGACGTGCGCCAGCCGCCACTCCGTTCGCTTGCGCCTTTGAAAAGATACGCGGCGAGCAGGGGCGTGAGCGTGACCGAAACCAGCAGCGATGCGATCAGCGCGAAGACGATCGGCCAGACCAGACCGACGAACATGATTTGCGTGATGCCGCCGCTGAGCAAGAGCGGAACGAGCGCGAGGGTCATCACGCCGGTGGCGGCGGCGATCGGCAGTATGACCTCCATCGTTCCTTCAACCGCCGCTTGACGCGGCGTGCGTCCTTCGCCGAGCTTGCGGTGCACGGCATGAATCACGACGATCGAGTCATCGACCAGCCGGCCGATGGCGAGTAAGAGTCCGATGAGGGTCGAGCTATTGATCGAGAGATGCATCGGGACGAACAGGAAGACCGCAAGGCCCAAGCACGTCGGAATCGAGGTCATCACGATCGCCGTCGCGCTGAGATCTTCGAGAAAAATCAACAACACGAAACCGGCCAGCAACACGCTGACGATCAGCTCTTCGAGCATATTGCGCGTCAGCGCGTCCACGAACCGCGCGTTATCGTACGCGACCGAAAAGCGAACGCCGGGATTTGCGGCTTCGATCGCGCGTAGGCGCTCGTTCACCGCTGCAATGACGGCCGGGGAGCTCGCATCGGGATTCTCGACCACCGAGACTTCGACGCTTTCTTTGCCGTTGAATCGGTACGCCGCGCGTTGTTCCGCCGCGCCATCGGTGACCGCTGCGACGTCGCGCACGTACACGGTGCGGTCGCCGCTGGTGAGGGCCGGATACCCGAGAATGTCCGCGGCCGACTTGACGCGTTGATCGCCGCGCACGATCGTCTCGCGCGAGCCGCCGGTCAACGTGCCGCCGGATCGGCTCACGTTTTGTTTGTCGATCGCATCGCGCAGGTCGAGCATGGAGAGACCGGAGGCCGTCAGTGCGGCGCGATCCGCGACGACCTGCACCTGACGCTGGAGGCCACCGAATGCGTAGACGTTCTGCACGCCATCGACCGTCTTCAACGCGCGGACGACATCGTTTGAGATGAATTCGCGCAAGCGGACCGGACTCCAGCCCAGACCCGTGACGCTCAGCTGCAGCACCGGCGTATTGAGCGGATCGACCGGAACGACATACGACGGCTTGAGATTCGCACGGTCGTACGGAAGATCGCCCTCGGCTTGTTTCACGAGCTGTTGCACGTCGACGAGCGCGCGCTGCATATCGGTTCCGTACGGAAACTGAAGCGTGACGGTCGAGAGGCCTGCTTGCGAGATCGACCGCACGAAACGCACGCCCTTGAGGTCGGTCATCCGCTCCTCGATGGGCTTTGAAAAGTACGTCTCGGTCTCTTCTGCCGAATAGCCCGGCGTCATGGTGATCACCGAGACGAGCGGGCTCGGAACGTACGGCATGAAACGCGTCGGCAGAAAGAAGAGCACGGCGGCGATCGCCGCAATCACCAGGCCGAGGTACAGCGCGAAGATCGCAAAGGGATTGCGCAGCGACCAAGCGGGAACACTCCGCGCCTTGAAATCAGCGCTGCCGTTCACGAACGAGCCTCCGCAATCGCTTGACCTTCTTGTAGCGTCGCCGCACCATCGACGACGACGCGAGCGTTTCGGAGAAGATCGCCCGTGACGGTTGCCGTCGTGCCGTCATCGGCGGCGATCCGAACGGGGATGCGATGCGCGGTTCCGTTCACATCCGTCCAAACGGCCGCCTCACTGCCGGAGCCGATGATGGCGACGGAGGGGACGTGCAAACCCGCTCGCGCGACGCGTGCGTGAATCAGGACTTCCACGAACCCGCCGGCCACGAGCTTCGAATCGGGATTCTCGACGACCGCTTCGATGGACGCCGTATGCGTCGTCGGATCGGCGATCGGCGCGATGGACGAAATGCGACCGTGAACGACGCGCCCGTCTTGCAAGCGGGCCTCCAACGGAAGGCCGACGCGAAGCGCGCCGAGGCTTTCTTGCGCGACGTTTGCAGCAATGCGCAACTGCTTGACGACAGCGATTCGCGCGATAACCGTCCCGGGCTGGACGTACACGCCGGGATCGACCATGCGTTTCACGACGATCGCATCGTTGGGACTCGTTACCGTGCGAAAGTTCGCATACGTCGCCTCGGTCGATGCTTGCGCTGCCGAGCGCGAAGCTTGCTCTCGCGCGGCAACGGCTTGCGCCTCCATCTGGTCCACGCTTGCAACGGCGTCGGATGTCTTGGTTTGGGCGGCGGCGATCTGTTGGCGCAGCGATACCACGCGATCGGCTGCTGCTGACGCCGCACTCTGCGCGTTCGCTGCTTGAGCGCGCTCGTCTTGAAATTCTTGAACCGAGACCGCGCCTTCATCGAGGAGTGTTTTCTCGCGTGCAAGCTCGCTCTGCCAATAGCGCGCCTGCTCGTCTTTTGCCGTTCGATCGGCTTGCGCTGCGGACAGATCGCTTTGCATCGCACTCGTTCCCGCGCGAGCGATGATGACGGCATTGGGCGCGTGATGGTGCGCCTCGATCGCTGCGGCATCCGCCGTAGCGGCTTGGGCGCGCGCGTCTGCGGCCGCAGCGATCGCGCGGCTCTGCAGATCGGGCGCATCCAATGTTGCGAGCACTTGACCGCGTGACACGCGGTCACCGGCGTAGACGGTGAAGTTCGTCAAAATTCCCGGAGCCCGGGTCACGATATCTTGCGTGAGAAATGCCGACACCGTTCCGGGCGCGTGAATCTCGTCGTTCGTTTCGCTCGATTGCACGGGCGCGAGCGTGACGGGCAGCGCCGCGCTGCCGGGAATATTCGCCATCGTCGCCATGTCCATAGCGGGTGCGGCGTACTTCGCTTGCAGCGCGGCGAACCCCAGAATGACGATGACGGCGCCGACGACGGTCGCGATCGTGAGCGGCCGGCGATCTTTACGCAGAAACACGACGACGACAACCGCGATCAACACGACTCCAAGAGCGAGCGCCGACCAACGCCAGGCTTCCGGGTTGCCGCTCGATCCCGACATCCCGCTCATCGCGCTCGTCGACGCGCCGGGGCTATCCGCGCCGCCGATTGCAAAGCGGAATGTCGCGCTGCCCTCGACGCCACCGGAGAAGTGCAGCGAGACGGCCCACGTCGTGGCCATTGCGGATGAGAAACGAAACGTCCACTTGCCGGGGCCGATCAGGACGGGCGAGCCACTCGGACCGCTCATTGCCATCGTCGGCATCGCACTAGAAAACGATAAATTGGTCGCGGCCAGCTTGTCGGCCGACACGCCCGAGAGCGAAACGATGGCACTGATGCGCCCCGTCTGCGGCGGATCGGGCGTGAGTTCCAATCGCGCCTGCGCCGCGCCGACGCCGACGATCATCGGAGACGCAAGCGCAGGAAGCGCAAAAAATCCGAACCCGAACGCGAAGAACACGAGCACGCGAAACCAAACGCCGCGCGCGTGCACGAACGAGAAACGACGGTGCGAATTCATCGAGCTCCAGCCTTGAGAAGTGCTAACGTGCCTAGCATTGCACGGCAAAAAAAGATCACGAGCGCACGCTCGCGTGGACACTTGCACCCATATCGCATGGGACCGGGTGCGCGAGCACCGCGACGCTCGGGGCGAGTCCCAACGCAACCACACCGGAGAGCGCGAGCAGCACCAGCCCGCGCTGAATGAACGAGGTCGAGCGCACGGATCCGGCGCGGAGCAAGACATCGAGCCTCGCAACGATGGTCGCGTCGCCGTCGAAGGCGGCCGTGCCGGCGATCGGGCAAGACGGCCGAACGAAGTGCAGCAGCGCTCCAGCGAGGTCGTTTGCATGAACGGTTCCAAGCGCATGACGGTCTGCCGCAAGCTCGCGTGCGCGACGGTAGGTGCGGACGAGTTTCGCTGCAGGCAGCGGCAGCAGATCGACGAGGAACGTCAGCACGAAGGCAACGAGCTGATCGCCGCGTTTCGCGTGGCCGCGCTCGTGATAGACGGCGGCGACGAGTTCGGATTCGGTCAAACGTTCGATCGCGCCCGACGAGACGATGATGACCGGCTGCCAAACCCGAGCGAGGATACAAACGAGTCGGTCGTCGGACACGATGCGGATCGCGACGTTCGCCCGCTCGGCGATTTCCGCGAGCCGACCGGAGCAGCGGCCGGCGTTCTTCACGAGCGCATGCGACTCGTGCGTTCGCATCGTCGCAAGCGCGCTCGCCCGCAGGAACGTAAAAGCGCTCAGCCCGACGATCGTGGCGTACAAGACTTGACCTGCGAGCATCGTTCGGCACGCGGGGTCGGCGCCCGTGACGAACGCGGCGACCGACAGCAGGACGAGTAAGAGCCCCGGAACGGCCGCAGCCATCGCCGCGAGCGGAGCCTGCCACTCCGGGTCACGTGTCATCCGGAAAATCGCGGGGCTGACAAATCGGATCGCAAGCCACGCGGCAGTCGGCACGATGAGCAGCGCGCACACCGATCGGAGCAGCGTTCCGGACGACCAGCACGCGGCCATGAAGGCGAGGATCTCAGACATGCTTTCGCTCGGCGCGCTTCTGCGCGAGCATGCGTTCGAATTCTGCATACGTCTCGTCGTCTGCCGCTAATTCATCCGCTAAGTGCGCGAGGAGCGGATTGCGCTGACTCTTCAGGAGCGGCCCGAGGACATCGCCGATGAACGCTTGTTGAAATGCATCGCGCGTGAGAGCGGCTTTGAACTCATTCGCACGGCCTGCGGCGCGCTTCTCGAGGTGACGCTTTTTGGCGAGATTCGAGACGATCGTTTTGATCGTCGTGTAAGCGAGCTCACACTCGTCGCGCCGATAGTCGATCTTCCCGGCAACGTCAGTCACCGTGAACCAACCGTCGAATTTCCAGACGATTTCCATGACGCGCGCTTCGAGGGGTCCAAGCGCGCTGGGAGCCCCGGCGCGATCGACCCGAAAAACTCGGCCGCTCATTGCTAAGGACCTTAGCATGCTAAGACTTGTCGGGTCAACCGCTTTCCTAAGTCGTGGGGGCCAAGGCGGAACGTTCCCGCTTTGAGGACCTTCGCGTCTGAAAACGGACGCAATCGACTACGCCGCGCGCGTCGCCGGGGAGAACGGTGCGCCCAACGTGATGAAGCTGAATGATCCGCACTGGGAAGACGCCGAGGCCGCCGCGACTATGACTTTCAAAGGCATACTCGCGTCGAGGCGCTCTAGCGGCGCAGCCGCCGCGGAGCGTCGTCACTCGGAATGGCCATGTCGACCGATTCGCGCTGCGAGGACGAGCGGCCCGATGGCGCGGGCAGTTTCCCGTCCGCGATCATCGGAGCCACGTTTTCGGCGTCAGTCGCGCGCTTGAGGACACCATCGAGTGAGACCAGAATGCGAACGTCTTCGAAGCGGTGTCGCTTGATTCGAAGCGTGGTTACCACCGAGAGGTCGGGCGAATTCTCGCCGACGGCAGACGTCGCATGACGGCTACGCCGACGCCTTTCGTCCGCGTTGGAAATTCAATTGCGATCGGAAGCGTAGCCGCGCTGGGCACGTATTCGTCGAGCGGCAACGATTGTACCGATCCGTTCCGGACGACCGAGAGGCGTGCATTGACAAGTGAGAGGTGCAACCGATCGACGCTGAGGCGAAGTCGGGCACGAGACGTGTTTCGATGCCATCGGCGTCTTCCCGAAGCCGTCGAGGTGCGTTTCATAAATGCGCGGCCGAGCAGTTCGCACATCGACGTTGCCGGAGCCGCCGCCGAACGTCCGGCGGCGGCGGAGACGATTTCATGACCGTCAGAAGTTTCGAGCGATATCCGGTTTGCAGGTACACGATTCCACCTCAGCCGACGGTCGTTTCGATGACGTGTCCCCGAATGGGAAATCGCTCAAACACCCGAGCAACTCGATCGCGCCCGATTATTTTTTCTTGCGCGCCTTCGTGGAAGGACGCGCGCGACGCCGCGGCTCTTCGTCCTTTGGCTTTGCGATGGCGACGGCTTCGCGCAACGCCGCGAGCACCAAGGGCGCGACGGCGCGGGCGGCCGCTGACGTACGCGCGTCGACCGATGAGATCGCGTGCGCGCTCACACGTGCCGCTTCGCTCAATGCGTTAAGTCCGAATCGCTGTCGATCGAGTAACGCTTCCGCATCGGTCGCGCGTTGAACGACACCGTCCAATGACACCATGATGCGCACGTCCTCGAAGCGATGGAGTTGCGAGATCCGCAGCGCCGTCACGACGGAGAGCTCGTACGATGCGGCCCCGTCGGTCGTCGCGCGTCGGCGTTCGGCGATGCCAATCCCGCCCGCAAGCGTCGGAATCTCAATGGATACGGGCAAGAGTGAGGGATCGGGTCGGAACGCCTCGAGCGCGATCGACGTCGTAACGCCCTCGCGTACGACGGACAGGCGCGCACCGGAGAGTGAGAGACGCAGGCGAATCATCGCCAGAGAAACGACGTCGCCGCTCGCGAGCACGCCCGAAAACGCGGCGCGTGGAGCGAACGCGCCAACCGTCGTCGACGTCGGCGCCGGCACGACCGCCGTGAAATCGGGGACGTCGCGAATGTCGATGCCGCCGACGTCATCGCGTGCGGCAAGACCGAGTACGTCACTTGCGCCGTGCTTCCATGTCGTCTTGCCGCGCAACATGTACGTGCGGCCGAGCAACTCGCGCATCGTGGTCGGCGGCGCGGCCGATGATCCGATTGCCGGGCCTGGCGTTGGGATGCGATTGACGACCGGGATCGCCGCCGACGGAGGCGGGGTCGGTCTTGTCGTCAGTATTTTCGAGGTAGGCCGATTGAGCCGCACCCGTCCACCTTAGCGGATGCGGCGATAAATCTTGCCGTTCTCGCTCACTTCTTCGTAGCAGCGCTGATGCGGCGTGTAGCGCAGCGATTCGTTCGCGCCAAGACCCAAGTAGCCCAGACGCACCAGACTCTCGAGCAAGATCTGATGCACGCGATACGAGAGCGATTTCGAAAAGTGGCCCAGGACGTTGCGCGCGAGGATCGCGTGGAACTCGTTGAACGAGGCATCCGTCGCCAGATTATGTTGCGCGAAGAGAATCGTCTCACGCAGCGTCGGATCGAACGTCGCCCATGCGCCGTCGCTCGTATAATATCGTTCGAAATCGCCGGTTCCACCGGTCTCACGATATCGCGCCGCGTACTCGTCGATCAGATCGGCGGGGAAACGACCGGCTTTTGCTTGGTCGATCGCCATTTCGCTTGCATCGGTTGCGTAGATACGCGAGCGATGGCCGAGGCCTTCTTCCCGCAGGATGATGGCGAGCGCATACGCGTCATCGCCGGCTCCCGCGTTCGCACACCAAATGCGTACGAACGGAAACGTCCGCAGCATCGGCAGCACGGTCGCGCGAAACGTCAGGAAAAATCCGGGATCGCGAAAGAGACCGTCCGCCGAGTTCACGCTCATCGCGTAGACGAAGCGGCCGAGCGCCTCCGGCTCGTGCAGCAATTTTTCTTGCAAGCCGGAGAACGTGTTCACCCCTTCCGCCCGCAGACGCTCCGACACGCGCCGTTTGAGCGTGCCGGGAGCGTATTCGCGGAAGTCGTATCCCGTCACGCGGTACACCGCTTCGAGCAGCAACTGGAGCTCGATCTCGGCGACCGCAGGCGCGATTTGGCGGGTCTCGATCAAACGGTCACATCCAGCCAGACGCGAATCAGCGAAACCAGCTGATCCACATCGACGGGCTTACTGATGTATTCCGATGCGCCTGCGGCAAGACAGCTCTCCCGGTCGCCTTTCATGGCTTTCGCCGTGAGGGCGATGATCGGCAGGGATGACCACTGAACGTCCGCGCGAATGCGCCGGATCGTCTCGTAACCATCCATCTCCGGCATCATGATGTCCATGAGCACGACATCGATATCGCTACGCGAACGCAGCGTCTCGATGCACTCCATTCCGCTCTCGGCCGTGATGACGTTCATGCGAAACTCCTCGAGCGCGGATTTGAGCGCATAGATGTTTCGTACGTCATCATCAACGATGACGACCGTCTTGCCTTCGAGACTGGCGGCCGTTCCGATCGCCGCCGGCGGCCGTTTGGGCAGTCGCGCCTCGACTTGATTGAGGAAGTAGCTGGTTTCATCGATGAGGCGTTCGGGCGACATCGCATCCTTGATGATGATGCTTTGGCTGAGTCGACGCAGCGCCGATTCCTGATGTTCGTCGAGTTCGCGACCCGTGTAGACGATGACGGGAACGCGGACGTGCGCCGGATGCGTCTTAATCTGCTCGATCAGTTCGATTCCGTCGATGTCCGGGAGCCCGAGATCCACGACGACGCAATCGAAGCGTCCGCGATCGAGCGCGGCCAGCGCTTCGCTCCCGGTGCTTACGGCCGTGACCGTGACTTCGCCCGATGAGACGAGGTTGGCCATCGCCGAGAGCTGCGTCACGTCGTCTTCGATCACGAGCAGATTGCGGGTGGTATTATCCGCAAATCCGAGCAGATTATCGAACGCTTCCGTGAGCGCATCTTCGCTTGCGGGTTTCTTCAAGTGCGCGACGGCACCCGAATCCAGCGCCCGCTGCCACTGTTCTTCACCCGAAATGACGTGCACCGCGATGTTGCGCGTCGTGGGATCTTTCTTGAGTTGATCGAGCAGTTGCCACCCGTCGATATCCGGCAAACGAATGTCGAGCGTAACCGCATCCGGGAGGTAGGCGCGGGCAAGTGCGATGCCGTCGGCACCCGTATGCGCCGTGATTCCCTTGAAGCCGCGGTCGCGCGCGAGGCCGAGCAAGATGCGCGCGAACGTCGCATCGTCTTCGATGATGAGGACGACACGATCGGTCGGTTTGATGGAATTGCGATCGTCGTCGACGTCGACTTCGCTAGCGCGGGCATTTGCAATCGATGCTGCGCGTTCGACCACCGGTCGCGGCGGCAACGAGCGGAAGCCCGCATCGGCCCCGCCCGACTTCGCCTTCGGCGGCAGCATGATCGCATTGTCGGTCGTGCGTTCTTTGCGCGCACCGATCGGATGGAAGAACGTGAAGGTCGAGCCGACCCCCGGTTCGCTCTCGACCGTCATGTCGCCGCCGAGCAACCCCGCGATCTCGCGCGAGATCGTAAGGCCGAGACCCGTGCCGCCGTACTTGCGCGCCGTGCTCATGTCGGCTTGCTGGAACGCCTCGAAGATCACGTTGTGTTTGTCCGGCGCGATGCCGATGCCGCTATCCGAGACGGCGAAGGCGATGAACGGACCGCTGTTGCCCATCGCATCCTTGCCTTCGACCTTGGAGATGCGCAACTCGACATTGCCTTCTTGCGTGAACTTGAACGCATTCGAGAGCAGGTTCTTGATGATTTGCATGAGGCGCGTGGAGTCGGTTTCGATCGTCGCCGGCACGTCGTCGTCGACCACGATTCCAAAGGAGAGACCGCGTTCGAGCGAGAGCGAACGGAACGTCCGTTCCACGTCGTCGGCGATGTCGTGGACGCGCTGTTCGGCGAAGTCGACGCTCGTCGTCCCCGACTCGATCTTCGAGAGGTCGAGAATGTCGTTGATGAGCGTGAGCAGATCCGTGCCCGAGCGGCGGATCGTCGAGGCGAACTCGACTTGTTTGCTCGTGAGGTTGTTTTCTTTGTTGTCCGCGAGTTGCTTCGAGAGCAGCAGCAGCGAGTTGAGCGGGGTGCGCAACTCGTGCGACATGTTCGCGAGAAACTGCGACTTGTATTTCGAGGCGAGCGCGAGCTGCTCGGCTTTTTGTTCGAGCGCACGACGGGCTTCGTCGATCTCGCGGATCTCGCGCGTACGCCGTTCGACCTCTTCGTTTTGTTCCGAAAGCAGGCGGGCTTTTTCTTCCAGCTCTTCGTTGGTCGTCTGGAGTTCGAGCTGCTGGCTCTGGAGTTCGATCGTGAGCGACTGCGACTGTTTGAGCAGTTCTTCCGTGCGCATGTTCGCGGCGATCGTGTTGAGGACGATACCGATCGATTCGGTCAGCTGATCCAAGAACAGTAAGTGGATCTCGCTGAACTTCTCGAAGCTCGCAAGCTCGATGACAGCTTTGACGTCGCCTTCGAAGAGCACCGGCAGCACGATGATGTTCAGCGGCGTTGCCGAGCCGAGGCCCGAGCTGATCTCGATGTAGTCCGGCGGGGCGTTGGTGACTAGAATGCGTTCTTTCTCGAAAACGCACTGGCCGACGAGACCTTCACCAAGACCGAACTCCGATGTGAGATTCTTGCGACGGTTGAACGCGTAGCCCGCGAGCAGTTTGAGCAGCGGGGAATCGTCGACCGGTTCGTTGAGGTAGAAGACGCCGGTGTGCGCGGCGACGAGCGGCGCGAGTTCCGACATGATCAGCTTCGCAACGGTCTTGATGTCTTTCTGACCTTGCAGCATACCGGTGAAGCGCGCGAGGTTGGTCTTCAGCCAGTCCTGCTCTTGGTTCTTACGCGTCGTGTCGCGCAAGTTCCGAATCATCTCGTTGACGTTCTCGGTGAGCTGTGCGACCTCGCCTTGTGCGCCGACCTCGATCGTTCGCGACAGGTCGCCTTTTGTAACGGCCGTTGCGACTTCACCAATCGCTCGGATTTGTGAGGTGAGCTGAGCGGCGAGTTGGTTGACGGAGTCGGTCAGATCGCGCCAGAGACCCGCAGCACCGGGAACCTCGGCTTGACCGCCGAGTTTGCCTTCGAAGCCGACGTCTTTGGCGACGTTGGTCACCTGATCGGCGAACGTTGCGAGCGTATCGATCATCCCGTTGATCGTGTCCGCAAGTTCGGCGATTTCGCCTTTGGCATCGAGCGTGAGTTTACGCTTGAGATCGCCGTTGGCAACACCGGTGACGACCTTTGCGATACCGCGCACTTGGTTCGTCAAGTTACCGGCCATGGAGTTCACGGAGTCCGTGAGATCTTTCCACGTCCCGCCGACGCCGAGCACGACGGCCTGACCGCCGAGCTTCCCTTCGGAACCGACTTCACGAGCGACGCGCGTCACCTCCGATGCGAAGGCGTTCAGCTGATCGACCATGACGTTGATCGTGTCTTTGAGTTCCAGCATTTCGCCGCGCACGTCGACGGTGATCTTCTTCGAAAGATCGCCGTTGGCAACGGCCGTCGTCACCTTCGCGATGTTACGAACCTGGTTTGTGAGGTTCGAGGCCATCGAGTTGACGTTGTCGGTGAGATCTTTCCACGTGCCGCCGACGCCTTGCACCTGCGCTTGACCGCCGAGGATACCTTCGGAACCGACCTCGCGCGCGACGCGAGTGACCTCCGATGCGAAGGCGTTCAGCTGGTCGACCATGACGTTGACGGTGCCTTTGAGTTCGAGCATTTCACCGCGCACGTCGACGGTGATCTTCTTCGAGAGATCGCCCTTCGCAACGGCCGTCGTCACCTCGGCGATGTTTCGGACTTGAGCCGTGAGGTTACCGGCCATCGAGTTGACCGAGTCGGTGAGATCTTTCCACGTACCGGCGACGCCTTCGACGCGGGCCTGACCGCCGAGCTTTCCTTCCGTACCGACTTCACGCGCAACGCGCGTGACTTCGGACGCGAAGGCGGAAAGCTGATCGACCATCGTGTTGATCGTGCCCTTGAGCTCGAGCATCTCGCCTTTGACGTCGACGGTGATCTTCTTACTGAGATCGCCCTTCGCAACGGCCGTCGTAACGTCGGCGACGTTACGCACCTGAGAGGTGAGGTTGGAGGCCATGAAGTTCACGTTATCCGTGAGATCTTTCCACGTACCGGCGACGCCTTGCACCTGCGCTTGGCCGCCGAGCTTGCCATCCGAACCGACTTCGCGCGCGACGCGCGTGACCTCCGATGCGAACGCGTTCAACTGATCGACCATCGTGTTGACCGTGTTTTTGAGTTCCGCCATCTCACCGCGCACGTCGACGGTAATCTTCTTCGAGAGATCCCCGTTGGCAACGGCCGTCGTGACTTCGGCGATGTTTCGCACTTGGTTCGTGAGGTTACCGGCCATCGAGTTGACCGAGTCCGTGAGATCTTTCCACGTACCCGCAACGCCGAGCACCTGGGCTTGACCACCGAGTTTTCCGTCCGAACCGACTTCGCGCGCCACGCGCGTCACTTCGGAGGCAAAGCCGTTCAATTGATCGACCATGACGTTGACGGTCGACTTGAGTTCGGCCATCTCACCGCGCACGTCGACCGTGATCTTCTTCGAGAGGTCTCCGCGCGCAACGGCGGTCGTAACCGCAGCGATGTTTCGCACTTGATTCGTGAGGTTACCGGCCATCGAGTTGACCGAGTCGGTGAGATCTTTCCACGTACCGGCGACGCCTTGCACCTGCGCCTGGCCGCCGAGTTTTCCTTCGGAACCCACTTCGCGAGCGACGCGCGTGACCTCCGATGCAAAGCCGTTGAGCTGATCGACCATCGTGTTGATCGTGCCTTTGAGCTCGGCCATTTCGCCACGCACGGACACCGTGATCTTCTTCGAAAGATCGCCGTTGGCGACGGCCGTCGTCACTTCGGCGATGTTTCGCACTTGGTTCGTGAGGTTACCGGCCATCGAGTTGACCGAGTCCGTGAGATCTTTCCAGGTACCGGCGACGCCTTCGACCTGCGCCTGACCGCCGAGTCGACCTTCGGTACCGACTTCACGCGCGACGCGCGTGACCTCCGATGCGAAGGCGTTCAGCTGGTCGACCATGACGTTGACGGTGCCTTTGAGTTCGAGCATTTCGCCGCGCACGTCGACGGTGATCTTCTTCGAAAGATCGCCTTTGGCAACGGCCGTCGTGACTTCGGCGATGTTTCGCACTTGGTTTGTCAGGTTACCGGCCATCGAGTTGACGTTGTCGGTCAAATCTTTCCACGTACCCGCGACGCCTTCGACGCGCGCCTGACCGCCGAGTTTGCCTTCCGAACCGACTTCACGAGCGACGCGCGTGACTTCGGATGCGAACGCGTTCAACTGATCGACCATGACGTTGACGGTGGCCTTGAGTTCGAGCATCTCACCGCGCACGTCGACGGTGATCTTCTTCGTGAGATCGCCTTTGGCAACGGCCGTCGTGACTTCGGCGATGTTTCGCACCTGGCTCGTGAGGTTACCGGCCATCGAGTTGACCGAGTCCGTAAGATCTTTCCACGTTCCGGCCACGCCGCGAACGTCGGCCTGTCCACCGAGGCGGCCTTCGGAGCCGACTTCGCGAGCGACGCGCGTGACTTCGGATGCGAACGCGTTCAGCTGATCCACCATGACGTTGATCGTGTCTTTGAGCTGCAGAATTTCGCCGCGGGCTTCGACGGTGATCTTCTTCGAGAGATCGCCGTTGGCAACGGCCGTCGTCACATCGGCGATGTTGCGAATTTGGTTGGTCAGTGTACCGGCCATCGAGTTGACCGAGTCGGTGAGATCTTTCCACGTGCCGGCGACGCCCTTCACGAGCGCCTGACCGCCGAGTTTGCCTTCCGAACCGACTTCGCGCGCAACCCGCGTTACTTCGAAGGCGAAGGCGTTGAGCTGATCGACCATGGCGTTGATCGTCTTGGAAGACCGCAGAAACTCGCCTTTGAGCGGGCGGCCGTCGATCTCGAGCGCCATCTGCTGCGAGAGATCGCCGCGCGAGACCGCGCCAAGCACGCGGCTCGTTTCGGCGATCGGATGCGTCAGGTCATCGATGAGCGAGTTGAGCGAGCGCATGTAGTCGGCCCACGAGCCCGGCACCTGCGTCAATTCGGCGCGCTCTTTGATCCGACCGTCGATACCCACGACATCCGAGATGCGTTCGAATTCTTTGACCATCCGCGCGTTGAGCGAGACGACATCGTTGAACGCCTCAGCGATATCCGCATCGATCCCCGGCAGCGCCGTCGAGACGCGCACCGAAAAATCGCCTTTCGCCATCGAGCGAAGTGCGGCGAGCAGCTGCCGCTGCGCGAAGTCCGGCGCGTCCGGCATCACGGGCTTCACGCTCGGCGCTTTGCCGTTCGTGCCCGCTTTCACCGGCACGGGCTTGGCGACGGGCTTGCCGCTCGCGGCTTTCCCGGTCGCGGGCACAGCAGAACGAGCCCCGTTCGTTAGGGACTTTAGCTTCTCAGGGGTCGCAGACGCCATGTATACTATCTCCGACGCGGACTCGGAACGGAATGAAACGTCGAGCCTTTAGCAGGCTAAACGATTCGTGGCGAGCGCGTTTGCGCTCGAATTCCCAAAAACGTTCGTCCTAAAACCTCAAGAGCGTACTGTAGACGAGAATGTTTAGCGAGGGACAAGCGAGGGAAATCGTAGAGCCACGGAGGACGGCACTCGAGGATGTACGCGGCTTGGTTTCTATGACCGATGCCGATCGCTTATCGGCGACGCTACGGTTTCTTTCCAACGCAAGTAGAACACTTGCTTCCTCATTCGATTTCTCGCAAACGCTCGCCGGGGTTGCCGCGGTCACGGTTCCCCACCACGCGGATGTCTTCGCCATTGCGATGGTTGAGGACGGACCCGCCGGCTATGCGTCGATGGCGCACGCGGGAAATGTGGAGGCGAGTTTCGCCGCGCATCCGATCGGTCCGTCCCTGAGCGAACGGCGCTTTACGGCGCACGGGCCGCGCGAACTGCCCCAGGCCGCCGACTTCCCCCTCGTCGCACGCGAACAGTTCTTTGGTATTCTCCGCGTCGGTCGCGTCGAGGGCTTCGATTCGGCCGACATCGCACTCTTCGAAGAGCTCGCCCTCCGCGCTGCCCTGGCGATCGATTCGGCTCGGGCGTACGCACGCGAGCATCTCGTCGCCGACACCCTACAACGTGCGCTGCTCCCCGAGCGCCTCCCCACGCACGAGAACATGCGCTACGATGCCGCCTATCGTCCGGGCGCCGAAGAGTCCATCGTCGGCGGCGACTGGTACGATGCATTCGAGTTGCCTGACGGCCGGATTGCGATCTCGATCGGCGACGTTGCCGGGCACGGCCTACGTGCGGCCGTCGTGATGGGTGAAGTGCGCCAGGCCTTTCGCGCCTCGGCGATCAACCCGAAGTCCCCCTCGCTCGTCATCGAGCGTGCGAATACGATCGTCAACATGCGCGCGAATCCCGTCATGGTGACGGCGCTCTTCGGGATCATCGATCCCACGACATCGACGCTCTCGTACGCAAGCGCCGGACACCCGCCCCCGATCCTCACCTTGCCCTCGGGAATGGCGGAACGATTGCCGGCCGACGGCATTCCGCTCGGCATCGCCGATGAGGTCGAGGCGACCGACTGGACCTTTACGCTGCCCCCCGGCTCGCTGCTGACGCTCTACACCGATGGCCTGATCGAGTATTCGCGCGACGTGGTGGCGGGCGAGGCAATGTTGCTCGACGCGCTGCGCGAACAGATGATGGACGTGCCCGCGCCTCCCGATGCCGCGCGCGCGCTTCAACGCCGCATCTTCGCCAACGCCTCGAACACCGACGACGTCGCAACGCTCACGGTCACGATCGCACCGCAAGAACGCAAAACGTTCCACTACGAATTCTCGGCGATCACGATGGCCGTCCCGCTGGTCCGCCGCTCGCTCTCGCGCTGGCTCGAATCGATCGAACTCGACGAAGACACGCGATTCGGCGTCCTGACCGCCGTCGGCGAAGCGATCGCCAACGCCGTCGAACACGCATATGGAACCGAAACACCCGGCATCGCCTGCGTCGATGCAACCTGCGAGTCGGGCGAATTGGAAATAAAAATCGAGGACCGCGGAAAATGGCGCCCAGCGCGAAAACGCGACGAACGCGGCCGCGGCTTGCCGATGATGCGCGCGCTCATGGACGGTGTTGAAATCCGCTCCGATGCGAAGAGCACGTGTGTCGCGCTGCGCAAAACGGTCAAGCGCAAAGGCGACGAAATCACCGCTGCATAAGACGCGTTCTCGGATCTACAGCTTGCTATCGGGTGCAAAGAACGAGGTTGATACGGAAACTTCAACGCCACGTCGAGCCACGAAGCGAAACGGAATATCGCTCGTCGCCTCGATCATCGTCAATCTTCTGGCCTTTCCGTTCGTCCTTCATTCGTTCTTCGTCGCAACGACGCAAAGCGAGAGCGGCAACGTCGCTCGCACGACCATCCTAATCGTCAAGGCGGCGCAGCTTCCGCCGAAAACGAATCGCGACACGGCGGCTAGCGCAGAACGTGCGCTCTCCCAGGCACTCGCATCCGACGTAACCGTACCGCGATTCCCGTCTTTTTTACCCGAGCAAGGATCGCCGAATAAATATCCAAATTTCCCCTACGAAAACGCGATTTTCACACGCGTTTGTTAATTGGCATGTTAGGGGGAGTTTCGCACCTCCGATACAGACCGGCTCCGGTGAAGCATATATGGCAAGAAATAATTATGCTAATTGAAGATTTACCCTCGACTAGTTCTTGTGGACGTTTTACGAAATGGCAACTATTAAGTATACACTGAGCGCTTTATTCGAACGGTTGGGTGACGCATATAGGCTAGGGCAAAGTGGCGTCGCTAGCTACAGCAACGAGCATTTTGTTGAAAACGAAACGCTGGATCAGTTTGCAATGTGGAAGTGCGGGTGTGTCGCGAACGCTTTGACGGAGAGAACATCGTCGCGATGGCAGGTCCGCTTTTGCACGCATCACTTGCCGAATTGATGAACCGGCATCGAGTGTCGCTCGGACAGTGAAATAAAAGGGAACAGCAAGACCACGCATCGTTCTACACTCCTAGGCTCTGAGGCACCTTATTCACTGATAGTGCGTCGTGGCTCGCACCACGCTACGCGCCCGAACAAGATCATCCGAACGAGGACGGATGCTGCCGCAATCCGCACGACGATCCGTGTCGGGAAGAAATGGATCTGCGTCGGGTATTACGTGAAAATCACGACACGCGCCCCAGCCGATTCACCGGCCGGTCCGTACGTCGGCCTCGGTCATCGCGATTGGCTCGCACAACTCGGTCTCATCACCGATACGCCGACCGCGACGCCGACACCAACGATGCAGCCGCCCGAATCACCGCAACCCGCGCCCGTGCAAACCGCGCCGCCGGAATTCGGAGGCGTCAGAGACTGATCGCGCCCGCGTACCCGGTCAGCTCGACATACCCGACGCCGAGCACCTTACCGGTGGCGGTGTCTTTCACATCGACCGCGCCTTCCCAATAGGAAATGCCACCGGTCGTGTTGCTCAACTCCTGATCGAGCACGGTCGGGACGAGCGTAAGATCGAGCTGCGAACCCGGAATCTGCACGCGCCATCCCGAGGGATAGATGCCACCGGTATGCGGTGACTTCCACGACCCATTCGCCGCAATCGAAAACGCCGCCAGCGGCAAGTACGCAACATCGCCGCGCGACCCAACGACCGATCCACTCGACTGCGGCGTAACGCTGCCATCTTTCTGCCGAAGCCGATACAACATCACCTCACGCTTGTCATCGAGCTGAAGCGCAAACCAATCCCACCCAGCCTGATTCTTCTGCAACTCATCCGAACCAAACTCATGATCCATCCAGGAAAGCCCATCGACCGCAAGCGACTGCCCGTTCACAACGAGCGTCCCGGTCGTATGCAACCGCGTAAGCGAATAGTAGTGCGAAGCACACGACAAGCACGGCCCCTTCTTCGACACCCCATCATGCCCATGAATAGCCGGTGGCTTCTCCGAAACTTGCGAAAACGTAATCGCATTCCCACCGGCCCGCGCATGCATCTGCATCGGCCCATCCCCACGAACAAACCAATCATCAACCCGAACGTTCAAATCTTTCGTCGAAGCACTACCCGCCCCAAGCGCCTCGCGAGCGAACCGCTCGTAGTGCACGAACGTTTTCCCGCTCTCATCCGTAAGCGCAAAGTGAGCCGGATACAACTCATTCCCCCGCCACCGCGACTCACCACGCCGAAGCTGCGGATCCCCCGGCTTCAACCCAACCCGAAAAAACGTCAACTCATACCCAAACCGCCGCCCATCCTTCGCCCGAACGTGCCCGGTGTAATACCACCACTCCGACTGATAACCAAGATGAGCCGCATGATCCCGAGGAAACACGAACTGAAAAGGCGCCGTAGCCGGAATAAACCCTGACCCCACCTCGCGCCGAGTCCGTACGGGTTTAGAAGAAGTCATAGCAATCGAAGCCGCATGCTGAACATCGTGCCCGGTCGCAGGGGACGATCGAGCTGCTGCGGGGGCTGTAAGGAGTTGCGAAGCCAGGATGGCGAGAGCAACTCCGCACGCAGCGACAAAGCGCCCATGGATGGGCGCGCCGAGCGTCCCCGCAGCTGCTCGATCGTCCCCTGCGACACGCCACAATCGTCGAATCAACATAATCACTACTCCGCCCGTACCGCCTCGGCAGTACGAATTCGCGCCGCAACTCCAGCCGGATAAATCCCAGCGATGAGCGCAGCAACGATAACCAGCGCAATCGCCTCACCAAGAAAATCGTACGGCATATGCAGTTCGATGAGCCATCCAAACGCCTGACGATTGATCACAAAGATCAAAAGAAGCGCGAGCAACACCCCGACGACGACACCGCCGACTCCACCGAGCAATCCGATAAAACCCGCCTCGTAGTAGACCATGCGGCGAACGTCGCGTGCCCGTAACCCGAGGTAGCGCATCAATCCGATCTCGCGTTTGCGTTCGAGCACGAGCGCGAAGAGCGTCGAGACGACGCCCAGGACGGCGATCGTAATCGAGATGATGTAGAGCGCATACGTAATTGCGAAGGTCCGATTGAAGATTTGGATCACGAGCGAACGCAACTCGCGCGTGGTCTGCGCGTCGACCTTGAGTGGTAAGACCGCGCGCACGACCGTGCTGCGCAGCTGAACCAGATCCACCCCGGGTTTGGCGTAGATCGCGATCGAATTGATCGAGTCGTCATGATAGAGTCGCGCGAACGTGCGCTTGTCCATGAGCATGATACCCGAGTCGCTCGAATAGTCGTTGTAGATGGCCAATATCTTGAGCGTTACGTTTCCGGCGGGGGTATTGAGCGAGAACGAATCGCCGCGATCGAGCTTGAAGCGCGTCGCGAACGGCTCGCTAATGACGACGGCGTTCGCACCGGGAAGTTCGTGAGCGAGGGCGTGCATATCGGTGACGCCGATGAAGCGCAGTTTATTCCGATCGGCGGCGGTCGAAAAATCGGTCGCGCCCACGGTCGTCAACCGATCGCGAAACGGAATGGAGATGCCGCGGAACGTATCGACCGCATCCACTCCGGCCAGCTTTTGAATCTTCGGAACGATCGCCGGCGAGAAGCGGGCATCGTACGAGGCATCGGCAAGGCCGAGCGGGCGCACGAAGAGATCGGCCTTGAGCGTATCGTCCGCCCACGCGACGACCGTCGTGCGAAACGATCCGATCAAGATCGCGACTGAGACCATCATCGCAATGGCGATCATCAGCGAGGCGACGGCAACGCTATTGCGGATCAGCGAGGAACCGAGATTCGCAACGGCAAGCGTACCGGCGGGCGACCGTCGTTCGAGCACGCGCGTTCCAAAGCGCGAGAGCAGGGTGATCGCGAGCGGTGCGAAGAGCGTACCGCCAAAGATGATGAGCAGCCCCGCGGCGTAGCCGAAAATGGGGATGTCGTCGATCGCCGGCACGAACGTACAGGCATAGGCGGCAACGAGAAATCCAAGTCCGATCAGTGCGGCTCGACGGGCGAGGGAAGGCGACCGTCGCTCGAATCCCTGCGATCGCATCGTGAGCGCAGGCACCGTGCGCGCGGCGTCGATCGCCGGGAAGACGGCTGAGGCCGTCGCGAGCACGACGCCCACGACGAACGCCTTGAGCAACACCAGCGGCGCATAGTTGACGTGATCGGCATGACTTGCAACGTAGAGCGCATCGACCGTCCGCGAGACGGCGCTAACCGAGAGTTGCGCGAGAATGCCGCCGAGCACGAGCCCAGCGATCGACCCGATCACGCCGAAGAGCGCACCTTCGGTCAGGAACGTCTTGAAGATCTGACCGCGCGTTGCGCCGAGCGCGCGGAGCGTCCCGACTTCGGGACGACGCTGCACGACCGAGATCGCAACGGTGTTGTAGATGAGGTACATGCCGACGAGCATGGCGATGTACGAGAGCGCCGCGAGATTGAGTTGGAAACTGCGCAGCATGCGTTTGATTTCGCTCGTGCGCACGGTCGGTTCGATCGCTCGCGTTCCGGCGGGAATGACCTTGCGAACGGCCGCCATCGTTTGCGCGAGGGTGGCGGGATCGACGACGAGGTCGATGCGATCGAGCCGCCCGACTTTCTCGAAGATCTCCTGCGCCGTCGCGATATCGACGAACACGACCGATGAATCGATTCCCGCCACAGCCTTGGGAACGATGGCGGATACGCGTAAGGTAACGGGCCGATCGCCCGCAAGGCCGACGATCGGATCGCCGACTTTCAGATGAAATCGCGTCGCGACGCGTGCGCTGATGAACGCACCGTGCGAATTGACCAGGGCGTACGGATCGGGCGCACCGGCGCTCTCAGCAACGGCACCCGGCAAACCGCCGGCGTTCGTGTCGCCGGGGAGTGGCCGCAGCAGATCGATCCCGAGCACATGCAAGATTTCGCCGGAGAGCGGATCGCCCGATCTCGCACCGACGACGAGTGAGTCTTCGATCGTCGGACTCGCGTACTGCACGCCGGGCACGTCCTGCACGCGCAAGATCGTGCGTTCGTCGAAACCGCGTCCGACGCCGAGGACTTGCAGGTTGACCTTACTCGAAATGATGTTGACCGAGGAGGCGAACGACGAGACGGCGGTCGCGTTGGCAAGGTCGATCGCAAGTGCGATCGCAACGCCGAGTGCGACGGCAAGAATCGTCACGCCGGTACGAAGCTTATTGCCGCGCAGATGTCCGAGGACCAGCGCCCGAAAGAGCGCGATCATCCGACGATACGACCGTCTTGCATGCGGATCGTGCGATCGCAAATGGCCGCGGCTTCCAAACTATGGGTGGCCATGAGAATCGCTTGACCGCGGTCGGCGAGCGCGCGCAGCATCCGCAAGACGTTTGCCCCGTTTTGCGTATCGAGATTACCGGTCGGTTCATCGGCCAGCAAGATCGCCGGGTCGTGAACCATCGCGCGCGCGATTGCAACGCGCTGCATCTGACCGCCGGAGATCTGCGGCGGATAGACGCGCGCTTTCTCCGTGATGCCAACTTCTTCGAGCGCGAGCGCAACGCGCTTTGCAACCTCGGCGGGCGGCACGCGCTGAAGGACCAGCGGCAGACCGACGTTGGCTTCCACGGTCAGCGCCGGAAGCAGATTGAAAAATTGGAAGATCGTGCCGACGTGGTCGCGCCGCAGCAAAGTCAGCGCGTCGTCGTCGAGATCGCGTGTATTTTGGCCCGCAACGAGCACATCGCCGCTCGAGGGGAGATCGACGCATCCGACCAGGTTGAGCAAGGTCGATTTCCCGCAACCGCTCGGGCCGACCAGCGCGACCATCTCGCCCGCTTTCACCGTCAGCGAAACACCATCGAGCGCCACGACCTCCGCGCCTTCGCCCGCATACACTTTGCGCGCGTCGCGAACGACGACCGGATCACTCATCGATGCGTTGGAAGACGAGCGCAGCGTTGATGCCGCCGAATCCGGCGGAGTTGCTGAGGACGGTTCGTGGGGCGAGGGCGAGGCGCTCCCGGGTGATGGGGAGCCGGCAGTCGGGGTCTTCATCGAATGAATTGACGCTCTTCGGCACGGTTTGGTGCGCGATGGCCAGCAACGAGAGCGCGGCCTCCCAGGCACCGGTCGCGCCGAGCGCGTGGCCGTGCTGCCCTTTGGTCGCGGTCACCGGAATGGTCGCAAGTGCCGGACCGAAGGCTTGGACGAACGCAAGCGCCTCGCTTGCATCGCCGATTTCGGTCCCCGAGCCGTGCGCGTTGATCAGGTCGATGTCGCTTGGCGCGAGATGCGCCTCATCCATGGCTTTGGTCATCGCGCGCGCCGCCATCACCCCATCCGGGCGCGGCGCGGACATGTGGTGTGCATCGTTCGTCAGGCCGAAGCCGACGATCTCTCCATAGATCCGTGCGCCGCGTGCGCGCGCATCATCGTAGCGCTCGAGATAGAGAACGCCGCTGCCCTCGGCCATGACGAATCCGTCGCGATGCAAATCGAACGGCCTACTGGCCGTCCGCGGATCGTCGTTGCGCGTCGACATCGCCCGAATGACCGTAAACGCGCCATAGATCAGCGGCGCGAGCGGCGCCTCGACGCCACCGGCGAGCGCCGCTCGAACGTCGCCGCGCGCGATCCCGCGAAACGCATCGCCGATCGCAACGGCCCCCGACGCGCACGAATTTCCGTTTGCAACATTGGGACCCGAGAAGCCGAACTCCATCGCGACGTTGCACGTGGAGGCTCCACTGAAGACGGAAATCGCAAGCAACGGTCGGATCGCCTCCAACCCCTGTTCGCGAAACACATCGTGCTGCTCGTCGGCGTAGGCGAGCCCGCCGAGGGCCGATCCCATGAACACGCCGACGTCGCCACCGTCATCGGCGGATGGGACGACGCGGGCGTCATCGAGCGCGAGTCGCGATGCGGCGACGGCGAATTGTGAAAACCGGTCGGTCCAGCGCACGCGGCGCGATCCCATAAAATCCGACGCATGAAAATTGTCCACGTGTGCGGCGAGTTTCGAGCGATAGCCGGTCACATCGAAGTGCGTGATCGGTCGCACGGCGATGCGCTCGGCGAGCGTGCCTTCCCACAACGCTTCGACCCCGATGCCGATCGGCGACACGACGCCGATCCCCGTTACGACCACGCGATGATTCAAGCGGTCCCTTCAGCGAGCGTTTTCATTCGGGCGAGCGTGCGAGTCGCAACCGCGTGCACGAAGAAGTCGGAAACGATATGACGGCCGATCCACGCTCGCGCGAAGGGGAATGCAAAGTCGAGCCGGTGTTCGATCGTCACGCGCGTCCCGCCGGCGATCGGTTCGAATAGCCACTCGACCTCCATACCGCGCGTCCAGCCTTTGATGTGGCGAAAGAAAATGTGCGGACGACTGGGATCGTTGACTTGCTCGGCGACCCACGAGATCGGCAGCAGATCGCGCCACGCCGACATCGCAACCGTGCGCGTGTTGCCGCTGCGGGCCAAAATCCGTACGTCACGATAGTGCGGGAGAATTTGCGGCCACCGCTCCGTCGGCGCGGCGAAGCCGTAGATGCGAACGGCCGGAGCCGAAATGTCGATCGAACTACGCGTGACGATCATACGAGCAACCGACCCAGCACGAGTGGATTGAAAACCGCTTGCGGCGAACGCGCGCCTGCGAGCGCATCGATCAACGTCGCGCCAAGATCGGGCAAGCGACGCAGGCGCGAAACGGCGCGCTGCGCGAGCGGCGGCACGTCGATCATCAAACTCACGAGTTGCGAGAGTTGCTTGCGCGCGTGAAAATCGGCCGTGCGCCAATCGGCATACGCGGCGAATGCCGTCTCTTCTTCATCCGAGCGTTCGAACGCGCGCACGATCGCTGCGGATGCATGTGCGGCGCCGCTGAGCGCAAGAAAGACGCCTTGGCCCGTGAATGGGTTCAAAAAACCGGCCGCATCGCCGACCAGCAGGGCGCCGGGTGCGATCGGAGCATGGACGCGGTGCGCGAGCGGACCGACCGAGACCCGCGGTCCGATCCGCGCGGTCTCGGCAAACGAACGATGGCCGCGGCCGAGGTCCGCCGCTTTTCCGCGCAGACCTTCATCGACATCGCTCGACCACTGCGCGAGCGCGCGATCGGGGACGACGACCATCACGTTTGCGCGTCCCGCGTCGAGCGGATTGATCGCAAAATACGCACCCGCGCCGACGTACATTTCGACATATCCGCCGAGATCGCCAAAGCCGCTGTAATGGCCGCCGACGGCGAACCGGCGCGTGCCACGTGTCGGACGTGTGAGACCAAGCTTTTTTGCCACCAGCGATCCACTGCCGTCCGCGCCGACAATGGTGCGCGCGGCCAGGCTTTGGCGATCTCCGGCTTCGTTGCGAATCACGACACCGCTCGCGCCGCCGCGCTCGAATGAGATGTCTTCAACCCGGCCGTGAACGACCGTCGCTCCCGCCGCGCGTGCTGCATCGAGCAAGAGCGCATCGAGATCCGCCCGTGCGAGCGCGAGCGCCGCGCGCGGAAAGGGCAGTTCGAGCGCGGGCGCCTGCGGTGGAACGAGCCGAATGCCGCGGAGCGGCTGCGCGAGCCGACGCACGTCCTCACCGAGGCCGAGCGCATCGAGCGCCGCGACCGCGCCGCTATTGAGATATTCTCCGCACACTTTACGGCGCGGAAACGCAGCCCGCTCCACGATCGTCACCTCGATGCCCGCCCGTGCGAGCGTAAGCGCCGTCGCCGAGCCGGCCGGACCACCACCGGCGATGATAACGCCGTTCATCGACCCTCATCCGTCAGCGTCATGCGAAAGAACGCCGAGGTGCGCAGCGAGGGCGCACGCCAACCGGCGCCGCGCGCGAGTGCGAGCGCCTCGAGCGGCGTATAGGCACGTCGCACCGAGAGCGGTCCATCGTTTTTGGTCAGTCGATTGCGTGTGAGCACCGTCGTGTAGAGACGAGCGGCGGCATAGGCGAGCGGCGAGCGGCGCAGATCGCACACGATCGGAGTAAGCCGTGCGACGCGGCGTAGCTCGCGTAGGAGCTGCTCGGCAGCCGCGGGTTCGAAGTGGTGTAGCGCGAGGTTGCACATCACCACATCGAACGAACCATCGGCGAACGGTAACGCTTCACCCTCGCCACGCACGAAGTGCAGATCGGGATGCGCCGCCGTCATCTTTTGCGCGATCGCGAGCATCTGTTCGCTGCGATCCAAGCACGTCACGCGCACGTGCGTGCCGGCACGTTCGGCCGCGCGCACGAGTGCGAGCGGAATGTCACCGGAGCCGCAGCCGACATCGAGCACCGTGCGCGCTTGCAATTCGCGCACGGCGCGCAGAACCGGAGCGACGCCGCCGAAGAAGGCGTTCGAAAACGCGATATCACGAAGATTCCCTTCGAGTTCGCGCAGCGACTCGACCGGGTCGTCCATGATCTCGCGCGCGACGATCCGTTGCACGCAGGCTTAGACGACGAAGGGCGGCCGCAAGCGACCGCCCTTCGCAGACGTACGCCCGACCGTGCTATTTCTTGAAAAATTCCGCATTGACGTCGATGAAGTTCTTCCACTTTTCCGGCACATCGGAGTCGGCATAGATCGCTTCGACCGGGCATGCCGATACACACGCGCCGCAGTCGATGCAAACCTCCGGATCGATAAATAACTGTTTTTCTTCCTCGCCGCCGTGGATGCAATCGACGGGGCATACATCGACGCACGATTTATCTTTCGTGCCGATGCAAGGTTCCGTAATGACATACGCCATCTGGGTGTTTACAAGACCTCTCTGCGTTGGTGAAGAGGACTTCATACGGAGCGCACCTCCGATGGTCCTGGTAGCGCCATGAGAATGAAAAAAGCGCCCGTCTCTTCAGACGGACGCTTTCATTCGAACGTTCGGGGAGACGTCTATGCGACGCGCCGACCCGAAAATGCGCGCAGGACGAACAGGAGGATGACCGCGCCAACGAACGCGACGAGCGTGCTGTAGACGAAGCCACCACCGGCAGCGGGGTGACCGAAGGCGTTGAACACGAAGCCGCCGATGAAGGCGCCGATTACGCCGACGATGATATCACCGATGACGCCGCCGGGGCCCTCACCGGGCACAACGTATTTCGCCAAGAAGCCTGCGATAAGTCCGACGATCAGCCAGAATAAAAGATCCATAATTTCGAGTTACTCCCTTTCGGATGTAAGAGGGCTCGGTGCGGCCGCCTGACGAGTATAATCCTTCCCAAGCAAATCTCCGCTGAAACGTGAAAACGTTCGGTTGCCCCCCTGCGTTGAGGAACTATGAAGCAAATCACGATTGCCGCCTTAGCCGTCGCGCTCGCCCTTAGCCTTGCGACCGCCGCGCCCGCGGCGACGACGACGACCACCACCGTGCCTGATGAATCGACGATCACGCTCAACGCGAGTGGGACGGTCACGCGCGCGCCGGATGTGGCTACCGTGCAGATGTCGATCGAGAGTTCGCAAGACACGGCCGCAAAAGCAACGCTCGACAACAACAACCGCTATAACGATCTCGTCGGGAAGCTCCTGGCGATCGGTCTGCCGCGCGATGCGGCGAAAACCACGTCGTACAACTTCAACAGTTCGATGGATGGAACGAAGAAGGTCTTCGGGGTGAGCCGCGAGGTTTCGATTCGGATCGAGAATCTCGACAACGTCGGCAAGGCGATCGATGCAGGAACCGCTGCAAACGTCACGAGCGTCGGCAACGTCGGGTACGGCTTGCGCGACCCGCAAGCGGCCTATCGCGCAGCGCTCGGCGAGGCGATGATCGCGGCGCAGGCAAATGCGCGCGTCATCGCCGATGCCGGGCACGTCCGAATTCTACGGATTCGATCGGTCTCGACGTATTCGAACCCCGGCCCCGTGCAATTGCAGACCGTCGGACGGGTGATGAGTGCCGCGGCGCAGATGAAGCTTCCAACCGAGGTCCTACCCTCCAATCTCTCGCTGACCGCCCAGGTCAATGTGGTCTTTGTGATCGCGCCCTAAGCGATCCGAAACTCGGCCCGGCCGGACCGGGTAGGTAAGGCATGATGGTAGCGGCGACATGCGAGGTCTGTAACGAACGCCCGGCGAGCACACGCGATTACGCGTTGCGCAATGGGCGTTGGACGGACGCGGCGGTATGCGATACCTGCGCGCGCTCACGCCGCGGTGCAATCGCCCCGTACGTGGGCGCGGCGCTCTCCGCGGCGGCGCTCTTCGCCGGTGCGGCGTTCGCCTTCGAGCGACTCAATCGCGGCGGCAGCGGCGGGGGCGAAAGCCCGGCAAACCAGGCCCTCGATTGG
>Ga0123338_10000319_pt1 | contig 49753 bp, 47 predicted proteins | sample grotaG_FD_89793 | JGI IMG/M metagenome (GOLD analysis project Ga0123338, IMG submission 89793) | Glacier valley bacterial and archeal communities from Borup Fiord, Nunavut, Canada, to study Microbial Dark Matter (Phase II) -... | ecosystem: Environmental > Aquatic > Freshwater > Ice > Glacier ... | reverse complement strand
GTGGTGGTCAGCAAAGAGGCCAATCAGCCCGGCTCGTCAGCCTACAAGAAGGAGCAAGATCTGCTGCGCCTCGACGTCAAGCCGGAGGTTGCGCCGATGCGTGAGCGCCTGACGTTCTTGTTCTCCGACTTCACCAACGACACCGCCAAGCTGCAACTCGAATGGGAAAAAATCCGCGTCTCGATCCCGGTCAAGCTCGGCACCGAGGCCCAGGTCGCCGCCAACCTCACCGCCTATCAGGACACGGGCGCCCAGGGCCCGTACACCAACGCCGCCCGCTACGAGCTCGAGCAGAAGAAGGACTACGACGCGGGCCTCGGCTTTGTCGAGAAGTCGATCGCCATCAAGGAAGACTGGCTCAACGTGTGGACCAAGGCGCAGCTCCTCGCCGCCAAGGGCAAGACCGCCGACGCTTATCCGCTGGCCCAGAAGGCGCAAACGCTCGGCGAGAAAGCCACGCGCTTCTTCTTCGCCGACGAGGTCAAAAAGGCGCTGGTCGACTGGAAGCCCAAGGCCAAGTAGCCGTTAGACCAATGCCGGTCAGTCAGCGCTCAATCCGCACGCCGCTGAGCGAAGAGACGCTTCCATTTTCACAGGAGGGGGGAGGTGGGAGGAACTCCTTCTAAAAAAGGGCTCTCCGATGGGGTTTTGGCGGATTTCGTCCGATCTGCCCCATCATCATTCCGGCTCCCAAACTCCCACCTCTTAGTGAAAACGGAAGCGCTTCGGATGACGCTGCGGATTCAATTCTTCGCTAATTGAATGGCATTGGCGTTAGACGAGGCGCGTGAACCAGTTGGGATGGGCGCGCTTGTAGCGTCCATACAACCAGCACGGGTAGTAGAGCGAAAGCACGCACAATCCCGCCGACAGATACGCAGCCCCGAGGCCCAGTTTTTCTTTCAGGCCGAGCAGGCTCGCCGCCGCCATCAACAGATGGGCATGCAAGAGATAGAAGAACATCGCCGTCGAGCCGAGCACGCGCAGCGGCTCGAGGAGCCTCATCAGATGCGGCTCGCCTCCCGCGCGCAGCTCGCTAGCGCTCACTCTGCGCTCGGCGAGCCTCGCTGCGCGTGTGGTGTCCGCCCAGGTGAACGCGGCCAGAAACAGGAGCATGAGGCCGAGCTCCAGCGCGCAATACGTGACGCTGGGCGGATATTTGGCGACGTGGATCCATTGTAGGACCGAGAGATCGTCGCGATAGAGCGCCATGTTGCCGACGCTGTTGAGGCCGCGCAGCACCGCGAAGACAGCCAGCGAGCCGGCGCCCATCAGCGCCATCAGCGACGGGCGGGGCATGCCGTACGCCGCCACGCGACGGCCGAAGACGAAGCCCAGCATCATGATCGCCAGCCACGAGCATAGGGGGTACGCGACCACGAGGGCTCCATAGCGACCGCCGGTGAGCATGAGGCCCACCGGCAGCGGCATGGCGACGCGGTGACCACCGGCTTCGCCGATAAAGTGGGTCATGGCCAGATCCGCACCGACGAGCATGACCACTGCGAGCCCGGCCAACAACCACGACGGCAACCGGCGCAGGCCGGCCATGCAGATCATCGACAGGCCAATGGCGTACAGCACCTGCAAGATGGCGCGTTGCCAGCCGAAAAAGGCCAGCGACATCCACAACGGATCGAGCGCCAGGATGAAGAGACCGCGCAGCAGAAATTGCCGGTCGATGCGAAACCCGGCTTGCCCGCGTCGCAGTCGCCCAGCGACGAGAAGAGCCAGCGAGGCCCCGGCCAGAAAGACGAAGGTCGGCGCGCACAGATGGGTCATCCAGCGCGTCAGATACTGCGCCGCGGGCAGGACCATGCCGGGGTGGTAGGCAAAGGCCGCGTCGGTGAAGACGCGATCGTGGTTGAAGGCGTCGGAGGCGTGATCGACCGTCATGAGGATCATGACCAGCCCGCGCATCCAGTCGATCGGTCGGAGGCGCAAGGTCTAGCGTGCCAGCAAGCGCCGGTAGCAGGCTTCGTAAGCGTCGACGAGCAGGGACCGCGGAAAGCGGGTCTGGGCGATGGCGCGGCTGCGACGCGCGTAGCGGCTATGAAGATCCTGATCGTCGACGAGACGCACCACCGCCGCGGCCATGCCGGTGATGTCACCCACGGCAAAGAGCTCGCCGGATTGCCCGTGCTCGACCACCTCGCCAACGCCACCGACATCGGTGCCGACCACCGGCACGCCGCAGCTCATGGCCTCGAGCGCCGCCAGGCCAAAGCTCTCGCTCTCGCTCGGCTGCAAGAACACCCGCGCTGTCTGCAAGACGTCCACGAGCTCGGTCTGCTTGCCCAAAAACACGACGTCGTCGACGAGACCGAGCTCTCGGGTGAGCTGCTCGACTCTGGGACGTTCTGGCCCGTCGCCGATCAGCACCAGGCGACACGGCCGCGTTTGCCGGACAGCGTGGAGCACGCGGATGGCATCGTCGACGCGCTTGACCGGACGGAAGTTGGAGTTGTGAACCAGGATGGGCGCGCGACTCGGGCTCGAAGCGGGCACGAACTTGTCCGGGTCGACGAAGTTGGAGATGACCTCGATCGGAAATGTATCCGGCAAGCCCAGATTTTCGCGGGTGGCCGCGGCCAAGAACTGCGACGGCGTGGTGATGCAGTCGCTGTGCTCGACGGAAAACCGCGTGATCGGCAAAAACGACGGGTCGTTACCGACGAGCGTGATGTCGGTGCCGTGGAGCGTGGTGATGAGCTTCGGCGCGGCTTTGCCGAGGATCTGCTTGGCCAGATAGCCGGCGGTGGCGTGCGGGATGGCGTAGTGAACATGGAGCAGATCGAGCCGGTCGACGGTAGCCACCTCGACCATCTTCGACGCGAGCGCCAGCACATACGAGCTGGTGTCGAAGAGCGGGTAGTCGCGGGTCTCGACCTCATGCAAAAAGACGCGCTCTTGATGATGCGGCAAACGAAAGGGCACCGACGAGCAGATGAAGTGCACGCGGTGACCACGCCGGGCCAGCTCGAGGCCGATCTCGGTGGCGATGATGCCCGAGCCGCCAAAGGTCGGGTAACAGGTGATGCCGACGCTGAGCGCGCTCATGGGGTGAGATCTTGCGACGCTGGATCGAACGGATGGACCGCGCCCACGATCGACGCGATGAGCGTTTTACAGCTCACCAGCGACGCGAAACCCGCGAAGCCGTAGACGCGTTCTTGCGGCTCGCCATCGGGTTTGAGCCAGCGTGCGAGATGCGAGAGGCGCACGCGCTGCGTCTCTTCGCGTTCCAAGATCAGGTGCCGTTGCCGTTTGAGGAGGCGCTCGACGGCGCGACGAACGCTGAAGCGGGTGCGCTCGACGGCGCGTGCGAGGTCGGGATCGCCGACGGTTGCAAGCCGGGCCTCGAGCTCGGCCGTCCAGGCATCCACCGACGGCAGCGCTGCGCCGAGCTTGGCCCACAGCGCGTCATCGGGACGGTCGAGATCGGAAGGCGACAGGCCCAGCTCGTCACAGAGTCGGCGCGCCGCGACCGGCACCAGCCGGAACCGCGCCCGCGGCACGACGAGCGGGACCTCCAGCCCGAACAAGGGATAGAGCGGCGCCAGCTGGGCAAAATAGCTGACCTCGGCCGGCCCGCCGACATAGGCCGCCGTCGGAAACAGCGCGTCTTGCACGATGGGCCTCAGCAGCGCCGAGGTAGAAAAACGCAGCGGATCGGACGCGAGCGCGGCTTCCAGATCGGGCCGGCGCAGCATGCCGGCCTCGGGGCAGCTCCATTCGTCGTCGCTGACGGCGACCATGCGGTGACGTGGCCCCTCTGCGCCGTGCGGATGAAAAAAGACCAGGGGCGATCCCGGCCGCAGTCGGATCTGCTGGTCGAGGCCGGCCTGTTCGAGCGCGGCGCCGCGCTCCGTGAGCGCGGTGTCGATCTGCGCCGACTCGGCGATCGCGCGGGCCAAGATCGGCCGCGACAGGCGCGCTGGGACAGGGCGTCGGGGATCGAAGATCACCAGGCCCTCGTCGACAAATAGCGACGCGAGCACGCCAGCAAAGGCCTCGGGCCAGGTCGCACCCGGCACATAATGGCGGCGCAACAGCGCCATCACCTCGGCGCCGTGAGGCTTCGGCAAAAGGGCTTCGGCCAGAAGATCGAGCTGCAGGGTGATTGCGTCCGGCAAGCGCCGTTTGGCCACAGACGCGCGTTCATGGACGCTGGCCTCGTCGTTGGCGATCTGGAGCTCGACCGGCTCGCCCGCCGTCATCCGACAGTGGGCGATCTCGGCGAAGTCGTGATCTTCGGTCTGCAGCCAGAAGAGAGGCACACAGGGAATCCCGGTCTCCACGGTCAGCGTGCGCGCCAGCACCACGGCGCTGGCCGCCTTGTAGACCGTGTACAGCGGACCCAAGAACAGGCCCACTTGCTGGCCGGTGGCGACCACGGCCGATGGCCCGGCCAGCGACGACAGATGGGCCTCTCGCGCCACGCTCGCCGGCAGCGCCGCTGACTGCGTATAGAGCTCGGCCAACAGCTCCGGGCTCACCCGCCTTTTCGCGGCCGACTCCACGCGCCTCAGCCGATCGGCCGGATCGCCGAAACCGACCGGCAAGAACGCGTCGGCGCGCATGTGCTGCGCCAGATAACGACCGTGGTAAGTGGCCAAAGCTACCGGGTGAATGCTGGGGCGGCCAGCCGGTCGGCTTCGGCCTCGACCCAGTCACGCAGCATGCGGAGATGTTTCCGCGCCGCGTTCACCAGGCGGACGCCCGTCGAGCGAACCGGCCCGCGGGTCGTCCAGCGATACTGGTCGAAGCGCACTTCGCCCGAAGCCCACACCACCTCGTCGGCGCCCGGTAGCTCGAACTCGAGCTGCACGATCTGACTGTCGCGCCGCCCCACATGGGGATGCTCGATGCGCAGCCCATCCGACGACAGATCGACCACGAAGCCCAGTCGATCATGCTTTTCGTCGACCTCTGCCCCCAGGCTAGCGACGGCAATGCGGGGAAATTCTCGTTTGAAGGTCACCATGTAGGTAAATATCGCACCCCTTCAGCAAATCGGCAATTTTTTGGCTCAGCTGACGTCGAGCCCCATCTGCGACAACGCGCCGATGGTGTAGCGGTCGGTGTTGTCATCGAGATCGATGCGACCCAACCCTTGACGTAAATCACTCTCGCTCATCGGATATTCCTGCCGCTGATCTTCTTGGAACGAAACCCGGTAAAGCTGGCCGCCGCGCGACCCAAACCCGTCGCCCTCGCGGCTCCGGGTGGCGTACTCGCCGTCTTTACTCTTGAGAACTTGGATGGCTTGATCGATCTGGGCGGGGGTCAGGTTTCTGGACATGACGCGAGTCTAAGCACCAACCCGAGGCCGGCAAACCGGGACGCCGGATACTCAACATTTGGAAACAACGCCGTGCAAAAAAGGGGTGCATTGCGGTAGCCCTCGCCTAACACTCTCGCGAACGTGACCCGATTCGTGACCGTGTTGGCGCTGCTGACCTCCATGTCCCAAACGACCATGGCACATCCACTGCGTCAGCCAAGTGCCGGCGAGCTGGCCCGCAGCGTCGAGCGGCTGGGTGTCGTCGGCAATGTCCTTTATGTCGCCGCACATCCCGACGACGAGAACACGCGCCTGCTCACGTGGCTGACCCGCGATCAAAAGATACGTGCGGGCTATCTGTCGTTGACGCGCGGTGAAGGCGGGCAAAATCTGATCGGGCCGGAGCAGGCGCCTCTGTTGGGCGTCATCCGCACGCAGGAGCTCTTGGCCGCGCGTGGCGTCGACGGGGCCGAGCAACTCTTTGGCCGGCAGCGCGACTTTGGCTATTCCAAGACCCCCGAAGAAACGCTGGCTTTGTGGGGCAAATCCGAGTCGCTGGGCGACGTGGTGTGGGCCATCCGCCGCTTTCATCCCGACGTGATCGTCACCCGGTTTTCACCGGAGGCCCGTGACACGCACGGACACCACACCGCCTCGGCGATCTTGGCGCTCGAGGCGTTCAAAGCGGCGGCGGATCCCAAAGCCTTTCCGGAGCAGTTGCAATGGGTGAAGCCCTGGCAGGCCAAGCGCATCGTCTGGAACAAGGGGATCTTTCCGGGCATGGTCGCCAAGCCCGACGAGCTCAAGGGTTTCGTGGCCATGGACGTGAGCGGCTACGATGCGCTGCTCGGGGTGTCGTATGGCGAGCTGGCGGCGCGCAGTCGCAGCATGCACAAGAGCCAGGGCTTCGGCAGCTCGCCGTCGCGCGGGCCGGCGTCGGAATACTTTCAGGTCCTCGCCGGCGAGCCGATGCAGCGCTCGTTTCTCGACGGTGTCGACCTCGGCTGGGCGCGGGTGCCGGGCAGCGACAAGCTGCGGGCACTGTTGACGCGGGCGCGGACCGAGCTCGATTCGCGTAAGCCTTGGGCGTCGCTGCCGCTGTTGCTCGACGCCAAAGACGCGCTCGACGCGCTGCCGGACAATCCGTGGAAAGCCGACAAGCAGGCCGAGCTCGCGGAGGTGCTGGCCGGCGCGTCTGGGCTATATGTCGAAGCGGTGACCGCGGATCCGCTGCTGTCGGCGACGGTGTCGACCAAGCTCAACCTGAGCGTGCTGAATCGCTCGCCGACCGGGCTGCATTTGTCGTCGGTGAAGGTGCTCGGTGGTGTGGCCGATCTGCCGAGTGTAGAGCTGCCGCTCGTCACTGGCGCGCCCCAGATGTTGACCGGCCAGGTCGTGTTGGCCCGTGCGCTCACCTCCAGTCAGCCATATTGGCTCGTCGATCCGCCGAGACCGGGGCGTTGGACGGTCAACGATCAGACACTGGTCGGCCGGCCGGAAAATCCGCCGCTCTTGCAAGTCGAGCTGGGTCTGCAGCTTGGACAGCGCTCGTTCATGCTGCGCCGAGATGTGGACTTTTCGATCACCGATCCCGTCGCTGGCGAACGACGCCGGCAGCCGGAGGTCTTGCCAGCCGTGACGGTGCAGCTCGCGACCCAGCTCCTGGTTTTTCCGGACACCAAGTCCAAAGAGCTGCGCCTGACGGTGCAGTCGTCGCGCGGCGCCGTCGCTGGCGAGCTGGCGCCGAAGATGCCGGCTGGCTTTACGGTGACGCCGCCCAAGTTGCCGTACACGCTCGGCGAGACGGGCGCGATCGCGGAGCTGAGCTTCACGGTGCATCCCCCGCGATCGGGCGCGGTCGGTGTCGTGGGATTCGCCGTCGCTGACGCCGACGCACACAGCGTGGTGCGGCTCGACTACCCGCATATTCCGCCGCAGTTGGTGACGCCTCGGTGCGAGGTGAAGCTGGTGCGCGCCGACATCAAGCGCGAGGTGACGCGGGTCGGCTACATCATGGGACCAGGCGACGAGGTGCCAGGCGCGCTACGCCAGGCCGGCTACGAGGTGACCTTACTCACCGACGAGGCGCTCGGCCAATCGCTCGACCACTACCAGGCCATCGTCGTCGGCGTGCGGGCCTTCAACACCAACCCCAAGCTGCCAAAAGCGCAGCCGCACCTCCTCGCCTGGGTCGAGGCCGGCGGCATCTTGCTGGTGCAATACAACACGCAGAATCGGATCTCGAAGCTGGCCGGGCAGATTGGCCCTCATCCCTTCCGCATCTCGCAAGAGCGCGTCACCGAAGAGAACGCCACCGTCGAGAAACTGGACCCCAAGCACCCAGTCTTCTTGCGGCCGAATGTGATCGGCGACGCCGACTTTGTCGGCTGGGTGCAAGAACGTGGGCTCTATTTCGCCGATCAGTGGGACGAAAAATATACGCCACTGTTGTCGATGCACGATGCCGGCGAGCCGGCGCGCAAAGGGTCGCTGTTGTGGACCCGCGTCGGCAAAGGCGTCTTTGTCTACACCGGCCTCGCCCTCTTTCGTCAGCTTCCGGCGGGTGTCCCCGGCGCATATCGGCTGCTGGCCAATCTGCTGTCTCATGGCCACTGATCCGGACGACTCTCGTCGCTGGCGCGTCTGGTATGCCGGCGTGCTGGGCACGTTGGTGGTGTTGATCGTGCTGATGGCCCTCTTGTCGTTTCGCTATCGATGAGGCGCCGGTGAGATCGGTCGACTGGGCCGTCCTCGTCGGCACCCTGGCCGCCATCGTCGGCTGGGGCGCCTGGAAAGAACGCGGCAAGAAGACCGCCGAGGTCTACCTGCGCGGCGGCAACAGCATGCGCTGGTGGACGATTGGCCTGTCGATCATGGCCACGCAGGCCAGCGCCATCACCTTCTTGTCCATGCCGGGGCAGGCGTATCAAGACGGGCTCGGCTTCGTACAGTTCTATTTTGGCCTGCCGGTGGCGATGGTGCTGCTCTCGGCATTCATCGTCCCCATCTATTATCGGCTCAAGGTCTATACAGCCTATGAATATCTGGAAACCCGTTTTGATCGCAAAACGCGCCAACTGACGGCGGCGTTATTTCTCTTGTCGCGGGGCCTGGCCGCCGGCATCTCGATCTATGCCCCGGCGATCGTTCTCTCGACGGTACTGGGCTGGTCGCTGCAGCTCACCAATCTGGTGATCGGCGGCGTGGTCATCCTCTACACCGTCTCCGGCGGGACCCGCGCGGTGAGCCGCACGCAGACCTATCAAATGGTGGTCATGCTGGGAGGCATGGTGGCCGCAGCCGCGGTCATCTGGTCGCAGTTGCCGGCGACGCTGTCGTTCGATCACGCGCTTCACGTCGCGGGTGCGCTCGGCAAGATGAAAGCGGTCGACCTGTCGCCGCGCTTCGACACCCGCTACACGCTGTGGTCGGGCCTCACCGGCGGCCTCTTCGTCGCGCTGGCTTACTTCGGCACCGACCAGTCCCAGGTGCAACGCTATCTCGGTGGCGCGTCGCTGACCGAGAGTCGCCTCGGTATGATGTTCAACGGCCTGGTCAAGATCCCCATGCAGTTCTTGATCCTGTCGGTGGGCGTCTTGCTGTTCGTCTTCTATCAACTGCATCAGCCGCCGGTGTATTTCGATACCCACCAGTGGCAAAAGCTGTCGACTGGGCAGCATGCTGCCGAAGCCCGGTCGATCGATCAAGACTGGACGCGCGCCTTCGAGCACAAACGCCAGCGCATCGACGCGATGCTGGCCGCTCTCGACGCACACGATCCCGTCGCCATCGCCCAGCGCAGCGACGAGCTTCGACAGGCAGCGGCCGATACCGAGCGGGTCCGCGGGCGTGCCCAGTCGTTGCTGGTGGCCGATCGCCCTGGCATCGCGCCGGCCAGCATGAAGGACGGCGACTACATCTTCATCGGGTTTGTCGTCGAGAGATTCCCGCCGGGCCTGGTGGGCCTGCTCTTGGCGGTCATCTTGTGCGCGGCCATGTCGGCGACGGCGGCGGCGCTCAACTCACTTGGGTCCACCAGCGTGGTCGACTTTTACAAGACGCGATATCCCGATCTCAGCGACGCCGAAGCCGTCCGCACCGCCAAGCTGTTCACCGTGGGCTGGGGCATCCTGGCCGTGCTCTTTGCTGCATTTGCCGCGCAGCTCGACAACTTGATCCAGGCCGTCAACATCCTCGGCTCGGTCTTCTACGGCCCGATGCTGGGCGTCTTTCTCGTCGGATTTTTCCTGAAATGGATCCGCGCCACGCCGGTCTTCATCGCCGCGATCACGGCGCAGGCGGCGGTGGTCGCCGTGTTCCTGCTCACCAACATCGGCTTCCTTTGGTACAACGTGATCGGCTGCGCGGCGGTGCTTCTCGTCGCTGCCGTGCTCGAAGGGCTGTTGCCTAAGCCAGGCGCAGGTCGACTTTGATGTTGTTGCGCGTCGCTTCCGAGTAAGGGCACACGCCGTGCGCGGCCGTCATGAGTCCCTGGGCGACGTCGGGCGCGAGGCCAGGTAGATCGCCAACCAGCTCGACCGCGAGCTGGAACTTGCCGGCTTCGTTCTTGCCGAGGGTGACGGTGGCAGTGATCTTGGCGTCGGTGAGCGCGATCTTCTGCATGCGGGCCACGAGACGCAGTGCGCTCTCGAAGCAAGCGGAGTAGCCGGCGGCAAAGAGCTGCTCGGGGTTGGTGCCGTCGCCGCCCGGGCCGCCGAGCGATTTGGGCATGGAGAGCGTCTGCTTGAAGTGGCCGTCGGCGGATTCGACTTTACCCTCGCGACCGCCGTGGGCGGTGACGGTGGTGGTGTAGAGCGGAGTGATGCTGGACATGTGTGCCTCCCGGCCCGGTATATACGGCGAAACATATTGCACGCCGTCCCGGTGGGCATACCATGGTTATCATGCGCCCTACCTTTGCTTCCGTCGCTGGTGTTGCCCTCCTGGCCCTTGGTCTAACGGCGTGCGACAAGGCAGGGCCGGCCACCGGCGACGGCGGCGACACCGACGCGGGCGTCGGCGACATGGCGATGAACGCCTTCACCATCTCGCCGCCAGATCAGGTGGTGGTGGTCCGCACTGGCCAGCCCGCCCCCACCCTCACCTACACCTCCACCTTCAACGGCCAGTCGGTGCCGTCGAGCTTCGTCCTCGATAGGGGTGAGCTCGGCTCCCTCGACGGGCAGTCCGGCGTCTTCGTCGCTGGCAGCTTCGCCGGCAAAGGCCATGTCACCGCGACCTATCAAGGCATGACCGCAGCGACGACACTCACCGTTCAGCAAGACATCGCGCAGACCGGCGACCCGGCCTACACCGGCGGACAACAGCTCGGCGGCCCCGGCGGCTACGGCGGCGTCGGTGGCGACGGACCAGGCGGCCCGACCAACGGCACGCAAGACACCACCCTCGGCAGCACGCCCACGCCCGACGCCACCGTCAAGCTGCTCTATCCCTACGACGGCACCGTCTTTCCACGCGGCTTGCTGGCGCCGCTCATCATGTGGAACCCGGGCGGGCACAACTTCGATGCAGTCCGCATCACCATGCAGTCCAAGAGCGGCAACTATCACTACGTCGGCAACTTCGCCAAACCCGCCGGTGGCCGACCCTTCACCAACCTGCCGCTGCCGGGCGGAACCTGGACGCAGATGAACTTCTCGGCGTCGGGCGAAGAGGTCACCATCACGCTCACCTTCGCCGAGGGGACGACCTCGTACGGGCCATACAGCCGCAAATGGCTCATCGCCCCGGCGACGCTGAAGGGCACGGTCTACTACAACTCCTATGGCACCTCGCTCCTCACCAACTACACCGGCAAAGATTCGCAAGGCCGCTATTTCGGCGGCGGCATCCTCGGCATTCACCCCGGCGACACCGACCCCGTGGTGGTGGCTGGCGCCAACTCGCCGGTCAACGGCACCGGCGACGTCACCGACGACAGTGGCTGCCGTGTATGCCACTCCGTCTCGGCCAAGGGCAACCGGCTCGTGACCGCGCTCGGCTCCAACTACAGCCGCAGCTCGACGGTGGACCTCATCGCCAGCAGCGAGACCAACCTGGTCGCCACCAGCCAGGTGGCCTTCTCGGCACTATCTCCCGACGGCAACTGGCTGTTTTCCAATTCTTACACCAGCGCCAACTCTGCGCCGCCCGATACCACGAGTCGCCTCTACGACCTCACCACCACGCCGCCCGGCGCGCTCGCGACCGGCGTCAACGGCCTGCCGGCCGATTTGCAAGCGGCGCTGCCGTCGTTCTCCCCCGACGGTAAACACGTGATCTTCAATCGTTTTGGCGGCGCTGGCGGCGACGGACGGTCGCTCGGTCTCATCGACTTCGATGCGGGCTCGAAGACGTTCTCCATGCTGCGCACCGCGTTCACGCCCGCAGCCGGAGGCGCCGTGGCCTGGCCGAGCTTCTTCCCGACGTCGTCGGGGGCGGTGTTCGAGATCGAGACCGACGCCACCCAATATGGCGAGACCCGCAACGGCAACCACGGCAAGCTGTGGTGGATCGATCTTGCCTCGGGCATGACCGCTGCGCTCGACAAGCTCAACGGCGTCGGCTATCTCCCCGTCGGTGCCGATGTCCCGGGCTCCGGCACCGACCACGACGACGACACGCGCCTCAACTACGAGCCCACCGCCAACCCCATCGCCTCGGGCGGCTTCGTGTGGGTGGTGTTCACCAGTCGCCGCATGTACGGCAACGTGGCGACGCTGGCGCCGTTCATCAGCGATCCGCGCGCGGCCGGCTACGACTACAAGACGCAGTACACCACCAAGAAGCTGTGGGTGGCGGCGCTCGATCTGAACGCGGCACCAGGGACCGATCCGAGCCACCCCGCCTTTTATTTGCCGGCACAGGAGATCCACGCCGGCAACGCGCGTGGCTTTTGGACCACCGAGCCCTGCCGCATGGACAACACCAGTTGCGAGTCCGGCGACGAATGCTGCGGCGGCTACTGCCGCGGCGGCGGCGACGGTGGCGCGCTCACCTGCACGTCGGTGTTGCCGGTCTGCGCGCAGCTCTCGGAGCGCTGCAACCAAGATAGCGACTGTTGCCCCAACATCGACGGCGCCATCACCTGCGTGAACAATCTGTGCGTGCAATCGATCGCGCCCATCCCCTAGCGAAACCGCCCAGCGCGCTTATGCGTGATTCACCAGCGGAGCGTCAGGCTTTAGCGGAGCGTCGGGCTTTGCCCGCGCGGAGCGTAGGAGGTTCGGAACCCTCTCAGGGTTCCGAGCTACAAATCGACGGCGCCATCACCTGCGTGAACAATCTGTGCGTGCAACCGATCGCGCCCATCCCCTAGCGAAACCGTCCAGCGCGCTTATGCGAGATTCACCAGCGGAGCGTCAGGCTTTAGCGGAGCGTCGGGCTTTGCCCGCGCGGAGCGTAGGAGGTTCGGAACCCTCTCAGGGTTCCGAGCTACAACGGAGCGTAGGAGGTTCGGAACCCTCTCAGGGTTCCGAGCTACAACGGAGCGTAGGAGGTTCGGAACCCTCTCAGGGTTCCGAGCTACAATAGGAGCTTCATGTCCATTCAGATCACCGCCACGCTCGACCAGCCCACCTTGCTGCAACTTCTTCGCGAGCTCACGCCGCTGACGGTCCACCTCGGTGAAGGCGACGATCAGAGTCGCTGGATGCTGATCCAGCCGCCCGACTCGGTGGTCTTTCTGGCCGGCGAAGGCGTGCGGGTGCATACCTCGGCCAAGATGCAGTGGACGGTGGCGTCGGTGCCCATCGGCTTCTCGCTGCTGTCGGTCACGATCCTGGTCAAGCCGAGCATCGTCGACGGCAAGCTCAACATCATGCCGGTGATCTTGGAGGCGGATCTCAAGAACGTCCCCGACCTCATCGACCGCACCATCGTCAACATCGCCAACGCGGCGCTGGCCCAGCAAGCCGACAAGATCGGCTGGAACTTCACCAAAACGCTGAGCATCCGCGTCCCGATGCCCGCCGCCATGGCGCCGCTGGAGCGCTTCGAGATGGACGCCGCCGACGCCAAGCTGGAGATGCGCGCCGACGCTCTGTGGATCGGGATGTCCCTGCCGATGCATTTCCCCCGCAGACCGCCGCCAGACCTGACCGTTACCCTGGACGAGTAGGCCACGTAGCGTCACCCGGCCAAGCGGCAAGCTAGGGTTCAACCTTTCCGTTGCACACTTCGGAAACCGTGCGTTATGGTGCGGCATGGCCAATCCGAAGTTGCTGACGCTGCACGACCTCTCCGCCTTCGTCGAGAGGCTGACCTATACGATCGAGACCGCCGAGCGCGGTGAGCATCTGACCGCCTCTCTGTCGCGGCTGTTTTCGAGCACGTCGTCCTACTCCGAGCTTGGCGCAACCACCCGACCTCACGCCAAGCGCGCCCGAGAGCCGCGGATCGACCCGACCAAGGTGCTGGCAGCAGTGGCCGAAGCCAAAGACGGCATCGCAGTAGGCGAGCTGGCCGACCAGCTCCATCAATCGGTGGCGCGCATCCGGGTCGCCTTGGTCCACCTCCGCACCGACGGAAAGCTCGTGATGAAGGGCACCAAGCGCAACGCCCTCTGGTTCGCGACCAAGCCAACGCGCCAGAAGCCCAAAGCCGCCGCCAAAGACGCGCAGCCCGACACCGCACAGACCTAAAAGAGTCGCATCCGCGACGTTGCTGCCAGGGCGCCGTGACCCAGCCTCACGGCGAATACCAGATGGGCGACGTCCAGGCTCGTTCTTGGACGGTCTTCGGGATGGTGGGATCCGTGCACGAAGCCGGCCGATCCGCCAAGGCGAGCGCGTTGCACTCGTAGGTGCTCCAGCGGCAGGTGGGATTTTCGAGGACCCGAGCGTAGTAAAAGGCGTTGTCGGTGGCGTGAAAGTCGGGATCGGTGAAGACGGCACACAAGCTGTCGTCACCAGCACCATGCGGCGTACAATCAGCGTCGACGGAGGCGCCGTTGTTGGGATTTCCCCCGATGTCGTAGACCGCCTGGTGGTTGCCGGCGGCGTCGCGCCAGCCCTTGACGATCTGGATCCGCTGCAGCGGCACCGACGGGTGCGATGGGGTACCCGGATCGCGCAGCGCAGCGACGACGAAGCTCGGTGCCGTGCCCAGCTTCGGCAACACCGAGCCCATCGGCACCCCGGCCGCATATGCCTTCGAAACCAGGTTTGGATCGCTACACAGATCCGCCGGCAGCGACGGCGCACCGAAAAAGCGAACCGTGAGCCGCGGCCCACTCGTGCCATAGACCTCGCGACGGCGAAGTGCGGCGAACAGGCTCGGTCGCGAGTTTTCCTCGGCCCACACCGCGGTGAGGCCCCCGCCGGAAAACTCGATCCCACCTGGCGTGAGGCTGCCGTTGCCGAGCCGTTTGGCGGCGGTGTCGTCGTCGGTGCCGCGGTGTCCCACGAAGTCGCGTTCGTCGGTGAGTCCAGGCGTGCCGTTGTGGGTGTCGGTGCTGGCGATGATGCCCAGCCGATACGGGTTGACGCCGAGGCGCTCGTTCTCGGCAAGACCGGCCAACAGCGCGCCGCGCACGAAGTCCAGCGACGAAAAACAGCCCAGGCGCGTCACGCCGCCGACGCCGGTGCTGTCGCCGCAGTCGGTGACCGGATTCCGTCGCGGCGCCTCGAAGCTACATTGCTCGTCGGGCGCGCCGAGGGTGGCGCCGATGCCGTTCATGCACTCTGACGCAGCCTTGTGCTGGTAGATCTCGACGAGCGGCTCCATCTCGCTGCGCTGCTGGGCCTGGGCCTTCTGCTCATCGACCCCGCTCGCGCCGGGATACTCGACGACGAACATGTGGCCGTTGCTCTCGTTGGGGTTGTGCGGAATGGCCAGCACGTCGCAGCCAGGGATGGCGCCGTCGAGACAGGTGGCCTTGAGCTGCTTCCACAGGCCTTGTGGCGACGGTTGCTCGAAATAAGTCGTCGGTGCCGGCACGTGATCGTTGGCGAAGATCACGTTGCGGTGCAGCGTCGAATAGTTGGTGGCGGCGGTGTATTCGTAGGCGACAAAAGACGTGAAGCTGCAGGCTGCGGTCTTGTCGTAAGCGTTCTCCGCCGCCGACTGGATACGGGCCCAGACCGCGCCGGCGTTGCTGCTGCAGCCTTTGCCGTCCCTGCCGCAGAGGTCTTCGCTGCGGACCGGATCCTGGTTCGTGAGGTTGAAGGCAAACGACACGATCGCCTGGTTGGAGCCGGCGCGGAACGTGGTGCAAGTGGGCGAGTCATAGCCGTTGGCGCCGGGCGTGGTGCAGGCTTCCACCTCACCGAGAAACTCGGAGTGATCGGTGACTGCGGCAAAATCCAGAGGGCGCTCCAGCTTCACGCTGCGGGTGCCGTTGCCATCAGCGTCGAGCGGCGGCAGCGTCAGCGTCGCGCCGCGCGCGAATCGATACGCGTCGACGGGCGTGTTACGCACCTCGAACGCGTTGACATCGAAGGAATAGGTCGTGTGGACATGCAGATCGCCGAAGAACACCGAGCGATTGGCGTCGTGCTGCGCGCAGGGCAACCGCGGCTCGACATAGGTCGGCTTGCCGCAGCCGGCCAACACGATCAGGCACAGCCACCTCATGGCGTACCAAACGCGAGCAGCCGATCGAGGAACAGCATCGCGCCGACCGCACCGACGACAAATGCCGGCGCCGCTCGCCAGCGATCAGGGCCCAGACGCTGCCAGATCCCGCCCAGCCCGAGCAACACGCCCACGAAGACCAGCTGACCGACCTCGACGCCTACATTGAAGGCTGCCAGCGCCGTGGCCACCTGACCGTGCGGCAGGCCCAGCGAGCCGAGCGCGCCGGCAAACCCGAGCCCGTGCAACAGCCCGAACGACAGCGCCACGAGGTACGGCCGACGGCGCACCAACCCGTCGCTGGGACGGCGTATCTCGACGGCGACCAGCACCAGGCTGAGCGCGACCAGCGCCTCGATGGGCGGCGCCGGCAGACGGACGACGCCCATCGCCGCCAGCGCCAACGTCAGGCTATGTCCGACGGTAAAAGAGCTGAGCACGCCAACCAACGACCGTCCGCGGACCAGCAGCGTCAGTCCCAGGACGAACAGCAGATGATCGATGCCGCCGAGGATGTGAAAGAAGCCGAGCGCGCCATAGCGCCACGGCACCCGCGACACCGCCAACCGAGGTTGCGCGAGGACCAGCGTCGGCCCACCAGGCGTCCACACCGACGTGAGCTCGCTGCCGTCGAGCCAGTGGACCGAGATCACCAGCTCCGACCGAGCCGCAAGTGGCAGTCGCACCTCGCCGAGCCCATCGGGACAGTCGAGCGCGCCAGAAGTCCCGCTGCAGCCAACCGCCAGCGGGACCACGCCCTCGACCTCTTCGGGCGAAGCCTTGAAGCGCGCCTCGAACTGCCCGGACTTGGTCTCCTTGAGCGTCCACAGCGACGGAGAAAACGCATGAGCCGAGGCCAGCCGTGGCGCCAGCAGAATCAAGACCACGAGCCACTTCATCGGACCACGGAGACGACATAACGCGCCCGCAATCCAGCCAGCGCGCTCTCTGCCCGCCGCGACTGCAGATCAGCCAGCAGATCCACCCGCACCCGCGCCCGCACCTCGGCAAGCTCCGGCGCATGTCGATCGATCGCAGACACCTTCACCAGATGACTGCCAAACGTGGACTCCACTCGCGTCCAGATCCCGACGGGTAACGCCGCAACAGCGACGGCAAACCCCGCCCCGAGCTGCGCCGACAGCTGGCGCTCGCTGCGCGCTACGAACACGCGGCCACCCACGAATGGATCGCCCAGCCGAGCGGCATCGGCACCGTCACGCAGCCGCGCTTCGACCAGCCCTACGTCGTGTCCCTTGGCCACGAAGACCTGCTCGAACGAGACGCGCGCGCCGTCGCTGTAGCGATCCAGATGCGCGCGCAGCCAGGCCGTCAGCGCCGCGTCGTCGAGCTCGCTCTCGCTGACTTCTTCTTGCGCCACGAACTGCATCTTCTGCGCAAGCCGCCGACGCACGATCACATCGCCGCGATCGAGCCCGCGCGCCAGCGCCTCGCGATACAAGATCTCCTGGTCGACATAGCGCGCCAGCAAAGACGCCTCTTCCGTCGCTGTGGGCGGCTTGCCCGTCCGTCGCTGATGGTCGGCGCGCAGACGCTCGAGCTGAAGAGCCGTGATCTCCAGCTGCCGCGACAGCGGCGTTGGCGTCACCATGCGCCACAGGCCGAGTAGCACCGCGCCGGCCAGCAGAAACTGCACCAGTGGCTCTGTCAGAGCTTTCCTCAAACCACGCATGCGCCCACCTAAACACGGTTTCGTGGCGATCTCTTCTTGCGGTGAGCCCGCCAAATGCTAAAACTTTTGGCCAGGCATGTTTTCGCGGCCCCTACACTCCAAGGTATTCACCGCTGTACTGACGGCCTTCATGGCCGTCCTGCTCACCTGCGCGACGGTGACGCTGGTGCTCGGCACTGCGCCGGCGCGGTCTTTCGCCTCTCAAGATCAAGAAGACGATGACACCAAGTCGGATTCATCCGACCGCAACATCGATGATGACGGCGACACCAACCTCCCCGACCCCGACGGCGTTTCCAAGCTCGGCGCACCACGCACCATCATCCGCATTCCGCTTGCCTGCGGCCGTTCGGCCCCACCCGCTCCGGCGGCTTCGGCCGCGCCTACGCCCGCATTCGCCCTAGCCCCGCCACATCTGCAGCTCTCTGTTCGTCGTCAGATCTGACCTGCTCCGCTCGGCCCTGAAATTTGTCGATCCCGAGGCATCTCAAGATGCCGCGCGACGCGTTTGCGTCGCTGCGGCGGAGGTCACATGAAACGCATCCGCTATCCAGCCGCCATTCGCGGCGGACGAGAACGTACCGAACCCTGGCTCGCGCCGTTACAGGCCGGCTGGAAACAAGCCGCACGCGATCTGGCCGCTGGCTGGGCCGATCTACGCCGTCAGAAAAGCTGGCTCGCCGACGTCATCGCTGGCCTCACCGTCGCTGCCGTCGCACTTCCACTCAATGTCGCCCTCGCCCGCGCCAGTGGCTTACCCGCCTCGGCCGGCCTCATCGCCGGCGCGCTGGGCGGCATGGTCGCCGCGCTCCTCGGCGGCGCCTCGCTACAAGTCACCGGTCCCGCCGCGGCGCTGTCGACGCTGGTGTTGGTCATCGCCAAAGACTTCGGCGTCGCCGGTGTCGCCGCAGCCACCATCGGCGTCGGCATCATCCAGTTGGTGTTGTCGGCACTGCTCGCCGGTCGCGCCGCGCGCCTGGTGCCCGAGTCGGTGCTGGCCGGCTTCACCACCGGCGTCGGCCTCAAGATCCTCGATCAGCAGATCCCCGAGCTCCTCGGCTTCGAGATGCTCGGCAAGGACTACAAGTTCATGGACATGGCCAGGATGATGCACGCCCCCAAGTGGCTGCATCATGTGTCCTGGCAGTCGGTGGTGTGCGGCCTCATCGTGGCCTTCCTCGTCACCACCACCAAGCAGTACAAACGTTTTCCGGCGGCGATCCTCGGCGTGGCCCTCGTCACCTTCGTGTCGACCTATCTCGGATGGCAGGTCGAGCGCATCGGCGAGCTGCCGGCGACGCTGCCGCAGCCGACCCTGCCGCTCGTTCCCGACGAGCGCTGGCTCGATCTCTTGGTCGCCATCCTGCCGCTGGCCCTGCTCGCCTCAGTCGAGTCTCTACTCTCCGGCCGCGCCATCGACCGCATGACCGGCACCAAAAAGCCGTTCAACCCCAACCTCGAGTTGTTCGGCCAAGGCGTGGCCAACCTGGTCGTCGGCAGCATGTCCGGCATGCCGGTCACCGGCGTCATCGTGCGGTCCGGCGTCAATGTGCAGGCAGGCGCCAAGACGCGCCTTTCAGCGTTCATTCATGGTGCGATGCTTTTAGTAGCAGTCCTCTTCCTGAGCAAGACCATCGCCCTCGTTCCCGAGGCTGCGCTGGCTGGCCTCCTCCTGGTCATCGGCATGCGTCTCATCGAGATCAAGACGTTCGTCGAGCTGGTGCAAAAGGAAAAACTCGAGGCACTGGCCTTCGCCGCCGCCGCCGCTGGCACCGTGAGCGGACACCTCCTGACGGGTCTGGTGGCCGGCATGGTGCTGGCAGCCATCCACCACAGAATGCATCATCGCAAAAACGAACAGCGCGCCGACGAGGCGTCTCGTCGGGAACGAGGCGTCCGCGCGGTCGTCGCCCATGCGGGCGCACGCAGGCCGCATACCTCGACCTCGCCCGAGGCCCATCGCTGGCTGCCCCATGTCGAAGCCCGCGCCCACATTCCCAAGAGCGCCTTCGTCCATCCCAAGTCATCGGTGATCGGCCGCGTGGTCCTCGGTGAGCATGTCCACATCGCCGCCGGCAGCTCGGTCCGCGCTGACGAGGGCACGCCGTTTTTCATCGGCCCGGGATCCAACATCCAGGACGGCGTGGTCATCCACGCGCTACAAAACCAGAAAGTCCTCGTCGCTGGCGAAGAATGGGCGGTCTATGTCGGCAGCAATGTGTCGATGGCCCACGATGCCCTCGTCCATGGCCCGTGCTACATCGGCGACGACACGTTCCTCGGCTTCAAGTCGGTGGTCCACGACGCGGTGATCGGCTCACGCTGCTTCGTCGGCATTGGCGCCGTGGTGGTCGGCGTGGAAATTCCCGACGGCAAGTTCATCCCGCACGGCGCCGTCATCGATAGCGCCGACGCCGTCGATCGATTGCGCGACGTGACCGAGGCGCAGACCGAATTCAACGAAGACGTGGTCGACGTGAACCGCGGCCTGGCCGCGGCCTATCACGTCGCCGATGGTCGCGCCCCAGCCCCAACCGCCGTCGCTGGCCAACCCGCCGGCCCCGATGCCCCGGATGTTTGGGCCGAATCGTGGACCCACACCTCGACCGGCCCAGGCCGTTTCTAGAAAGGATGCCCATGCTCATCATCGGAAGCCTGATTGGTCTTGCCGCCTACTTGGTCTGGGTTCTCAAGAGCTCGTTTTTTCGCGTCGAAGAAGGTCATCTCGGCGTGCTCACCTCCTTCGGCGCGGCCATCAGCGACGGCAAACATCTGCGCACTTTCCGCCCAGGTCTGCACAACAAGTGGCCCTGGCAGCGCGCGCTCATGGTCGCGGTCATGGAGCAGAACCTAGATCTATCGGGCAAAGACGGCGGCCGCACGGCGATGGCCGAGGACGGCACCGTGCTGCGCTTCGACTCCATCCTGCGCTATGTGCCCGTCGAGGAGGAGCTGCACACCTTCTTGTTCGAGATGGAGCGGCCGCTCGAGCACATCACCTGGCTCTTCACGTGCCTTCTGCGCAACGAGATCGCCAACTTCAAGAAAGAGAGCGGCAGCGACGATAATTTCTTGGTGTCGACCGGCTCCTACGCGCTCATCCGCTCCGAGCGCAAGAGACTCAACGACCGCATCGAGTCCGAATCGATGGCCCAGATCGGTGCGCGATCCGGCATCCGCTTCCTGGCCGTCGACCTGACCGACGTGTTGCCGCCCGACGAGCTGAACGAGCCCCTCAACGCAGTCATCGAAGCCCGCGCCGACGCCGAAACGCACTATTTCCGCGCCGAGGCCGAATGCCAAAAGCGGGTCATGTCGGCCGAACGCGGCGTGGAGATCGCCGCCAGCCGTGCCGCTGCGGTCAAGGCCGAGATCGCCCGCCTCGCCGACTTTCTCGTCGAGCTGCAACAGGCCAACACGCTCCAGCTCTATGTCACCCGCCGTCGTGCCGAGGTTCTCTCCGAGGCCCGCACGCTCTACTTCAAGGAGGCGTAGCCCATGTTCAACCTCACGCTGTTCGCCGGCATCGCTCTCGGTGCTGCGGTCATCCCGCTGCTCGTGCTGTTGCTCCGTGCCGTCACCGTCGCTGTCGAGGACGAAACCGCGGTCCTCGTCACCCGTTTCGGCAAGCACACACACACGTTACGCACCCCGGGCCTGCACTTTATCCCCGCCAGGATCTGGCCCTGGGTCAAGACCCGGCATGTCTCGCTCCGCCGCGATTTCCGTCACTTTCCGGACATCCACGTCAACGACGCGCGCGGCACCACGGTCATGGTCGACCTGTGGCTGGAGTTCCGCCTGATCGAGCCCGACAAGGCCTTGTTCGGCGTCGCCGACTGGGATCGCTCGCTGCAAAATCTGGTCACCCACGCCGCCACCGCCATCCTCGGCACCCGTGAGTTCGCCGAGATCTTGGGCCAACGTCTCGAGCTCAGCCAGCTCCTCGAGGCCGAGCTGCAGATCGAGACCGCGCGCTGGGGCATCCGTCTCGAGCGCGCCCTCATCAGTAAGCTGAGTCTCTCCCCGTCGGTGTCGCGGCAGATCTTCGAGTCCGTCGCTGCGCGTCTCGAACGCGCCCGCGCCGCCATCGAAGAGCGCGGTCGGCTCGATGTCGCCGAGCTGGAGGCCGCGACCTCCATGCAAGTGGCGCGCTTCGTCGCCGAGGCCAAAGGCCAGTACCCGCTCGCTGTCGGACAGGCGCTCGGCGCACTCGAGCCCGAGGTGCAGCGCGCTTACACCGAGCTCTACGAGCTGGCCCAGGTCCGACCCCACCGCACCGTCGCCTTTCGCGGCTTCGGCAAGGACGATCTCGGCGCCGCCGACGCTGCCATGCTGCTGATCCCACCCGCGACAGATCTGCCACCCTCACCACTCCCACCCCGCCCCAATTCGCAAGCGCATTCGCACCATTCGCCGCAGTCCAGCAACGGATCGAAGCGGTAGCGGGAATCTCCGCGCGGTCGTAAACTGCGGACGCGATGCCGCTTGGCGACGACGGTCCTGTGCCCTCCGTCCTCCTGGTCGACGACGACCCGGCGTTGCTCCGCGCGTTCAAAAGGCTGCTCGAAGCCGACGGCTACGCGGTGCAGACCGCTGGCGACGGCATCGAAGCCGTCGCCCTCCTCGAAACCGCTCGCTTCGACGTCGTCCTGTCCGATATCGACATGCCGCGACTCGACGGCATCGGCGTCTTGCGTGCGGTGCGTGCCAGCGACTGGGATCTGCCGGTGGTCTTGATAACCGGCAAGCCCGACGTGCGCACCGCCATCGAGGCCGTCGAGCTTGGCGCTTTGCGCTATCTGGTCAAGCCCGTCGAGCGGGCCGAGCTGTTGGCGACCATGCAGCGCGCCACCCAGCTACGTCAGCTGGCGGCACTCAAGCGCCAGGCACTCGAGCTCTACGGCGCCGAGCGGTTTCAGATCAGCGATCGCGCCGGCCTCGAAGAGGTGTTTCACCGGGCGATCGAGGCGCTGTTCATGGCCTATCAGCCGATCGTCAACTTCGCCCAGCGTCACATCTATGCCTTCGAGGCCCTGGTCCGCAGCGCCGAGCCGCGCATGCCGGGTCCGGGCGCGCTCTTTGCCGCCGCCGAGCAGCTCCACGGTCTTGACCGTCTCGGCCGGGCCATCCGCGGCAAGGTGGCCACCATGATCGAGACGACAGCCGGCCTGCATGTCTTCGTCAACCTGCATCCAAATGATCTGAATGACGAACAGCTCTACGACCCCGCGTCGCCGCTGTCGCGCGTCGCCGATCGCGTGGTGCTGGAGATGACCGAGCGCGCCGCGCTGCACGACATCCCCGACGCGCGCACCAAGCTGGCGCGACTCCGGCGACTCGGCTACCTGATTGCCGTCGACGATCTAGGCTCGGGCTACGCAGGCCTGGCCAGTTTCGTGCAGCTCGATCCCGATGTGGTCAAGCTCGACATTTCGCTGGTGCGCGACATCCACAAGAATCCCACCAAGCGTCGCCTCGTACAGTCGATGCTGGCAGTCTGCGCCGACATGGGTCTCCTTCTCGTCGCCGAGGGCGTCGAGAGCGTCGACGAGCGCGATGTGCTCTGCGAGATCGGCTGCAACTTTTTGCAAGGCTATCTGTTCGCGCGACCACAAGCTGCGCCGCCCGAGGTGACCTGGTGAGCTCCGGCACATCGGACCTGCTGCCAGGATGGATGCACCACCTGCCACAGATGATCGTGGTGCTCGATGCCGAACGGTTGACCATCGTCGACGTCAACCCGGTCGCAGAGCGGCTGCTCGGCAAGTCGCGCGCCGAGCTCGTCGGTACCTTGCCCGAGACGACACGCGATCAGGCGCGCGCCGCCTTGCAGAGCCGGCTGCCGATCGATGGCCCCGAAGAACAGATCGAGACCGCGCTCGGCCCACGCTGGCTGCAGACCAAGCACGTTCCTCTCTTCGACGCGGGTGGTGCAGCGACGGTGATTGTCGCCATCACGGAGGATCTGACCGACCGCAAACACGCCGAGGCCGCGCTGCAGACCGTCATCGCCTACAGCCGCCGCACCGAGCTGTTGGCGGAGAACAATGCGCGCGAGCTGGCGTCGTTCAGCTATTCGGTCTCGCACGATCTGCGCGCGCCATTGCGTGGCATCGACGGATTTTCCCGCATCCTCCTCGAGAGCCACGCTGCCCAGCTCGACGAGCGCGGCCGGCACTATCTCGATCGCGTGCGGGCGGCAACGCAGCGGATGTCGACGCAGATCGACGACCTACTCGAGCTGTCGCGGGTGACCCGCGCCGAGCTACGCTGCCAGCCTACCGAGCTCGACCCGCTGGTGCGTCAGGTGATTGCCGAGCTCCTAGCCAAGCATCCCGACCGACAGATCGCCGTCAGCGTCGAGCTCAACGTCACCGTCGACGGCGATCCCACGTTGTTGCGCGCGCTGTTCGGTCATTTGTTGTCCAACGCGTGGAAGTTCACCTCCAAAAACCCCGACGCCGCGGTGCAAATCGGCATCGGCCTGGTCGCCGAGGGCATGGTGGAGGTCTACGTGCGCGACAACGGCGTCGGCTTCGATCAGGCCTATTCCTCGCGGCTGTTCGGCGCCTTCCAGCGGCTGCACACCCAGACCGAGTTCGACGGCGTCGGCGTGGGTCTGGCCACCGCGCAACGCATCGTTCACCGCCACGGCGGCGCCATCCGCGCCGAAGCCGAGGTCGGCAAAGGCGCCACCTTCTTCTTCACCTTGCCGGTGAAAAGATGAAGCGCGCCTGCGTCATCGGCGCCGGCCCGAGTGGCATCGCCGCCGCCAAGGCGCTTCTGGCCGACGGCATCGAGGTGGTGGTCTTCGAAAAAAGCCACGAGGTCGGCGGCAACTGGGTCTTCCGGGATGGCCCCGGCCACTCCAGCGTCTACGAGACCACTCACATCATCTCGTCGAAGACGTTCTCGCAATACGAAGACTTCCCGATGCCGGCCAGCTACCCCGACTACCCGTCGCACGTCGAGCTGCGCGAATATTTCCAGGCCTATGCCGGCCACTTCGGCGTGGTGCCGATCATCCGCTTCGGCACCGAGGTCCTACACGCCGCCCAAGATGGGGACCGTCGCTGGCGGCTGAAAATACGGCGCGAGGGAGTCGAATCGGAAGACGTCTTCGACGCGCTTCTCGTCGCCAATGGCCATCACTGGAACCCGTTCATTCCGACGGTACCCGGCCAGTTCACCGGCCAGATCTTGCACTCGCACGCCTTCAAGCGCGCCGAGCCCTTCCGTGACCAGAGAGTGCTCGTCGTCGGCGCGGGCAACTCGGCCTGCGATGTGGCGGTGGAGACCTCGCGCGTCTCGAAAAAGACGCTCATCTCCATGCGCCGCGGCCAGCACATCTTGCCGAAGTTCATGTTCGGAGTGCCCAACGATCTCCTGTACGCCAAGCTCTTGTGGCTGCCGCGCCGACTGCGCCAGCCGCTCTTGCGCCTCGGCGAACGACTCTCGCAAGGCGACTACGAACAATACGGACTGCCCGAGCCCGAGGCCGGCATCCTCGAGATGCACCCCACGCTCAACTCCGAGCTCCTCTATTACATCCGCCATGGTCGCATCGGCGTCCGCCGTGGCATCGAGCGTTTCAGCGGCTCCACCGTGTACTTCACCGACGGGGCAGCCGACGAACTGGACGCGGTGGTCTTTGCCACCGGCTACAAGATCACCTTCCCGTTTTTCGATCCCAGCTTCATCGATTGGTCCGACGCGCTCGACATCCCGCTCTATCGCAAGATGATCCATCCGCAGATCGACAACCTGTTCTTCATTGGCCTGTTTCAGCCGCTCGGTTGCATCTGGCCGCTCGCCGACTATCAGGGCCGCATCGCGGCGCGCGCCATCAACGGCACCTGGAAGCGGCCAGCAGATCTGGCGGCGCGCATCGAGCATGAGCTCAGTCATCCGCACTATGCCTTCAAGAAAGAACGCCGGCATTCGGTGGAGGTCGACTATCACGCCTTCCGAAAAGAGCTGCTCGCCGAGCTGGGTGCGTGAGCGTCTTGCGCGCTTTTCTCGTCGCTGTCGCCCTGCTGTCTATTTCGTCTTGCGGCAAACAGCTCTCGTTCACCATCCCCGTTTGCACCAGCAAAGGCGTCGACTGCGCCTGTTCCATCCCCGGCTGGATCATCTGCCACGACGTGTGCGTCGACCCGCGCTGGAACCGCGATCACTGCGGCGCCTGCGATCAGCGCTGCGGCCAGCTGTGCGCTGGCGGCCAGTGTGGCGACACATGCGGCACCGTGACCCAGTGCGGCCAGGTCTGCGCCGACACCACCACGGACCCCTACCACTGTGGCGGCTGCAATCAGGTCTGCGAAGGCGCGTGTCGCGGCACTTGTCGCCTGGGCACGGCCTCCTGTCCCGCGGGCCAAACGCTGTGTCCCGGCGGCTGCAGCGATCTGTCGCGCGATCCCGACAACTGCGGCGTGTGCGGTCAGGCCTGTCCGACGGGAAGTGCCTGCTATCTCGACCATCAGCTCACGCCGTCGTGCTGCCGTGGCAAGGTCTGCGGCGCGGATTGCATCGATCCTGGCCTCCTGTGCCCATGATCCGGATCTTGGTCGCGCTGCTGGCGTTGCAGTCGCTCGGGTTTGCCGACGAGCCAGACAACCAGCGCGAATACAGTCGCTTGCGGGTCGGCTTTTTCAAGATCGTCGACGCCGACAGCAGCCGCTGGGGAGGCCCGTATCTCGGCGCCGCCGAAAAGCCGCTCGATCTGGCCGCGTTTTATCGAGCGGTCGGCCATCCCGAGCACGCGCGCTTTTACACCGAACGCAGCACGAAGAAGCTCCGCATCGTCCTGCCGAGCCTCTTCTCGCTGCTGGCCGGCACCGCACTCACCGTCGCTGGCGGCGTCATCGGCGTCGCCCATCCATTCTGTCGCGCCCAGGATCACTACGGCGCCTGCATCGACGCCGACACCACACCCAACGCACCCATGCTCGGCGTGGGCATCACCTTGTTTGCCGGCGGCATCGTCGGGCTCGGCTTCGGCGGCTCCGTCCATCGTTTTCCCACCAGCCCCGCCGAAAACATCCGTCTGGCCCGCGAGCACAACCGCGCGCTACGCCAACGGCTGCAGCTCCCCGACGGCGACGATCCCAATGTGCCGACCGAGGACTCGCCGTCACCTATCTCGCGCCCCAAACCCAAGCGCGAAGTTCCCTCCGACACGCAGCCGCTCCGTCTCGGGCCGCAAACCCTCTGAGGATCGTCATGAACGAACACCCCCTGGTCGCGATCGAGCTCACCGACGGTGTAGCCACCCTCTGGCTCGACCGCGCCGACAAACGCAACGCGCTCGACCGCGCCCTCATGCAATCCATCGCTGGCGCGCTCGACGAAGTCCGCGATGACCCCGCCGCCCGCGTCGTCGTGATCCGCGGTCGCGGCCCAGCCTTCTCGAGCGGCATCGATCACCAGCTTCTGCTCGAGGTTTTCCAGCAGGCCCGCACGGTGCCCTTTGGCCACCTGCATCAAGATCTCCAAAACGTCTTTCACCGTCTCGAACGGATGCAAAAACCGACCATCGCCGTCCTCCACCGCGCCGCGATCGGCATGGCCCTCGAGCTAGCCCTGGCTTGCGACTTCCGGATCGCACTCACCGACTGCGCGCTCGGCCTCCCCGAGATCGCCTTCGGCATCGTCCCCGACGTCGGCGGCACCACGCGCCTGTCCCGTCTCATCGGCCCAGCCCGCGCGCGCGAGCTCATCCTGACCGGCAAAATCGTCAGCGCCCAAACCGCGGAGCGCCTCGGCCTCGTCACCGAAGTCGCAAGCGACGCCGCCGATCTCGAAGCCCGCCTGAGCCGTCTCGTGGCCTCCCTCATCCGCCACCCAGCGACGGCACTCGGGCTGGCCAAGGTCCTACTCGCAGCCTCGGCCGACACCGACACCGCCACCAGCTTCCGCCTCGAGGGCGTCTTTCAGCAGATCCTCATCAACCAACCAGACCTAGCCGAACACTTTCCGCGCGCTCTCGCCTTCATCAAAGCCAGCCTCGTCAAACCCGAATAAGTCTCGGATTGGAAAAACGAGATCAAAAGATCAAAGAGCCCTCATGATCTCTTGATCTCGTTCTTCCATATCTGAAGAGCCGTCACCGGTTGCGTAAAAAGTCGGCGACTTCAAAAAACGCCCGTCCGAGCTCAGTCCGTAAGCCTGCCTCCAAGCCTCGTTCTTCCAAGGCCGTCACCATGCAACGGACCCACGCGTCGCGCATCTCCTCGTCGACTCGGACGCGGGCATGACGCATGCGCAGGCGGGGATGGCCGTGCACCGCGATGTAGTCTTGGGGTCCGCCGAGCCAGCCAATGAGAAAGTCGGCGAAACGGTTTTGGCTGTCGGGCATGACCGCGCCCGCTTCGTCGACTGGATGAAGCCGCGCCAGTACCGGCTCTGTCTTGGCCATGATCGCGTAGAACGAAGCCACCAGCGCCCGCACCGCGTCTGAACCGCCGACGCGCACATAGAGTGACGGCGCGGTCACAGCCCAATCGCGGTGGCGATGCGTTTGACCTCGGCGGTCTCGGCCGGCGTCAATTTCCCGTCGGAGAGCGCCGCCTCCACCAGCGCATCGACCAGCGCTTGCCGCGCCTCGGCTGGCTCTCGCAACATCACCTTCTCCGCCTCGGGATCGCCCTGAAACTGCTGCACCCGCGCGCGCGCTTCGTCGTCGAGGCCGAGCCGCGTCATCGCCTCTTTCAACACGTTGTGCTCAACGTCGGTGACCACTCCGTCGGCCGACAACACCACCGCCAGCAAGTGACAGTACGCCTCGTTGGTCTGCATGCCCGGAGCATACCTCACGCAGACGGTCAGGCCACCAACACCAGCTTGCCAAAGCCTTCGTTGCTGGCCATGTGCGCGTGCGCCTCGGCGGCTTCGGCGAAGGTGTACGTCCGATCGACCACCGCGCGCAACGCGCCCTTCTGGACGAGAGGCACCACCTGGCGCGCAAACGTCTGCATCACCGCGATCTTCTCCTCGAGCGGACGCGATCGCATCACCGAGCCGCGGATCAACAGCCGCTTGTTCAACACCGCGCGCAGATCGACATCGGCCCGCGCCCCGGCCAGCAGGCCCACCACCACGATGCGCGCGCCATGTGCCGCACAGGCCACGTCCTCGGCCAGATATCCGCCGCCGACCAGCTCCAAGATCACGTCGACGCCACGACCCTGGCTGGCCGCCAGCACGTCGTTGGCAAATTTACCGTCGCTGACCAGCACCGGTACGTGCAGCCCGAGCTTGCGCGCCCGCTCCAGCTTGTCAGCGGTGCGCGCCGTGCCGATGCTGCGCGCGCCAATGGCATGCGCGATCTGCACCGCGGCCGTCCCCACTCCACTACCGACGGCACTCACCAGCACCAGCTCGCCAGCGCCCAGGCCCGACTGCGTGACCATGGCGTCATAGGCAGTAATGAACGCCTCCGGAATCGCGGCCGCGTCGATGAACGACAGCTTGTCCGGCATCCGCGCCAGCGCCCGACCATGTACCACCAGCTCCTCCGCATACGACCCGCCACCGACGAGACCGAACACGCGATCGCCGACCTTCCAGTTGTCGACGCCCTCGCCGAGGAGCGAGATCTCCCCCGCAAACTCCAGCCCTGGAATATCGGGCGGCACATCGGCCGGCGCCGGATACACACCCATGCGCTGCAGCAGATCGGCGCGGTTCACCGCCGTCGCCCGCACCCGCACCCGCACCTCGCCGCGCGCCACTACCGGCAGCGGCCGATCCTGCATCTCCAGCACCTCGGGCCCACCTGCACGCGTGATGACCACAGCTCGCATGCGGCTCATTGTATCGCGTCCTGTGAGACAATCGGCGACCGTATGCCAGACGCCCCCAACGCCCAATTTTGCCTGCGCTGCGGCCAGCCGCTCGCCACCTTCACCGACGGCAAGGACTACGACCGACAGCGTCTGCGCTGCGCCGCCTGCGGCTGGATCTTCTACAACAACCCAACACCGGTCGTCGGCGCCATCGTCGAGCACGATGGCCACATCGTCCTCGCCCGCAACCAAGGCTGGCCCGAAGGCATGTATGGCCTCGTGACCGGGTTTCTCGAGGCAGACGAAACGCCCGAAGCTGGCATCTTGCGCGAGATCAAAGAAGAGCTCGACCTCACCGCCGAGATCGTCTCGTTCATCGGCGTCTACGCCTTCGCCCAGCGCAACGAGCTCATCATCGCCTATCACGCCCGCGCCACTGGCGTCATCACCGTCGCTGCCGAGCTCGCCGGCATCAAACGCGTCCTGCCCGAAAAACTGCGGCCCTGGCCCTTCGGCACCGGCCTCGCCGTCGAAGACTGGCTCAAACGCCGGGGCTGACAACTCAACTACATTTGTAGTTGACTGCACCCGCGCGTTCAACGACAGTTGTAGTTATGGATAGCCTGACCGATCTGCAGCTCGCAGTGATGAACGCCCTGTGGCAGGTGGGCGAAGGCACCGTCGGCGACCTGCATGCGGCCCTGTGCAGCAACGGCCGGACCTTGGCGCCGACCACCGTCGCCACGTTGCTGCAGCGGCTGTGCAAGCAGGGCTGGGTCAAGCACCGCAAGAACGGTCGTCAGTTCGTCTATCGTTCCGCGCGCGAGCAAAAAGAGGTGGCCTCGGGCGCGCTGGCCCGCGTGGTGACCGCGTTTTTCGGCGGCAACATTCCGGCGCTGGCGGCGCAGCTCCTCGAGTCGGATCAGCTCACCGAGCGCGACGTCGAAGAGATGCGCAGTCTCCTCAAGAAGAAGCGGAGCTGACATGCCGTCGTCGATCGGATTTGGCCCAGCCTCCGTCGCTGCGCTCGGTCTCACCTATCTGCTCCACAGCCTGGTTTGGACGGCGCTGGCGGCGCTGTTGGCGCGCCGTTCGGCATCGGTGCGCAACCTCGGCTGGAAGCTGGCCTTGTTCGCGCCCATCGTCTCGACGCTGCTGGCCACCGCGCTGGCGCCAGCCTTGCGCAGCGTGGCCTTGCCACATCTGCCCATGGTCGGCGACGGTCACCCGGCCACGGCACGAGCGAGCTCGGTGCCGCTCATCGCGCTCCTGGCCATCGCCATCGGCGCGCTTCGATTCTGGTATGCCGCGCGCGTGCTCCGACGCAGGCTGCGCTCGCGGGCTCCGGTCCACGACGCACGACTGTTGCGCCGACTCCAACGCCTGCGGATGCGAATGGGTCTGCCCCCGATCGCGCTGTCCCAAAGCGCGCAGCTGGCGAGCCCGCTCGTGGTCCGTGCCAAAGAGCTGTGCGTGCCGGCGAGCTTGTCCTCGCTCAGCGACGAGGAAATCGACGCAGTCTTCGCGCACGAGCTGGCGCATCTGGAGCGCGGCGATTGGTTCTGGTTTCCGAGCGCGAGCCTGGTGCAATCGATCTTCTGGATGCAGCCGCTCCATGCCTGGGTCGGCGCGCGGTTTCGCCGTAGCGCCGAGCTGGCCTGCGACGATCGCGCCGTCGAAGTCACCGGCGACGCCCTGGCCCTGGCGCGTGCCTTGACCCAGGTGGCCGATCGCGCCATCGGCATGCGCGTGGGCATCCGCGTGCCCGCCATGGCCAGCTCGACGCATCTGCTCGTCGAACGCGTGAAACGGCTGACGGAGCCGTCGCCGCGCCGAGTGGGCTCGATGGCTCCCGTGCTGTTGGCGCTGGGCCTCGTGACCCTTGGGCTCAGCCTGCAAGCCCACACCAAGGCAGAAGCCACCGTCGACAACGCCGGCCTACAGGCGCAGATGCGCGACCTCGATGACCGCGGCCAAGCGCTCGAGTCCGAGCTCGGCGCGCTGTCCCACAGCGACGATCCCACCAGCACCACCGCCATGCGACGCATCACGCTCGAAAGCGAGCTGCGCCATGTGCGTGCGGAGCAAGCGTGGATCGAACAACGTCTCTTTCACGCGCCCCGGAGCTGACCATGTCCACCCTCAAGATCACCCTGGCCTTCCTGCTGTCGGCCGGATTGGCCCATGCCCAGTCGATCACGTTTTCGACGACGGCACCGCCGCTCGGTCTCCGACATGCCGCGCTCTATCCCGAAACCATCGAATACGACGCCAGATCGAAACGGTTCTTGGTCGGCTCTTTTCGCGAAGGCGCGGTCTATGCCGTCAGCGACGACGGCCAGACCAAGCTTCTCGTCGACGACAAACGCCTTTGCTCGGTGCTCGGCATCGCCGTGGACCCCACACGCAATCGTCTTTGGGTCGTCAATGCCGATCTCGGCGCCAGCGTCCGCTCGTCGGGTCCCAAGAAACTAGCCGCGGTCGGCGTCTATGATCTGACCACTGGCAGCGCGCTCGCATATGTAGATCTTGCCGCGCTATCCGCGGGTAGCCATCTTCTCAACGGCATCGCGCTCGACGCCAGCGGCACGGCCTACGTGACCGACAGTTTTTCGCCGGTCGTCTACAAAGTGCCTTTCCACGCGCCAGCGACGGTGTTTCTACGTGATGCGCGTTTTGCCGGCGACGGCGTCAACCTCAACGGCGTGGTCGTCCATCCCGACGGCTACTTGCTGGTCGTCAAGAAGAGCGACGGCGCCTTGTTCAAGATTCCGCTCGCCGACCCACAGCGCTTCACGGAGGTCAGCGCACCCCGCCTCGTCGGCGGTGACGGGCTGACATTGATTGGCAAGACCGAGCTCGTGGTCATCGCCAACCGCACAGCGACGGTGGCGACCAATGCAGCCCTGGCCTTGACCAGCACCGACGGCTTTTCGACCGCCAAGCTCGTGGCCAGCCAGCCGCTCGGAGACGTGTATCCCACCACGGCCGTCGTCCGCGACAACAAACTGTATGTCGTACACAGCGACCTCGGCCGACTCATCGCCGCGACGCAAAAAGCCGAGCTGCACGCCGAAGCCACCATCCGCCAGATTGCGGTCGTCGGTGGGATTCGCCGGACGCTGATCGGGCGCGAGCCGGCACAAAAAGGCCTCGAGACCCGCATGTATCTCATCGAGTACCCGCCAGGCGCCGAAGCCCCGCCGCACATCCACTCGTCGCCTGGCATCGGCTGGGTCGTCGAAGGCGAATTCGAGTCGGCCTTTGGCGACGAGCCGCCGGTGCGCCTCAAAGCGGGTCAAGGCTTCGTCGAGCGCCCCACCGTCGCCCACCGCGTGTTCAGAAACCCGAGCGCCGATCAGCCGCTGCGCTTCTTGGTCGCCTTCACGCTGCGCCCAGCCGAAGAGCCGTTCCGACTCGTGCCCTAGTTATTCCCGGTGCCGTTATCGAGGAGGTGCTGGGCGTCGGCGAGATAGCGCTCGATCACCGACAAGAGCCCATCGAATGCGTCACGCAACGCCCAGGCGCGCGCGTCCGGATCACTCAGCGTCGACGCCCGTGACAGCCCGGCCTCGAGCGCCTGGGTGGCGCCGTCCACCGTCGGATGCTGGGCCATCACGGCCTGCGCCGTCGCTGTGTAGATGCGCGCGCAGTCGGCGACATCACCGGCATTGTAAGACGGCGCGCCACGATGGATGGCGTCGCCGATCGCCGCAGCGATCACCCTGAGCTCGTGATCCTCGGAGCCGACCAGCATCGTCGTCGGATACACCGGCACCTGCCGCTCCACCCGCGGCCGCGCCGCCATGCGCCGCAACATGAACAGCGGCATCGGCGTGGCCTGCAACAGCGACGTCAGATAGCGCCGCGGAATGCCGATGGCTACCTGACCGCTCGGCCCTGTCGCCAGCGCGCCCACCGCCACCACCTGTCCCTCGGCGTCGACGAGCGGCAGCCCACTCGGATCCCAACCCGTCGGGCCCGACAACAGATAGATGACCAGCGCCTCGGCCACCGACTGGGTCGCCTCGACCCGGCCTTCGCTCAGCTCGCCCGACTCATTCACGCTCCACAGCCGCGCGTGCTGCTCGAGCAGAGCCTCCCGCGCCAGCGGCAAAGGCAAAGTCGCACACTCGAGTCGCAGCGCAATCAAATTTCGCCCCGGATCGAGCCCAGCCACCTCGACCACATCGGTGATCCGACCGTCGCCCAGCTCGGCCTGCAGCGGTCCGGGCACCTGGACTACCTCGAGCGCGATCTGGGCCAGCGTGACCACGAGGCCCCCCTCCGACACCGCGAACATCGGATAGCGGCGCTCGCCCTGGATGATCGCCCCCAACGCTGGACGAACCAGCGCGACGAGGTCGTCATGATCTGTGCGCGCCGTCATCCATGAAGCCTGAGGCGGTCTGTCGCCCCGCGCAAGGGGTGGTTTCACTACATTTCCCTTCATTGACAGGTCACACCGATATCGCTGAGATGCGCGCATGAAATATCTGTTGGCTTCGTTGTTCGCTTTCTCCGTCGCTGGTTGCGCATCCCCGGGCTTCGACGCCGCACACCAGGCGATCATCAACGGCGTCTTGTCGGAAGCCGACGACGACGCCGCCATCGGTCTCGCCATCCTCAGCACCGGCGGGCAATTTCAAGGCGCCTGCTCCGGCGTCCTCGTCGCTCCCAACTTGGTGTTGACCGCGCGTCACTGTGTGTCGCGCACCGAAGAAGGCAGCATCGCCTGCAACTCCGACGGCACACCCCGCGCGGGCGGCGGCGTCCTCGGCGACTACAAACCGACCCAGCTCAAGGTGCTGCTCGGCACCTCGGTCAGCTTCGACTTCCCTGCCACCGGCATGCAGATCCTCCACCCCGACGTGACCAACCTCTGCGACAACGACATCGCCATGCTGGTGCTCGACACCGCGCTCCCCAACGCGCCCTTCGCCCAGCTCCGTCGCGATCACCCGCCCGCAGTCGACGACACCATCCGCGCCGTCGGCTGGGGCACCAGCAACAACTCGCAGAACATCACCCGTCGCAAGCGCGACGACATCGCCATCATCGACGTCGGCCCCAACACCTTTGACGGCCTCGGCGACCGCGAGTTCGCCATCGGCGAAGGCATCTGCTCCGGCGACAGCGGCGGCCCCGCGTTCGACGAAGTCACCAAGGCCGTCATCGGCTTGGTCTCGCGCGGCGGCAACGGCGCGCCGTACAACCCGCAGAGCGATCCGCAATACACGCCCTGCGTCGACTCGGCCCAGTATCACACCAACAACATCTACACCCGCACCGACGGCTTCGCCGACTTCATCATGTCCGGCTTCGCCGCTGCCGGCGCCGAGCCCTGGCTCGAGGGTGGGCCCGATCCGCGCCTGGCCAAATTCGGCACCGCCTGCACCGCCGCCACCGAGTGCCGCTCGGCCATCTGCGCCCAAGGCATGTGCTCGCAGGCCTGCGACACCACCTTCTGCCCCGACGGCTTCTCCTGCATCGTCGCCGACGGTGCCAGCGTCTGCGGCGCACCGCCGAAGAAGAACGGCTGCGCCTCGGTCCCCGGCTCACCGAGCGCGGGCGGCGGTGCGTTGTTCCTGTTGGCGATCGCGGCCGTGTTGGTCAGAGCTGCCCGACGTCGTGGACAAGAGGCTCGGCGGATCTGAATTCACTGCAGCACTTGGGGTGCCTCACCGCCCATGATTTGCCATTCTCCCGGAACACCACCGACATCGGATAAGGCGGCACGCCAGTGAGCTTGAAGTGCCCCTCAGCGTCGGTGCGGGTCGTCCAGCGCATGGTGTGGTGCACGCACGGCGTCGCGCCGTAGAAACTGCCGCCGCCGAAACCCTGTGAAAATCCGACTCCGCCGTCGCACATCTCGACGGCGGTCGGCGCGGTCACCGCGATCCGTCCGGCGACCTCGAAGCGAATTTTCGGCCCCAGCGTCGGCAGTTTCGGCCCCTGCCCGCTGACCAAGATCCGCTGTGCCGTGAAGCGCTCGAGGCCCGGCACACGACCCGGCTCCCATTGCTGGATGCTGCCGTCGGGCTCGATGATGACGAGGCCACTGTCGTTGGCCAACCACAGTCGGCCCTGTCCGTCGACCACGCGGGTGTAGTCGGTGTTGTCGGTGGATTTGCCGAAGATCTTGCCCTTCAGATTGTGTCGTTTTTGCATCTTGCCGTCGGGCCCGTACACCGTGACGTGCTGGTCGGGATCGCCGGTTACCCAGCCGCCACCGATGCGTGGCTCAGGGTGCTCGTAGTTGTAGTAGCTGCGTTTGCCGAGTCCGGTGTCGCCGATCTCCGTGTAGCGCTCGCCATGATTGACCATCACCATCTCGTCGGTGGCGACCAGGTCCGGCGCATACATGCTGCGCGTCTTGCCACGCAGCGGCGGCAGGCCGAGCTTGGTCCAGGTCGTGTCGTAGTGATAGACGGAGTCGACGGTGGAGACCCACGGCCGACCCTTTTTGTCGACGGCAAGCTGGATGTTGATGGCGCTGGCCTCGGGCGGCAGGGCCAGCTCCTGCCAGTCGGCGCCCTGCCGATGCCACAGATGGCCGGGCTTGCCACCGAAGGACGCACCAAGCGCCCACACCGAGCCATCGCGGCCGATCACCAGCGTCGGCGATCTGGCCGGCAGCGCGCTCACGGTGACTTGCTGCCCAGCGACGGAGAGCAGCTTGTCTTCGGAGGCCACGAGCAGGGTGCCGTCGAAGGTCTGCACGGCTTTCTTCAGATCGTACTGGCGGAGCCCGAGGCTGATCTGCGTGACCTTGCCGTCGTGGATGCGATGGAGCTCGAGGTGCCGGTTGTCGCCAGCGACGAGGTAGGCGTCGTTGGGATCGGGCGGCTCGGCCGGCTCGACTTTGACCGGCTCGACGCTGGCGGCCTCGGTCTTGGGCGCCGTCGCAGTCGTAGGCGGAATTTGCTGGGGGGTTTTGTTGCAAGCGACGAGAGCCAACAAGATCCACGGAAGAAGGCGCATGTGTCGATACATTACGACAACTGTCATTCTTTCTTGCCGCCGTCGCTGGCTGGCTTACCGCTTGGTCTTTTTCGCGGCCGCGATGGCTCGTTGCATCCCCGCGTCGTCTTGCATGCCGCGTAGCCGCCCGACCAACATGCCATTGGAGTCGTAGACCAGCGTGTACGGCACCGTGCCGTCCCATGAGGCGTCGATGCCGTTGATGAACTGCTCGGGATCGGTCATCGACGCCACGAACTGTGACCCGGTGACGCCGGCCTTGAACAGAAACGACCGCACTGGCTCGAGGTTCTTGGCGCTATCCAGCGACACCGTGACGAGGTCGACCCCGGCCTGCTTGCCGGCCTTGGCCAGCCCCGGCATCTCCGCCACACACGGCTCGCACCACGTCGCCCAAAAGTTCACCAGCAGCACCTTCCCGCGGTGCGGCGCCACGACCTTCTTGGCAAAGTCGGGCGCCGTCAACGGTTCCACCGTCGCTGACGGCGTCGCAAGCGACACCGCCATCCATAACAGCACCAGGCTCATCGCTTGATGCTGCACCCAAAGGCTTTGGTCTCACTGGCCTTGATCGGCGTCCCAGCGACGACAGAGTCGAGCGCGGTGCGCAGATCCGGCGAGGCGACCTTCTTGGCGTCTTCGTAGTTCTCGTCAATGCGCCCGTGATAGACGAGCGTGCCCTTGGCATCGACGACGAACGCTTCCGGCGTGTGCTGGGCGCCGTACAGGTCGGCCACCTTGTTGCCTTCGTCCTTCACCACCGCGAACGAAAACCCGTGCTGTTTGGCATGCGCCGCCACATCGGCCGCCGGCTCCGTCTTGTTGGAGTTGATGCCGACGACGGCAATGCCCTTCGCCGCATAATCCTTGGCCAGCTGTGCCATGCGCTCGTTGTAGCCATTCGAGTACGGGCACTTGACCGCAATGAACAACACCGCGACCGCCTTGTTGGTCTTGAGCAGGCTCTTCAACGCCACACTTTTACCGTCGCTGGCAGCCGGCAACGTGAAGTCAGGAGCAGCCGCGCCGACCTTGGCCTCCGCATGCGCCGTTGCCGCCACCGCTGCCATTGCCGTCGCCAACACCAATCGAGTCAGGGTCATGTCGTCTCCTTGGCGGCATCATGCCCGCCAAAGCGCCTCCTGGCCACCGATGCGATGATCGGCGACAGTGAGGCATGACGCCACCAGAGCCCATCGCCGTGTACCTCGACCACAAGCTCGCCGCACAGCTTGCCCGTTCTGCGTCGGAGGTAGCGTCGGGCGGCAATAGCAAGTGGCTGCTGGAGGATGTGGTGTATCTGTTCACCGACGCGCAGCAGTCCGAGATTGCCGGGCGCACGGGGCGATCACCGACGCCGGAACAGTTCTTCGAGCGGGTGTGCGACTTCACCAATCGGTTCGAGAGGCATTCGCAAAAAGAGCTCGCCAACGTGTTCGACGAGCTGAGCGCGTTTTTTGCCAGCGCGGCCGTGACCTTCAGCTACGAGGGTGGCGCGCCGCCGGCCATCGTGCCCAAGGGCCATCGCGTCGGGGGCAAGTAGCCTAGCTGGCACCGGAGGGCTTTTGCTTCTTGGCCCGGGGCTTTTCGGCTTTGGGTTGCACCCGGCGAGCGGCCAAGGCTTCGATCTTTTCGACGATCTTTTTGGCGCTCATCACGCGCTTGTACACATAGAGCGCGCCGGCGGATTCGTCGTCGAGCGCGGCCTCGCTGACGCGCAGATGGGTGCTGACGGCAAAGACGATGCGCTGATCGAGCCCTCGTTCCACCAGCTCCACCCGTCGCCACACCGCATCGCGGCTCCAAAAACCCATCACCTCGACATAGGCGCACTCGCCTGTCTGCCGATGAGAAAAAACCAGATCCGGCACACACAACCCGACGCCAGGTAGGCTCAAGATCTCCGTCGACGGCGCCACTTTCCAGGTCTTGGCCGGCTTGAGCTCGGCTTTCAGATCGGCCAACAAACGCTCCACCTCGTCGGCCAACCGCAACGGCGCCGCTTCCACGCCCACTGGCCGCTTGCCAGCCAGCTTGAACCCGAGCGGCACGCGCTCCTTGCCCCAGCGGATCTCGGCGTCGAGCGAAAACGAGACGCACTCGCGGATCACCGGCAACGCCAGCGCCAGTTGCAGCCCATATTTGGTCATCGACTCGAACAGACTGTACGGCCCATCGATCTCTAGCCGATAGCCTGGCCCGTCGCTGCGCGGCTGCACCGTGTACAAAAGTCGCAGGAACTTGAGCTTGTGGAAGAGCGCCCGATACGCGCCCGGCGCCGCGCACTCCACGTCGACCACGACCTTGACCGCGCGCAACAACACCGCCTGCGCCTGCGCCAGATCATATTCCTCGACGAGAGTCTCGGCGCTGATCGGCGCCACCGACAACAACGGATGCGCGCCGCGTAGATCGGCATACATCGCCCGCTCCAGCTCCTCGACGGACAGCGACCGCTCGGTCGCCACCGCGGTCAAGATCTGCAGCCGATCGAACGTCCCCGACCGCCGGGCCGCCGTCGAGCGCAAGAATACCTCGCGCCGCAGCTCCTCGGGATCGAGGGCCGCCCCCGAATCGAACTCGCAGCGATCTTCCACCAGCTTCCACAGGCCATCCGCCAGTCGGCGATCTCGCGGCTCGACCTCGACGCTGCGGCACGCTTCCTCGAGCGCCTCGCGGCTCTCGCCGACTTGACCGAGCGCGATCTCCAGATACAGCTGCGTGATGGTCACCGCACGCGCACGCCGATCAGCGTCGAGCTTGACGATGCGCAGCTCGCGACCGGCCCGCCGCACATTGACGAGGTCAGCGGTAAGCAACGTGCTCTCGCCGTCGGTCACTGGTGTACGACTCCGACGTGTCAGCGGTCACCAGCTCATACAAGAGGGCGCGCTTGCCGTCTTGTTTACGCAAGATGCGGCCCAGGCGCTGCACATGCTCGCGCACCGACCCCGAGCCCGACACCACCACCGCCACATTCGCCGACGGAATGTCGACGCCTTCGTTGAGCACCTTCGACGTCACCACCGCGCCATACGTACCGTCGCCGAGACGCGCCAAGATCTCGCTGCGCTCACGCACCTTGGTCTGATGGGTGATGGCCGGCACCAAGAACCGCCGTGACACGGCATAACAGGTGGCGTTGTCCTGCGTGAACAAGATGGCCCGATCCCCGGCATGGCGCGCCATCAACTCCTCGAGATAGTCGAGCTTGGCCGGCGCACAGAACGCCAGCGCCCGCTGCCGCCGATAGGCCTGCATCGCCCGTCGTCCCTCGACGCTGCGCGCCGATCGCATGATGAACTCCGACCAGCCTTGCGGCGAGGACATGCGGATCCCCTGCGACTCCACGAAGCCGCGATACACCGCCCGCTCGGCCTCGTATTCCGCCCGCTCCGACGGTGACAAGGCAATGGCCACCCGCTCGGTATCGTATTCCGCAAGATAATCGCCGGCCAGGTCGACGATGTCCTTGCGATACAAAATGGGCCCGATGAGCTCATCGAGCTCGCTGTCGCGTCCGTCGGTGCGCTCGGGAGTCGCGGTCAACCCCAACCGAAACGGCGCCAGCGACAACCGCGCCGACAACGCATACGCCGCCCCAGGTAAATGGTGACATTCGTCGAACACCAGAAGACCAAAGCGCGCCCCCAGGTGCTCCATATGGAGATAGGCCGAGTCGTAGGTGGTCACCGTCAACGGCTCGATGCTGTAGTCGCCGCCACCGACGAGACCAACCTTGACCCCAAACGTGGTGCGCAGAAGGTCGTACCACTGCCGGACCAAATCCAGGGTTGGCGCAATCACCAGCGTCGCGCGCCGCTTGGCGTCGATGGCCATGCACGCCACCTGGGACTTGCCCGCCCCCGTCGGCAACACGACCACGCCGCGCCCGCGCCCGGCCTGCCACGCAGCCAATGCCTCGGCCTGATACGGCCGCGGCTGGCGGATCACCCGCGCGCCTTCGTCGAGGGTGGCGTAGCGCCGCGCTTCGTCCTTCACCGGCGTCCCCGCGCGATGCAGGGCCCGCATCACCTCGGCATAGGCGATCGCCGGCGCCCGATGGCACCCGGATCGCGCATCCCACACCAGGCTCCCCGTCGGTGACGCGTCATTGGGGGCGAGCCCACGCAGCTCGAGCGTGCCGCCCACGAACGTCAAGCTGAGCCCCGGTTCCACGCGCGCAGCCTACAACGTTCACCTCTGATACGCTCGGGTACGATGGACTCTGTGGACTCCGAGATTCTGAATCGCCGCGACCCGTCCTATATCCGCTCGGTCTTGCCGTGGCTGGGCTTCTTCTTCGACCACTATCACAAAGCGACCATCGACGGCTTCGAGCACCTGCCGCCCGGCCGCGCTCTCGTCGTCGGCAACCACAACGGCGGCATCATGGCGCCGGACATGTTCGCCTTCATGGTCGCTTTCTGGCGCCGCTTCGGCGTCGAGAAGCCTTCCTACGGCCTGGCCCATGATGTGCTCTTCAAGGTCCCCGTCGCGGGTACGCTCCTTGCGAAGGCGGGCGCCGTCCCCGCCCACCCCGCCAACGCGCAAGCTCTTCTCGAACGCGATGCCCAGGTGCTCGTCTATCCGGGCGGCGACCTCGACGCCTTCAAGCCGCATTCCCGTCGCCACCAGATCGTGTTCGGCGAGCGACTGGGCTTTGTCCGCCTGGCCCTCCGCACCGGCTCGCCCATCGTGCCGGTGGTTTCTCTCGGCGCCCACGACGGCTTTTACATCCTCACCGACGGCGCCGAGTTTGCCCGTCGCTCGGGCCTCAAGCGCCTCACCCGCATGGAAGTGTTGCCGCTGGTGCTCGGCCTGCCTTGGGGCCTTTACCTCGGCACTGGGCCCTACCTGCCGCTCCCGGTGCGCATGCGCCTGCAGCTTTTGCCGGCCATGACCTGGCCCCACCTCGGCCCCGACGACGCCAACGACGACGTCGTCGTCCGTCGCTGCCGCGAAGAAGTGCGCCAGGTCATGCAAGACACCCTCGACCGCATGGCCCAAGACCACGACACCGGTGTGCGCCTGTAGCTCAGAGCTTGCAGTTGCGTTTGTCGGCGTCGCAGCCCAAAAATCCAGCCGTCTTGCAATCGACGCGGCGGACGGTCTCGCGATCACAGAAGACCAACGTGTCTCCTTCGCACTTATCGGCCCTGTCGAAAAAGCCTAGCTTAGCTAGAGCTTGTGCAGGTCGACGATGACGGTCGGGCCGTCACGAAAAACGACGGCTTGCGCGGGCGGCGAGGCAAACACGCAGCCGTCGAGCGGGCCGCGCTGGATGAGCGAGTTGGCCAGCGACGTCCACGGCTCGAGATACTGGGCGCGCTTCTTGGCATCGGGGCCGAAATCCCGCGTGTCGACGATCAAATAGTCGATACCGAATGTGGCGACCATCGCGCGCACCGGCGTCAGATCTCGCGCGTAATACGCCCGATAGTACGCGCCGATGCGTCGCTCGAGCTCCAGCGCGAACGGATAATGATGTGGAATATTGGAGATCGCCGAGAACAACACCTGCCGATGGGCAAACGTCTGCACCGCCGACGCCGTGTTGAAATGCGCCGCCACCGTCACGTTCTTGGGCAGCTTGGCCACGAACTTTACCGTCGCTGTGTCACCGGCCGACCAGTCCCAAAGATCGAGCTTGGGCAACAGCCCGCTGCCGCACACGACGAGCTGTACCGTCACCACCAGCGCCGCCGCCGCCACCGCGGCGTGCTGCGTGAAGCGCTTGAGGCCCTCATGGGCGACGAGCGGCAGCGCCATCAAGAACAGCGGCGGCCACGAAAACAACAACATCCGATCCGGAAAATACAGCCGATAGGGCACGCACTGCGCAGCGGTGAACGCAACCAGCGACGTCAGCAAGAGCGCCGGAAACACCCGCGGCAGCGTCGACAACCGTCGGCCGGCCAGCAACGAGAGCCCCGCCAGCAACACGCCCATGAGGACGCCCGCCCAACGCTCGGCCCACGGCTGCACGAACACGATGTAGCTGCCGTAAGTCGCATACAGGCTGGTCTTGAGCGCGTGTGCGACGGAGACCTCGGCTTTCTGCAACGGGTAGAGCGCGCTCAGCTCACGCTGGGGACCCATCTTCTCCAGCTCGGCATACGTCACCGAATGCCCGATGCGCGGATCGACCGAGCGCACCGCCAACAGCACGACCACGCTCGAAACCGCCGCCACCAGCGCGAAGCGCAGCATGGGGCCACGCCGTCGCTGGAGCGTCAACGCATGCGCCGGCGCACAGAACACGAACACGGATGGATAGCAGATCGCCTGCAAGAACAACGTCCCGAGAGCCCGACGCTCGAGCCCGCCAGCGGCGTAGCGGATCCACATCACCACCAGCGGAAACCCAAACGCCCGCGCGTTGGCCCCCAGCATCCGGTCCCACAAATAATTGCAATGCACGAGCAAGATCACCGTCGCTGCGCCGATCGCCCGGCCGCCTCGATCGCGGCCAAACGCCCAGCCCTGCCACACCACGACGCCCAACCCCACGAACGGCAACAGCTTCGACAGCTGATTGGGATCGGTGAACAGCGTCCCGACCCAGTACACGATGCGCCAGCCGATGGTGCACATCACCCCATGGAAATCGACGAGGAAGTCGTTCGGAAACAGGCCCGTCGCGTGATACCGCCAGGCCGGCATCGTGTTGGCCCGCGCATCCCACTCGAGCCAATGTGGGTCGAACAGCGACGGCAATTGCATCGCGGCAAAAGCGACGACATACGCCGCAGCCACCGCCACCATGGCCGGTTCGACAAATGGCCCAACCCGCCGCCAGAGCTTCAGGGTGCCTGCCAAGTCCCCATCTTCGACAGCAAGGCTTCCCAGTCGGTGCTGGTGCCGCTGTGGGTGTCGGCGGTTTCGACGAGCTCGGCCGGGAAGCCAGCCGCGACCATCTTGTTGAAGTCGGATTTGACGGTGGCGATGGGATAGATGGTGTCGTTGTCGCCGGCGCGGATGGAGACGTTGAGCTTCCAGGCCGCCCCGGCGAGCACGGAGTCGACCTTGCTGGCGCCGACGTTTTGCGTCAGATCCGAATGCTCGATGAGGATGCCGGCCCAGCGCGCCGCCTGCGTCATCGACATCGAGTAGGTGAGGTCGCCGCCCGACGAATAGCCGGCCAGAACGATCTTCTTCTGATGCACGTAAAAACAGCTACGTACGTGCTGGATGGCGGCGTCGACAATTGCCGAGTCCGCCGGCACCGTCCAGCAGCTGCCATCGCGGCCACCGACGGAGATCGCGATGTAGTCTTGGGTGTTGCGCAGCGCATACGGCACCGCCGCCCAGGTCGCATGATTGAGCGCGGTGTCGCCACAGCCATGCAAGGAGACGACGAGCCGCGTCGGCTGCGGATTGCTGACGCTGTAGCTCGCCGGCAAGCGGGCGATGTAGTCCGACTTGGTGCTGGTCAGCTTGAAGAATCCATTGGTGTCTTTGGTGATGGTGCAGGTCTGGGTCGGGCCAGGCCCGGGCCCGGTGCCATACAGATCGGGCGGGCTGGCATCGCGGACGGCAGACGAAAGATCGACCATCACGGTCGCGTCGACCCCGCTCAAATCCGCGCTGGCCAGATCAGGCGGATCACCTCCCCCGTCGCCTCCTCGGTCGCTGGACAGCCCCGCATCTGTCCCTCCGCATGCCCACAACGACATGCATGCGACCGCCAGACGCAAGCTCATCATCGCATTCTACAGCGTCGCCGCGTGACAACGCGTAGTGTTGTTGTTCGGAAGGAGAACCGGTCATGAGCGAAACCTCCAAGATGCCGGTGCTGTTCCTCGCGCACGGCTATCCCGCGCTGCTCGACGACGCATCCTGGGTCCGCGAGCTGCACGATTGGGCCGAGAAGCTGCCGCGTCCGCGTTCGATCTTGATGATCTCCGCGCACTGGGAAGCGCGACCGGTGACGCTCGGCGCGACGCAAACGGTGCCGCTCGTCTACGACTTCTACGGCTTTCCGCAGAAGTACTACGAACAGACATATCCGGCGCCGGGCGCCCCCGAGCTGGCCGACCGCGTGCGTGCCCTCGTCGGTGCGACGCAGCCCGTCGCCGACGCGCCCACCCGCGGCCTCGATCACGGCGCCTATGTGCCTCTCGTGGCCATGTATCCCGAGCACGATATCCCCGTGCTCCAGATCTCACTGCCGACCATGGACGCCCGCCCGCTGTTCGAGCTCGGCCGCGCACTGGCGCCGCTACGCGACGAAGGCGTGCTCATCGTCGGAAGCGGCTTTCTGACGCACAATCTGCGCACGCTCGATCTGATGCCCAACGCGCTGATCCCGACGTGGGCGAAAGACTTCGACGCCTACACCGCAGAGGCCATCCAACGTCACGACATCGACGCGCTCCTCGATTATCGCAAGCGCGCGCCCGGCGTCCAGCAGTCACTACCGACGCACGAACACTTCGTCCCGGTCCTCACCGCGCTCGGCGCCGACGCTGACAGCCACAGCGAAACGCAGTTTCCGATCAACGGCTTCTTTGGCGGCTCGTTCACCCGCCGCTCGGTTCAATGGGGCTAACATGACTGACCTCGTGCTCACCACCTTCGATTGGGTTCCAAAAACGCCGCGCGGCTACGTCCGTGACCTGCGGGTGCGCTGGGCCCTGGAAGAAGCCGGCCTGCCCTATCGTGTCGACAGCGTCCCATTTCGCACCCGCGACGCCGCGCATTTCGCGCACCAGCCCTTCGGCCAAGTGCCGTGGCTCACCGACGGAGATCTCTCGATCTTCGAGAGCGGCGCCATCCTGCTTCACCTGGCCGAGCGCAGCCCATCCCTGATGCCCACCGATCCGCACCGTCGCAGCGAGGTCATCGAATGGCTGTTCGCGGCCCTCAATTCGGTCGAAGCGGCCAGCCTGCCTTGGTCCATCTTCAAGTTCTCCGGCGACACCGCCAACACCCCAGGACGCAAATCCCTCGACGACTTCCTCAACGCCAGGCTCAAGCACCTCGAAGCCGTCTTGGCCGAACGCAAATGGCTAGCCGGCACCTTTTCCGTAGCCGACATCCTCATGGCCGACGTCCTCCGCCTCGTCGACAGATTCGACGGCCTCGCAACCTCCCCAGCCTGCCGCAACTACGTCGAGCGAGCCACGGCCCGCCCCTCCTTCAAAAAAGCCTACGCAGACCAAATGGCCCACTTCGCCGCCGCAGACTGAACCTCAGCCTGCTGTGTGCCGAACTGCAGGCTGTCGTGACGCCACTGATCTTCACGGAGATTTCGCGTGTGCCAGCCGCTATGCAGCGTCTGCTCCGAGATCGTCACCGCTCGCGTCGTTTGTACACGACGCCCTTGATATATTCGCCTCGACCATTCACCACCGGGACGATGGCATCGCCACCAGCCGAGCAGAGCGCGGGCGCAGAATACTCGCGAAAATGCGTGGCATCGTGCGCGTACGCAAGCTGAGGCTCCACAACGCCAATCTCTTCGAATTTACGCAAATCGGGCGCGGTCGAGAGCACCTCGAATAAGCAACCAAACGCGTTGATGCGACTGTCGCGTGGGACGAGCACTCCACCGTCTCTCAACGTGATCTTGTACCAACCAACGGAGGCACATCCAACCAACGCCGGTGACAGGCAACCGGCAACCAACACCACCATCAATCTGTTCATCTGATCCTCCACCAGGACAGGCAGTCATTGCTCCTCCTGATGCACACTGCATGCCGCGTTTGCGTCTTCACCATTGCTACCGTTCCGCCGAAACGCTGTCCGGATACCGGACGGCTTCCGAAATCCGGACGCCACCAACGCGCTTTGGGTCGAGCATCGCAGCGATATTGCGCCAGTGAAAACGGCACGCCGAGTGCAGATGCCCCAGCGCCACTGGCTCGCTGTGTGGTTGTCGATAATCGTTCGCTCAGATCGAGGATGAAATGAACAGAATGCTGCTCACGATTTTCGCCTTTGTAATCGACGCGGGCTGCGCCAGCCTTTCGGCTGAGGAGCGGCGCATGATTGCCCAGGTCACCGCATCCAAGACGGAGCCTCCAGCAGTGTGCAAATCGGTCGGTGCTGCCGATGGCAGAGACTACAACTGGGGCGTTCCTAGCTATGGCGCTGCGCTCGAAGGCCTGAAGGTGGCAGCGGCGCAAAGGGGTGCGAACTACGTAGTCATAGACGCAGTTCGCCAGCCGAACCAAAACTTTCTACTCGTCAGTGGACGCCTCTACGACTGCCCGAGCCGATAGTCACAAGCTGGCGCAGGCCAGCACGCAACTTCTGCATGGGCGCACCGATAACGGGAGGACATGCGACTCTATTTTGACCGCGGAACAATCGTGCTGGAAGGCCTCGCGCCTGGCATGGACGGCGACAGCCTGCCAGGGATGCTTTGGGATGCCCGCATTGCTCAGCCCCGCGCTCCGGCGTTTCGCTATCGGGCAATCGTCGGGGCGCTGCGCCGGCGCGGCATCATCTTCATTGACGAGGTGCGAGTCTCGCGTCCGCCGACCGGTCCCTGGAATGCGATCGAGCTGCGGCCCTATCAACACGCGGCGCTGGTCGCCTGGGGTCTGGAGAAGCTGGGGTTGGTCATTTTACCGACGGGTGCCGGCAAGACGCGCGTTGCCTGTGCCGCCATGGCCGAGTCGAGGGCGCCGAGTCTATGCCTCGTTCCAACGCGTGCTTTGCTCCATCAGTGGCGTGCCGAGCTCGGCCGTCACTATGGTGGGCCGATCGGCTGTCTCGGCGACGGCGAGCGAAGAATCGAGGACATCACCATTGCGACGTTCGAAGGCGCGTATCGGCACATGACCCACCTTGGCAACCGCTTTGGTCTGTTAGTTGTCGACGAGGTGCACCACTTCGGCGCCGGCATGCGCGACGAGGCGCTCGAGATGTGTGCGGCCCCTCGGCGTCTCGCCCTGACTGCAACCGCGCCGAGCGGCGATGCGTTGGCGCACGTCATCGAGATGGTGGGTCCAGTCGTCTGGGAGCTCACCATTGGCGACCTCGCGGGTCGCTGGATAGCTGACTTTGATTCCATCGTGCTCAAGCTACGACTCACCCATGACGAGCAGCGACGATACGAGTTGGCGGTCGGCGTCTTTCGCTCGGTGTTCGATCGCTTCCAAGCGTTCAGTCCGACCGGTCAGTGGTCTGATTTCGTCGCCACGGCCTCGCGCTCCAGCGAGGGTCGAGCAGCACTGACTGCGTTCCGCCACAGTCGCCACCTGACGACTTATCCGGAGGCAAAGCGGGCTGCGTTGTCTGCGCTACTCTCCCAGCATCGCGGCAGTCGGATCTTGGTTTTCACTTCGGACAACGAGACGGCCTACGCCATCGCGCGCCAGCAACTGATCATGCCAATGACCTGCGATATCGACCGACGCGAACGAGAGCAGGCACTCGCCGCATTTCGCACCGGAGAGCTTCGCACGCTGGTGAGCGCCCAAGTGCTCAACGAGGGCGTCGATGTTCCGGATGCGGACATCGCCATCGTCGTCGGTGGCGTTCGCGGTGAGCGCGAGCATGTTCAGCGCGTTGGGCGGTTGTTGCGGCCTGCCCCCGGTAAGCATGCGCTGGTCTACGAGCTGGTCATGATGGGTACGCATGAGGAGCGAAAATCGGCAAAAAGAAGGCGTGCGCTCACGCCAGCAACCCACCATGGCGCCTGAGCCGCAACACCCAGGGCTTGCGCGACTTGCCATGGTCAGGGCGGTCACACCCCTCGCACCAGCCTATGTCACCCAGGCCGACTATCCATGGCTGCGCGCACTGCTCGACGAACGTGAGCGGTTCGTAGGCCAAACACGCCGCGAATGGCGCGCGCGGCTGAGCGAGCCACTACCGTTGGCTGCACCACGTGCCAAACTGCAGATCGCAGCGGGTGTGATCGATCGACTCGCGAAAGACCGGCTCGACTTGAAAGTCACGCCACGTAGGCTGCGAGCGATTCTCTTTCGAGCGGCGACGAAAGAGCCGGACCACAACCGTGCTCTTGGTCACGCCGCCACGCTACTTGGACTCACACCGCAAGCAATCATGGCCGGTCTCTTCCTCGACCTTCCAGACGAGCGGACGCTGGTATCGCTGCCCGCCACCGTCGACCCTCCCCAGCTCGCATTGCTCTGCAACGAAGCCATTGTATCCACCTTGCTTCACAAGGCGCTGGTCGTGTACGTGACTGCGCGAGGCAACATTCGCGCGGTGGTACGACACGCGAAGCTCATGGGCCTCCTCTGTCACGCCGCGCCCGGCACGACGAAAGACGAGGTCACGCTGGAGCTCTCTGGTCCCTACGCCCTGTTTCGCCATACCCGCATTTACGGCCGTGCTCTGTCGTCGCTGGTTCCTCGTCTGGCCTGGTGTCACTCCTATCGCCTAGAAGCCGACTGCGTGCTCGACGCCGACGGCGATATCGGTAGGCTGGTTTTGCGATCCGGCGATCCCATCACGCCTGCGCGTGAGCTGCCGCGCTTTGACAGCAAAGTGGAGGAGCGCTTCGCACGCGCGTTCTCAAAGCTCGCACGCGATTGGGATGTCGTGCGCGAGCCGATCGCGGTCCCTGTGGGCGAGGTGCTGATGTTTCCCGATTTCGAGCTCCGCCACAGCGCCACCGGCGAGCGATGGCTGCTCGAGATTGTCGGGTACTGGACCCCTGAGTACATCGCACGAAAGCTGGCGATGATCAGAGGAGCCCAGATCAAGCGGATGATTGTCTGCATCGACGAGGAGCGTCGCTGCACAGATGGTGATCTGGAGTCGGTCGGCACCGTGGTCCGCTATCGACGGAAAGTGGACCCACTTGCGGTGGTGGCTATTGTAGATCCGTTGCTGTTTGCCAAGCTGCAAGGTGGCGGGCCGACGTGACGCCACTGGTTTTCGCAGACATATGGCGCTTGCCAGCACTGGTCACGGCGCTGGTCTCTCGGGGTCGCATTGAACTGTGCTTGTGGTCATGTCAGCGGCATCTCAAAAGCTGTTCGACCAGGCGCTCACTCTCTCCGCCGAGGGGCGTGGGGTGCGGAGCTTCAACGCGGGCCGTGCCACAGGACCGACGCGGCGATGCGGAGGTGGGCTGTGCCCACCGGAGCACACCTCCCAAACACTCACTCCCCAACGAAGGCCGCTTCCGAAGCATCTTCCGGGCAGCTTCCGATCCGCGGGAGAGGCCCGAGGAGAGGGCAGAGCCCTCTCCTCGAATCCGAGCTGAGCGAGGATTTTGTCGGGGCGACAGGATTTGAACCTGCGGCATCCTGGTCCCAAACCAGGCGCGCTACCAGACTGCGCTACGCCCCGAAACTACGGAGGGAGACGTACGCTATTCGCTTCGGCTTTGCAAGGTGCTCGACCATGGCTGCCATGGCCCGGCCGCGGTGCGAAATACGATTCTTTTCGTCAGCGTCGAGCTCGGCCATGGTTCGGCCGTCGGTGTCGTCG
>Ga0123338_10000318_pt1 | contig 49755 bp, 37 predicted proteins | sample grotaG_FD_89793 | JGI IMG/M metagenome (GOLD analysis project Ga0123338, IMG submission 89793) | Glacier valley bacterial and archeal communities from Borup Fiord, Nunavut, Canada, to study Microbial Dark Matter (Phase II) -... | ecosystem: Environmental > Aquatic > Freshwater > Ice > Glacier ... | reverse complement strand
TTGTTCCAGATCCGACGCTGCGATGGCGGCGGGCGCTCCGTTGACCGCAATGGTGCCATGGCCGAAGGGCTCTGTTTCGAAGCCCGCGCCGTGGAGTTCATCGGCGATTCTGGCGTATTCCAGTTGCTGCGAAGGGCTCAGGCGCAACACCAGCGGCATGAGCAGCCGTTGCACTTCCGTGTGACCGGACGCGCGCTGCTTGAGCACCTTCTCAAAAAGAATGCGCTCATGGGCGACGTGCTGATCGATGATCCACAGGCCGTCGCGGCCAGCGGCGATGATGAAGCTTTCGTGGATCTGGCCGAGTGGGCGAAGGTCCTTCAGATTGCTCAGCGAGTGCGAAGGAGAAATGTCCAGGCCAAACGCGCCATGCGATTCCGGCACACGCAGTTTCAGGGCCTGTGCGGGTTCGGACGCGAGTTCGGGGAGTGCTTCAAAATCGAAACGCGGGGCTGGACCGGGATGGCCTTGCAGGCGGAGTTCAAGCATGGGCAACGCGGAGGGAGGGGCGGCTGAATCTTCCACCATCTGCGAGAACTCCGAGTACGGCAGCACGGCGGCGGGCTGCGGATGCGGACTGATGGTGAACGCCGGGGCTGGCCGTGCCTGCATCAGCTGATCGCGAATCACGTCGCGCACGAAATCGTGTACGAAGCTTTGATGGCGGAAGCGTACCTCCGTCTTCGACGGGTGAACATTGACATCCACTTCTTCCGTGTCGCAGGTGAGGAACAAGAGCGCGAAGGGGTAGCAGGCGGGTGGAATCAGATTGTAGTAGGCGGCCGAAAGCGCATGCATCAGCAGGCGGTCGCGAATCAGACGCCCGTTCACGAAGATAAAAATTGAGTTTCTATTGTTCTTCTGAATTTGCGGGCGTGAAACGAAGCCGGTGAGCGTGAAGTGGCGTGTCTCTTCTTCGGGCACAAGCATGGGGCGGGTGCGCGGAACGAGTTCGATCAGCTCTTCCAGCAAATCTTTGCCGAAGACTTGAAACACTCGCTCTTCCAGCGTTTCGACGGGCGTGACGTACAGCAGTTCCGTCGCGCCATTGCGCAATTCGAATGTCTTTCCCGGGTTGGCCAGGCTGTAGTGGGTGACCAGTGAGGCAACGTGCGCGAGTTCGGTTTGCTCAGAGCGAAGAAATTTCTTACGCGCGGGCACGTTGAAGAACAGATCGCGCACGGTGATGACAGTGCCGGGCCCGGCGGCCAGTTCGCCCACGTTCAAAATCTTGCCGCCCGCGATTTCCACCGTGCTGCCCGTGGTCTCATCGGCGGATCGCGTTTCGAGCACCAGACGCGAGACAGAGGCGATGGAGGGAAGCGCTTCGCCTCGAAAGCCCAGGGTGGCGATGGAGAGCAGATCTTTGGCGCTTGAAAGTTTACTCGTCGCGTGCCGTTCGAAGGCGAGCAGCGCGTCATCACGCAGCATGCCGCAACCGTTGTCCGTTACCCTGATCAGGCGGCGGCCACCGTTTTCAATTTCCACTCGAATGCTGGTGGAGCCGGCATCAAGCGAGTTTTCGAGCAGCTCTTTCACCACCGACGCAGGGCGTTCCACCACTTCTCCGGCGGCGATCTGGTTCGCCACCATATCGCTCAATACGCGGATTCGGCCCATGGTGCTTAGTTTAGCGAGGCGTGGAATTGTTACGATGAAAGACGGTGACCTCGCCACTGAATTTTCATCTGGAACATTACGAGGGGCCGCTGGACCTGCTTCTGGATCTGATCCGTAAGCAACAGATCGACATTCGCGACATACCGATCTCCACAATCACCGCCCAGTATCTGGAATATCTGGATAAGGCGCGTGAGATGGATATCGACCTGGGGGCGGAGTTTGTCTTCATGGCCGCGACCCTGATCCACATCAAGAGCAGAATGCTGCTGCCTTCCGACCCCGCGCTGCGGAAGGAAGACGACGCCTCAGACGATCCGCGCGCCGAGTTGGTAGAGCGCCTGATTGAACATGAAAAGTTCAAGAATGCCGCGCAGATGCTGCAGCAGAAGCGGATGATCGAGGAAAACGTCTGGAGCAATCCGCAGATCAAAAACTTTGTGGGAGAGGAAACCGAGCCCGGCCTGGCCGTGAGTTTATTCGATCTGGTGAAGGCGTTCGGCGAGGTTCTGGAGCGGGTGAAGGCGCGGCCTGTTTACGAGGTGGAAGCCGAAGAAGTAACAGTAAGCGACATGCTGGCGCATGTGCGTAAACTGCTGGAACACACCCGCAAAGATCAACCGCTATTTATTCTGCGGGTGATGGAGCAGCAACGCAGCCAGCGGGCGATGATTTGTCTGTTTCTGGCCGTGCTGGAACTGGTGAAGATGCAGGCCGTGAGCATTGTTCAGAAGGATTTGTTTGGTGAGATCGCGCTGGAGAAGCACGAAAATTACGCACAGGTGTTCCTTTCCGGCGAGCCTGTGCCCGCGATTGAAGAGGAATACAAGTAGAAATGCAAGATGAAGAAACGATGCCCGTGGAACTGACCGCGGAGCAGTTGTTACCAGAGCCGGAGCAAGCAGCCCAGCCCGAAGTGGCGCCTGACGATACAAGGCTGCGGGCCATGATTGAAGCCGTAGTGTATCTGACGGATCAGCCGCTGACGGTGGAGCAAATTGCCGGTGCGCTAGGCAAGAGCCGCGAGGCGGTGGCGGCGGCGCTGGGCGATCTGGCGGCGGAGTATGAGAAGCCGGAGCATGGCATTGCCGTGCGCGAAGTGGCGGGCGGATTTTCGATGGCGACGAAGCCGGAGCATCATGATGAAGTGCGGCAATTCGTGCGCAATTTGCAGCCGACCATGAAGCTGTCGCTGCCAAGCCTGGAAACGCTGGCGGTGATTGCCTATAAGCAACCGATTACAGCGCCGGAGATTATGGAAATTCGCGGCGTGCAGGGTGCAGGGGTGTTGAAGACGTTGCTGGACCGCAAGCTGATTGCGGCGGCAGGGCGTAAACAGGTGGTAGGCAAACCGATTCTGTATAAGACGACGCGCGAGTTTCTGGTGCAGTTCGGACTGAAAGACATGTCGGAATTGCCATCCATCAAAGAGTTCGAAGAGATCCGGAGAATGTCGGTGGCCGATGAAGATTCCATGCCGCCATCGCCAGTGAATCCGCAAACACCCGCGGAGGGCACAGACGATGGCGGTTGAACGGCTGCAGAAGATTTTGTCGGGGGCCGGAGTGACTTCCCGACGCAAGGCCGAACAGTTGATTGTGGAAGGGCGCGTGACGGTGAACGGAGCCATTGTCTCTGAACTTGGGAGCCGCGCCGATATCGATACAGACCATATCAAGGTGGACGGCAAGCTGCTGCACCGTCCGAAGAGCATTATTTGTATCGCCATGAACAAGCCGACTGGCTATGTCACCACGGTGAGCGATCCGGAAGGGCGCCCGACGGTGATGGATCTGGTTCGCGGCGTGAAAGAGCGCGTCTATCCGGTGGGCCGGTTGGATTATGCGAGCGAAGGTTTGCTGCTGCTGACCAACGACGGCGATTTGGCGAACGCGGTAACAGCGTCTGCCACGCACATGGCGAAGACGTATTTGGTGAAGGTGAACGGAACGCTCACCGGCGATCAGGAAGAGGCGTTTCGTCACGGGCTACCGGTGGAAGGGCGAATGACGCGAGCGGCCGGCATCAAGTTGATCCGGCGGGCGGACAACCCTTGGTATGAGATCCGGTTATTTGAAGGCAGAACGAATCAGATCCGCATGATGTTTCGCCATTTGGGATTGCTTGTCGAGAAGCTGAAGCGGGTGCGGATTGGCACGTTGAGCCTGGGTGCGCTAAGGCCGGGGGAGTTCCGCTATCTGGATTCGGAAGAAATGGACAAGCTGAAGCGGAGTGTGGCCAAGCCGGTTGTGAAGCAACATGAACGAGATCGCTAAACTGCTGCGCGACACGGGCGTGATTGCGGTTGTGGGCTTGAGTAGCCGCCCGTGGCGGGCCAGCTATGGCGTATCGGAATACATGCAGAGCGCAGTCTACCGGATCATTCCGGTGAACCCGCGTGAGCAGGAAGTGTTGGGCGAGAAGGCCTACGCGAGGCTGGAAGACGTGCCTGAACCGGTGGACATGGTGAACATTTTTCGGCGCTCGGAGTTTGTGCCTGAGATTGTGGAATCGGCGATCCGGGTAGGGGCGAAGTCAATTTGGATGCAGGAAGGCGTGGTGCATGAGGCGGCGGCACAGCGGGCGCGCGAAGCGGGGTTGGTGGTGGTAATGGACCGGTGCTTAGTAAAGGAACACCGGCGGCTTTTAGCGGGGCTTGCCTAGTTAGGAGCATCAGCAATAAATAGCTGAGTGCAAGAGGGTGGCTGCGGATGGTCTCCCAATCCTGAAACGCTTTTCGGGCTCTGTCGATCAAAGCTCTTGTCCTCAGCGTCGACCAGAACGTAGAGTTGTCGTAATCGGCCGTATGACGCCGGTCTTGCAACTCCACAAATGCTTGTGCGACTCGCTCCAGCGCTTCTGGGACTTGCAGGGCGGCATCTTTTCCCAGCCTCCACTTCCCGTCGCTGAACTGTTTTGATATTGCCTTCATGGGAAGCATGATTGAAAGTCCGCTCCAGAGCGGAACTGTCCCAGGAGTTGCCTTGCCACAAACGTGCTGCAGCGTCCTGAATAAGCAAATGGAAAAGAGAGTAATAGGCGGTCGACACTGCCCTCCTGAGAGTGGCCTGGTCCGCATCCGCTCGGGCCAACGTCCCCGCAAGATCAAGAAGTTCGTCCGCTATCGCCATTCCGGACAGAACCTTTGAACGAACACGCTCTGAAACCTCGCCGACTCGATCCAAACCAACAGTTTCCGAAACGGCCACATGGAAGTGTACGGAAGGGTCTCCTGTCCAGTCTGGCCCCAGAGTGGCCCGTATGTAGACAACGTCAGGCTTCAAGCTCGGCGGCTACCCGATCCAATTCTTTTTGATCGACTTGAGTCGTGGTTATGATCTCAGGCTACTCTACTTGCCTCTCAGCAGAGCCAGATCGTGCAGCACACTCAGCATGCCCGGCACCAGCGTAATCACGAAGAGCACAGGGAGAATAAAGATCACGATCGGGAAGAGCATCTTGATTCCGGCTTTGCCGATGGCGGCTTCGGCGCGCAGACGGCGGCGGGTGCGCAGCGCGTCCGCATAAACTTTCAGTGCTTGCGCAAGGCTGGTGCCGAAACGTTCGCTTTGCACGATCATCGCAGAGAGCGCCTTGATGTCTTCAATGCCGGTGCGGCGTACCAGTTGGCTAAAGGCCTTGCCACGCTCCTGCCCGGCGCGGACCTGCATCACCACTGTGTAGAATTCATTCGCCAGATCCGGATAGATGTACTGCATTTCTTCGCTGACGCGGAGCATGGCTTGATCGAGCGCAAGGCCGGTGCCCAGCACAATGCCGAGCAGATCGACCGTATCCGGCAGAGCTTCCTGCAGCTTGGCTTTATAGCGCTTGGCGAACTTCTGCAAAAAAAAGCTGGGCAGGATGTAACCGATGAGAAAGGCCGCCACCATGCCGCCCATGATTTGCGCGAAGTTGTTGTTGCGCTGGATGAAAGCCATTCCGCCCAGCAGCAGCACAAGGAATATGATGTTGGAGACCGTGTAGTAAACAATGGCGCCGGTTGATTTCAGCCCCGCTTGTTTCAGGCGCTTCTCATTTTCTTTAATCCAATCTTCAGCGCCGGGCACGGATGCGATTGCGCCCATGAAGCCCTTGCCCTTGTTGCGTTTCAGCTTGCCGCTACCTGCCACCATCGTCGCGTTTTGCAGTGCTTCCAGACGATCGCCAAGCGGGTCTTCACGCGGTTTGGTGAGTTGGGAGGTGCACCACATCAACAGGGCGACCGTGGCGAAAGCTGCAAGGAAGAATAGGAAGATGCCCATTCGCTATACCTTCACATTCGCGAGCTTGCGAATCACCAGGATTCCCACAATTTCCGAGATGACCGCGTAAGTGAGAAACTTGCTGCCCGTGGGATCTGTATACAGTAGGCGCATATATTCCGGCTTCAGAATCCAGAACCCGATGCCCACCACAATAGGCATCAGACAGAGTAGTGCGGCGGAGAAGCGCTGCTGAGCCGTATGGGCTTTCATCTTGGCGGCTAAATTCAGGCGCTCGCGAACCAGCAGCGAGAGGTTCTCCAGAACGTTGACCATGTTTGCGCCCGTCTGCCGTTGCAGGATAAGCGCGGTCACGAAGAACTTCAGGTCAATCACGGGAACGCGTTCGCCCAAGTGATGCAGAGTGGCTTCAATGGGCGACCCCAGGGCCAACTCTTCCATCACCTTGCGAAATTCCATCTTGACGGGGTCGCTGGTTTCGGCGGCTATGGTTTCGAGGCCACTGTGAATGTTGTGTCCCGCGCGCATGGTGCGCGTGAACAGATCGATGGCGTCGGGCAGATCGTCTTCGAATTTCGCCATGCGGCGATTGCGCATGAGGTTCACGTAAAAGACGGGCAGATAGCCAATGCCAAGCGCAAGCAGCAGCTTGAGAAAGAAGAGCGGCAGACCCGCGAAACTGAGTACAGCGAAGACGGCGACAGCGAGGCCCAGAGAGACTAGCGCGACATCGGTCGCTCTGTATTTCAGGTTCGCCTGGGAGATGGTGGTCTGCAAACGGCGGAGCACGCCAATCCAGGAAACGAAGCCGGCGAAGCTGGCGAACTTGGCCTCATTTTCTTTCCTCAACAGAGAAGGGGCGGAGCCTGAACTGGCGCGCGCGGTCCCCCTCAATTCGCGGAGACGAAGGGCCACAGTGCGCGAGGCGGCCTGGCGCGGCGTGACCCATGTGTACCATGCCACGCCGAACAGAGCGCTGGAGAAAATGAAGAATGAAAGCAGGGCGAACAGCATGGCTATGCTTTCACTTCGTGAGTACCAGTGAAGACGGAATCGGGCACGTGGATTCCAAAGCCGCGCATTCGTTCCAGGCACAGGGGGCGCTCACCCGTCGCGCGGAATTTGCCCGTGACCTTGCCGCGAGGGCTGATGCCTTCGCGATCGAATTCGAAGATGTCGCGCATCTCTACCTGATCGTTCACCACACCCTGAACTTCAGAGATGCCCACCACCTTGCGTGAGCCATCGCTTAAGCGGGAACACTGCAGCACGATGTTGATGGCGCTGGCGAGTTGCTGACGAATCACCCGGTCGGGGACGTGCGAACTTGCCATCATGACCATGGTTTCAAGGCGCGAGAATGCATCGCGCGCCGTGTTGGCATGAACCGTCGTCATGGAGCCATCGTGGCCGGTGTTCATGGCCTGCAACATGTCGAGGGCTTCAGGCCCGCGCGATTCACCAACGATGATGCGGTCGGGACGCATGCGAAGCGTGTTGATCAGCAAATCACGCTGCGTAATGGCTCCGGCCCCTTCAATATTCATGGGCCGTGTTTCCAGGCGCACCACGTGGCCCTGCTGCAGTTGAAGCTCGGCCGTATCTTCGATAGTGATGATGCGCTCTTCTTCCGGAATGAAGCGCGAGAGTGTGTTCAGCATGGTGGTTTTCCCGGAGCCGGAGCCGCCCGAGATCACGACATTCAAACGCGCTTCCACGCAGCCACTCAGAAAATCGAGCATCCCCGCGGTGAGCGTTTCGTTCTTGATCAAATCTTCCGTAGTGAGCAACTTCTTGCCGTACCGCCGGATGGAGACCACGGGACCGATGAGCGAGAGCGGCGGAATGACCGCGCAAACGCGTGAACCATCGGCGAGGCGCGCATCCACAATAGGCGAGGAATCGTCAATGCGGCGGCCCACGTTTGAAACCACGCGATCGATGATCATGCGAAGGTGCGCCTGGTCTTTGAAACGGATGTTGGTCTCGACCAGTTTGCCTTCGCGCTCGACATAGACGTTGTCAAAGCCGTTGACCATGATGTCGCTGACGGTTGGGTCTTTGAGCAACTGCTCCAGCGGCCCCAGGCCAAAGACTTCGTCGAGGATCTCTTCGGTGACCCGGTCGCGTTCGGTCACCGTCATCGGAGTGCCTTCGTTCTGCACCAGGCGCTCAATCACATTCGCAATCTGGCCGCGAATGCTTTCTTTGTTCAAGCCCTTGAGTTGATCCTGGCTGAGCGACCCCAGAAGCTTGGCGTGGACCTGACTTTTCAACTCAAACCAACGGTCGGCGCCAGAGCCGGGTCGAACCATGGGGCGGGAACTCATAGTCCTTATACTGCCCTGGCGGCAGCCAGTTTGGCCCCCGTGACTTTGTCGACAAAGGCGCGCAACACTTTATCGATTTCGCCGGCGCTCTGGCGATCGGCTACCACGGGCCGCGCTTTGTTGACGGAGGCGAGCATGGCGGGGGAGGCGGGGATGCCGTAAAAGACGGGCATGTTCAGCGTCTGCTGAATCTGTTCCAGAGTGGCCTGCTGCGGGCTCGCCTTACGGTTGTAGTGGTTGACCACCACCTTGATCTGGTCAATGTTCACGCCAATGCGCGCGAGCGCGGTGACATAGCGCTGGGCATTGCGGATGGAGGGAAAATCCTGCGTGACCACCAGCATGATGGCCGTTGAGATAGAACAGGCGGCCATGACCACTTCATCGTTGATATTCTTGCCGGCGTCCACTACGACGGAATCATATTTTTCGATCAGGAAGGTGGCGAAGTCGCGGAACATATTTTCTGAGAAGTAATTACGATTTTCGAGCGAATCCGGCGGACCCACCAGATAGAAGCCTAGCGGATCGCGCGTGACAAAGCCTTCGAACAAGGCCTGATCCAACTTCTTCAGATTGTCCGCAACTTCAAGGAGCGTGTATTGCGGCGCGGCTCCCAGTTGCATGGCGACATCGTTCGCTACCCAATCCAGATCGATGGCGACAGCCGCGTGTTTGCGTTGCGCCAGGATGGAGGTGAAGTTTACAGCGAGCGCGGTGGTGCCCACGCCACCCTTCGAACCGAGAAAGGTGTACATCTTGCCCAGCTTCGATTCGGAGGCAGCACCGGAATGGCGAGGCGCGCGTTCGAAGCGGGACATGGCATCGCGGAATTCCACGCGCTTGAGGGGTTGCAGCAGAAACTCATTCGCCCCCGCGCGCATGGCTTGAATCACGGTTTCGCCATCGGCCATAAAGTGCGAAGCAATCACGTAGAGCCCGGGAATGGCTTGCTTGACGCGTTCCAGCGATTTGAATGCAGCTTCGGTATCGAGCGAAAGATCCAGCACCAGGCCGGCATTCGGGTTCCGCTCCAACTCCTGAAGAACACGCACGTAAAGATTGCCGGACACTTCGGGAAATTCCGCCGCAGCTTTGATATCCGGGATGTTGAGCAAGCTATCGCGAACCTGTTCCCGGAAATGTTCGTCGCCCGAGGCGACCATGAGTGAGAGTTGTGTGGACATGGATTTTTTGGGGAGGTTAGGGCAAACAGTTTCCCTGTTGCGGATCGCAGCCGGCGCTTTCGATGGGCAATGAAGTGGTGAACGGCGGCATGGTGATGGGCGGCAATTTCAAAAAATCGAGAAAGTGCTTGAACTGATAGTCGCTGATGCTGACGGTGACGGCATCGGGTACGCAATTCACGCTGCAATCGCCGTCGCAGGAGAAGGGAGTAAGTTGGCCGGAATCCGGATCGCGTGCCAGGTATTGCACCAGCAGTGTGGCTTGGCCCTGTTGAAACTGTTGCTGATCCACCATGCGCGGTACGTGCGTTTGCATGTAGGTGATCACGTTTTGAGTGTCGGATTGAAAGCAATGGGTAGCGGCATAGCGCGCCACGTCCCGATTCAATTCGACCACCGAATGCCAGACCCAGAGCATCTGCGAAAGGAAGATAATACCGAACGTAAGCGGCACTACGACGCCGACATATACAAGCGCGAATTCAAGCAATGCCTGGCCTCTTCGGCGTTCACTGGTTCGCCGCGCCTTATTGCGTCGCATCATGTGCCGGTGAACGGGACCTTCACCTGCGGCTTTAGCAGGATGGGGTCCAGGGTGAGAAAGGGAATGAGTGGGCGCATGGCGTAGCCTTCGGGAATGGAGACCACGATGAAGTCTGGGGCGGTGCCGCCCGCCGCGGTATCGCAGCCGGTGGCGGAACAATCGCATGCGCTGAGCGTTTGATCGGCTGCGCTATAGCGTTCGATAGAAACCAGGAGCATGTCCGGTGTGAGACCGGTCACCAGCGGGTTCGCGGAACCATCGGTGGTACCGGTGAGCGCGAAGTTCAAGCCCGCGAGGATGGAGGGGTCGGCGGCATCGCAGAAGTTCACGCCCTGCTGTGTGCCGATGTAGCGGGCGGCGCTATAGAGCGCTTTCTTAATGCTGTAGTAAGTGTAAGTGAGCTTGCCCAACTGTTCGACAGAGACCAGCAGCGTGACCAGAATGGGGATGAAGAGCGCGGCTTCGAGGACCGTGTTGCCGCTGCGGGAATTCCGTCTCATTGGAAGAGAACCACCTTGCCGGGGCCGCTTTGCGCTTGGCAACCGCCATCGAAACGGCCTTGCTTCAGCGGGACCGGGCTTCCTATATAGAGAGCCTGGAACCGTCCGTTGGTATCGGAGGGAAGGTTGGAATCGCTGCCGGTGGTGGGGTCTAAAAGGAATTGCCGGAAGCCCAATATGGTCATGGCGTTCGCGGCACTTAGCGTGTCGACGACCGGCACAGTGATCACGCGGCGCACGCTGCCTGTGTAGGTGGTGTAGTCGTCGATATCGGTCAGGTCTGTATCGGCTGTGAAGGATGCCGATAGGTTGGCCACGTCGCTGACGCCTGTACAGGTGGTGGGCGTCGAGTTTGTGAAGCGCGAAGAGATGCCGCACAGCAGATTGACAACGGATTGTGGCACGGCTTGCGAAGCGCAGGTTTGCGGAACGGCACTGGCCCACACGACTTCGGAGTTGCCCGCGCGAAAACAGGATTGCGTGCTGACGGTTGAGCCCGGCAAGCCGCCACCGCCGATACGGAAGAGCTGCTGCGACTCGTCGAATATATCGCCTGCGTTGTAACGATCAAGAAGCAAATAAGGAAGCCGCTGGGAAGCGCCAGCTAGCACGGCGGGCGGCGGGGTTCCCGTGCAGACATAACCGAATGTGTAACGAGTGCCCGTGACCAGACCGAAGTCGACCAGATCTGTCTGATCAAGCGCCTGGATGGCAAAGTTTTCGATGCCGCAAGCGGTGCAGAGCGGCGCGCTGATGCCGGCTACCGCGCGAGCCGCAACGGTGGTCTTACGCGAAGCTCCGGTGGCGAGCAGTGCCCAAAAAGTAAGTGGCGCATCGGCTGTGATATTGGCCTGCACGTAGCGCGCGGTGGTGGCATCGGCGCTGGAAGCCTGTCCGGCGGCCATGGCATCGGCGGCGGCGGCGAAATAGCTGGGGTCCGGAACATCGCTCGAATAGAAGCCGCTTGAATCGCCGATGCGGAGCGAGCCGAAGTTGTACTTGTTCGCATTCAGGCTGGCGTTGTCCACGGTGAGACGGGCGGCGTTGGTGGCAAAGTTGGTCGCGGCACTGGTGCCGATGAGTTGCCGTGCGGCGGAGAGAGCCATGGAGTTGGCGGCCTGATTGAGTTCGCCGCGAATGAGGTAAAGCCTGCCGAGGTCGAGCGCGAAACCCATGAAGCCGAAGAGAACAGGCACCAGGATCACCAATAGCTGAATGGCCACGGCACCGCGTTCCCTCTTGCTCGATTTACTTCGGTTCCTGATATCCACGAGGTCCTACAAACTCCGGCTCAGCCGACTTGCCGGTCTTCTTGTGTTTCTTGTTGAGCAGGTGCGCCTTGTCTTCCGCGACGGTGCGCTGAAAGGGTTCGATGTAGTCGGGTAGCTTGGCTTTCTCGTCCGCCGTCAACGGCCTGACGAAGTGCGGCGTGACGACTACAAGCAGTTCGTCTGTCGTCTTGGAGGTGGAGCGCGTCTTGAATAAGTTGCCCAGTATGGGAATGTTGCTGAGGCCGATCAAACGGTCCGCTTCGCGAGTGACGCGATTGTCGATGAGGCCCGCGATGGCGAAACTTTCTCCTTCGCGCAGAATGACTTCCGTTTCGGCGCGGCGCTGCGAAATCGCGGGGATTAGATAGCCCTGGAGCGTGACGGCATTCGCGAAATCGAGCGAACTTACTTCGGGCGCCACTTTCAGATTGATGGCGCCTGAAGCTGTGACAGTGGGCGTGAAATCAAGCTGCACGCCGAAGGGCTTGAACTGCACAGTGATCACGGGAGCCGTGGCGCCGCCGGTGGAGGTGGTGGTCAACACGGGAAAGGGAAACGAGCCGCCGGCGAGGAAACTGGCCTGCTTGCCTTCCACTGTGATCAGGTTCGGCTCTGCCAAAATCTGCAACAGGTTTTGCTGCTGGAGTGCTTTGATGGTGCCGCCGATGTTGAGATCGGGCCGATACACGAAAAGGTTCAAGAGATCGGCAAAGTTGACGCTGGTGTTTGAGAATTGGCCGTTCTGAAATTGCAGCTGACTGAAGCGCGGTGAGGCGAACTGCTGCGTGGTGCTTTCGCCGAGCAGTTTGCCATTGCGGCTAAACAGATTGAAGCCAAGCTGCTGAAGCGCGGTGCGGTCGATGGAGGCGAACTTCACTTCGAGAAGGATCTGGCGAAGGTCGGGTTCGGGAGGCGCTTTCAAGAGGTTGACGATGTTCTTGGCGCGCGTTTGCGCAAGGCCGGCGGCCCGCTTCGATTCGGCGGCACTGATGACGTCCCCCGTGAGAGCAAGCGTTTCGCCCTGACCGGTTACTTCGATATGGCTGCCAGGAAACTCCGTGCGCATTTGGGTTCGGAACCTGTCGAAGTCGGAATCGTCGGGAAGCACTTCCACGTCGTAGCGGACGGGTGCCACACCCGTTTCCCAGATGACGACAGTGGTTCTGCCGGGACCTTTGGCATTGATCATGACTTCATGCGGAGAGATGACCACCACATCGGCGATTTTGGGTTCGGAGGCAGCGACCTGTTTCACCTCGCCCGTATATTGCATCAGTTCGCCGCGCCCCACGATGAGGGACAATGGCCGCGCGTGCGCGAGGCAGGAAAACAACAACAAGAGCAAAACGCTCTTACTCATGGAAAACTTCCTGGACATGCTTATCGCCGCGATAGACATCTACCACGGCGCGCGGTGGCACGGGCACGGGTTTGCGATTTCTGGTAGCGAACTGCCCGGGATCCCGATACTTCTCCTCGCCGGTCAATTCCGCCCACACGCGGGGGTCTTCGAGATTCGGCACCTTCGAAAGCTGGGTGGTTCGCCCGCGCCTCGCTCGCGCGACACGGGCGCTTACGTAGGGGTCCAAAACTTCGGTGGTAACGGGGTTGCTATCCACGATGCTGTTGCTATCGAGCGGATTGCGAAGAGTCAGGCTGACTTTGCCTTCGTTCTTCGCGAGTTCCAATTTTTGCGCTTCTTCCGGTGTAACGATGAGCGTTGCCACAGGCATCTTGGTGGCTTTGGCATCTACAGTTTGGTTGGGGGAAGTAAGGCGACCCACGGCCAGCACTTTGACGTTCTGCAGGATGGTGGAGGTGACGGCTTCGGCCATGGAACCGGGGCGGGTGAAGAGCACGTCCACACGCGCGCCGGGAGTGATGAGGCCGGAGACGCCGCTTACGTCAGTGATAGGCACGGACACGGCGCGGTGGCCGGCGGGGATGGTGGCCATGATGCCTTCGGGGCCATCCGCTGTGGAAAGCTTCGAAAGCGTGAGCGGCTCATTGGTGCTGACGGGATAGAGCGTCACGCGGCGGAGTGCTTCGGCTTCGGTGTAGAGAGCGCCGTGGGGGATATCGGCCTCCAGGTATTTGATCTGCTTCAAATCGGTTTTCTTGAGCGTGGCGCCGAGCGGCAGATCTCGCGCGGCTACCATGACGGCGCGGCGTGCCTGGGGCTTGGCGCCGATGGTGGAAGCGTACAGCAGCCAGGTGAGCAAGGCTGCTGAGATCCAGGCGATTCCGAATAGCATGAGGATGCGTCGTCTATCCATCTAATTCCTTGAAGTACGCGCGAGCAGGGTGGCCACGGCGTCGTGATGAAGGGGAGTCCAGCCGAGCGATTCCAGTGCCTCGATTAGGGGAGCATCGGTGGGCAGCAGCGCGTGAGTGAATCGATAACGGTCGAGGGTGATGCGCCAGCCGGGGCGGAGTTGCGTCAGGTTGGCGTAGTCTTTCAAGAATTGCGCGCCGTAGAGATCGCTGCGGCCATCAAAAAAGACTTTGCGCGAGCCGGCAAAACGGTAGATCAGGTAGCCGCCGAATTTGTCGGAGGCAAGCAGGCGGGCTTCGGTGGGCAGTTTGGCTATCGCGGAGGCAGCGGCCACGGGAAACTCCGCGGGGGGAAATCCGGTGTTGGCGGCCACGGCAGGCTGGCGCAATCCAAAGGCCGCGATGAGCAGTAACAGAGGCACCCAAACGAACCCATTTGACCGGCGATCAATGGCGCGGAGGCCATCGGAGTACCGGAGCGAGCTTTCGAGAAAACTACGGAACGAAGTCCGCAGCCCGTTGGCGGAGCGCAGCGATTTCGTAATGGCGCCATTGGCAAGCGGCAGCGCCAACAATGCCAGCAGCGGCAAGCCACGCGCCGACCGCAGTGCGCAGGCGAACAAAAAGCAAATCAGCAAGAACGAACCCAATTCTTTGCGCGCCAGGGAAAGCACGCCACCCACGGCGGCCAGCCCAAGCGCGAGCAGAATTTGACCGGAACCGGCCAGATGAAAATTGAACGATTGGAATTCACCGACGCGATCGAGAAGCGCGCCATCTGTAAGATACAGGATCACGTGCCGGTGGAGCGCGATCCCGTAAGGGTTCAGGAGCGTTCCACCCAAGGCGGCCGCGGCTGCGAAGAGAAATCCGCGCATCTGTGATCGGGATTCGGCTGGGTCGCCGGAAAAGAGAAGACTTGGCAGCGCAGCACCTGCCGCATAGAGCAGCAGAATGGCGGGCGCCATCAGGAAACTGGCATGCAGATTGGCCCAGAGACAACTCAGGCCGGCGATTGTAGTTAAGGCGGCGGGGGTGAAGCGCGGCCGAATTGCGAAACGAACTGTCAGCAGAAGGAAGATCCAGCTCAGCAGGTGCGGACGTGCCAGCCAATGCATGTCCGTGGTGGAGAGCATGGGCGAGGCAAAAAGCGCGGTGAGCAGGAAGTTTCCGCCAGCAGTCCAGTTGAAACGAACCCAAATCCAGACTCCGGCGGCGAGGGCGGCGGCATAAAACAAAGCCACGCCGGACAGGCCGGCGGCGCTGTGGATGGCCGCAACGGCGGCATCGGCCAACCACTCCCAGGCGAACCAGGGCTGGCCGGTTTGAGTGAACGAGAAAGGGTCGGTGCGGGGGAGAGAGTGGGTTTGCAGAATCAGTTCGCCGGTGCGAATATGCCAGCCAGCGTCTGAATCATGAAAGAACGATTGGTAGCCGCCCGCTAGGAAGAGGCTATAGAAGAGGGTGAGCGCGGCGAGAGACAAAGCAAGATCGGGGACCAACCAGCTCACGCGGCGAACGACGGTCCTCGTGGTCGCTTCGGTCACGGGAAACGAACGAATCCCCCCAGCGGGGGCGCTGATAGAGGTTCGCAAAATGTGTGGATCCGGTTGGTAAAAAGAAGACCTACTGAGCGCCGGCCCCGATGCTGGAAAGATCGCCAGTGATGCTGGTGTAAAGCGAAACGATGGCGACTTGCAGTTGCGTGACGGTGGTGATGAGCGCCAAGCCGACGGCTGCCACGATAAGAGCGTACTCGACCAGATCCTGGCCGTCTTCTTCTTTGAGGAAACGAATAATTAAGTTTTTCATTGGGGTGACTCCATGGGGCGTGAAGCGGTTTGAACGGGATTTGGGAGGGCGGTGGGTGAACCCATAAACAAACGATGAACGGCGAGCTTGAAGCGACCGAGAGGTGACACGCCTTCCCGGCTGATCGCGATCATAGCAGGCTTTCCATCCAACTCCGACAGGAGCTTGAGATTGCGGAGCGCCGCGGGATAGGCGCGGTTGTAATCGAGCGAGCGTTCCACCTCTTTACGCGCTCCCACGTAGTTTCCCTGCTCCATCATGAGGGCGGCCAAGTTGCTGTGGGCAGCGGCGGGGTCGCTCACAGATTCGAAATGCACCAGGGCTTCGGCCGGCTGCGAAAGCAGGGTGGAGGCCAGGTTGTCGCGCGCGATTTCAGAGGACGGATTCAGGCGAAGCGCCTGGCGGAATTCGGCTTGCGCTTCCGCGGTGCGGCCTTGTGCCTGGAGCGCGTATCCCAGATTGTTGTGCAGGTAATCGCGATCCCGACCAAGGGCAAGGGCCCGGCTGGCGGCGGCGCGATGGGATTGTTCGGCCGCTTTTGAATCGCCGGCTTCATCCTGCAAGATGCCGAGCCAGGAGAAGTAGCGTGGCGCGGCGTCGCGATGACCGTCGAGAAATGAAGCGTAGGCCGCGATCGCGGATGCAGCGTGGTGAACGGCAACCGAAGCGCGCACCAAACGAAGCTGCGCCTCCGCGGAATCGGGATTGTGAGCGGCGGCTAAGCGGTAATGATCAAGCGCCAGTTCCGGGTAACCTTTAGCCTCATAAGCGGCACCGAGTTCGAGGCGGAAGGTGAGGTCGGCGGGAGCGGAGATCACTTTTTCGCGTAGGCGGCCAAGTTGGTAATCGCCATCGCCGGCGTCGACGGCATTGCGGATTTGACGTTCGAAATTGGTGACCGCGGGCTGAACGGCAACCGTTCTGTGTGTCGCGCAGCCGCCCCAGACTAACGCTGAAGCAACGATGAGTACTGGTACTTTTGTGAAGGAAAGAAGATCCCCCTTGCGGGTTCGGGTTCTTTCCGCGGTGCCCGCGGGCAATTCCAGCACGGAACGCCCCGAAAGCGAGATTGAGATGCGCCACGGCTTCATCGCCGGGAAAATTTTGGTCACCTTCTTCGTTTTTCCGATATGCAACACGTCAATTGCGAACTTCATTCCGAAACTATGAACGGCTTCGCAGGGATCGATCCAAAGCCCTTCGCCCGGCTGGAGCACCGGACTATTCAGGAGACCGCGACGCCGTTCCGCACTGGATCCAGCGCGCCGCACGCAATCGGCAAGAACCTCACCAGAGGTCTGATTTCGCACAATAATTTTCAATCGCACCGTTATAACACGCACCCGCCGGAGAAGTTCCTCGCCGGAGCAAAAGGGCAAGAACTTCCCTTTGTGACAAGGGTTATAATCGGTGTTCCCGACAGCCCCCTCTTATGCGCAGGTTCGCCTTTTTCGCGTTATGTCTTGTGATGTTCGCAGTTCCCCTGGCCGGCCAGATTACTACCGGGGCGGTGTTCGGCCAGGTAATTCAGCTTCGCTATGTGCCTTCGGACATTGTGCTGGATTCGTTCAGGCAGCGCTTGTATCTGGTGAACTCGTCGGCCAACCGTGTTGACATTTTCAGCACAGCAACGAACCAGGTAATTGGCCGGGTGACAGTGGGCAAGACGCCGCTGGCCGCTGCGATTTCGATGGACGCGGCGTTTCTCTATGTCACCAACTCGCTAGATAAGACGCTGAGCGTTGTGGACCTGGGCCAGTTGGCTGTGACGCAGACGTTAACGATGCCGGCGACGCCTGAAGGCGTGGAGGTGGGGAATGACGGGCGCGTCCTGATTAGCACGCAGAGCACGACACTGCAGACTCTGCTGGTCTTTGACCCTGCGCAGACCAGTGGGCAGCAACTGACCGTGGTTCCGGCGCCGCCGCCGCCTTCAACGCCCGCGCCCTTACCTCCCCAGACGCTGACGAGGCCGCAGACCACATTCAACGACAAGTTGATCCGCACGCCCGATGGCCAATTTATTATCGGGCTGACCAACCCCGGGACGAATGGCGCGCAGACTTACCTGTTCGTTTATGAAGTGGCTTCAGGGACCATTTTGCGCAGCCGTACGGTAGCGGGCCAATCGACGGTGCTCTCGATAGCACCGGATGGCTCGCGCTTCATGGCGGGATACACGTTGTATGAAACATCTACGCTTTCCGTGATTGCGCAGCAGAATAACGGGAACGCGCCGTTTCCGTTTACGGCCACCTTCACGGTGCAGCAGAATGTGGGCGGAAGCGTGTTTTCGGGGGACGGCAACACGCTGTACAGCGCGTTTAATGTTCAGCCGTTTACCAGTGTGAATCCGCCGCCGCTGCCGAATTCTTCCACGCTGTTGATTGGCGATGGGCGGAACCTGGGCATCAATTTGGGGATACGGCTGCCGGAGAGCATCGTCTCAAAGATGGTGATTCTGCCTGCGGGCGCGGTCTATAGTCTCTCGGCTTCAGGCATGATTTATCTGCCGCTGCAGGATTTGTATAACTATCCGATTCTGCAGCCGGAGACGACGCAGGTGTTCCTTTCGCTGGACCCGTGCAGCAGGGCTATTGCGACAGGCTCGCTCAAAATCAACAATTTGGGCAAGGGCAAGTTGACGTATGCAGTTACCAATACGAATGCTTCGCTGACCGCCGAAGTCACAACAGGGCTTGCGCCTTCGAATATTAAATTCACGCTGGACCCGGGTGGGCGCACGGTGGTGGCAGTGAACCGGCAGGCGGGAACGAATCTCTCTTCGGGGGGGCAGGTTTTGCAAGGCGCGCCGCTCGATGTGAACATCAGTTCGAATGAAGCGATTAATCTGCCGAATACGATTCGCATTTACATGAACGTGCGCGATGCGGACCAGCGCGGCATTATTTACCCCATCCCGACCGTGCCGAACAATTCACCGGTAGCCACCTATAACCCCACTTTTGCGGGGGGCAATGAGGGCGTTCAGGACATTGTGCTAGATCAAGGGCGCAACCGCGTGTACCTGACCAATTCCGGTTACAACCGCATTGAAGTGTTCGACACCGTCGCGCGTAAGTTTCTGGATGCGATTCCGGTGGGCCAACTGCCGCACCAGATGGCCTTGGGGACGGACGGCTCCACATTATATGTGGGGAATACGGGGGGCGAACTGATTTCGATTGTGGATTTGAGCCAGACGCCGGCGCGCACCACGGGCACCGTGAACTTCCCTCCCCTGCCGCGGCAGGCGGGTGGAACGAACACGGCGGTGTTGAACCCGCGTTCGCTGGCTTACGGCTTGTTCGGTCTGGAGTTTGTGATGTCGAACGGATCGCAGTGGAAGCTTGCCGCGAACAATGTGGCGACGGTACGGCCGACCAGTTCGATCGCGCCCACGATTTTGGCCACTCCCACTTCCATGATCGCTCCGGACGACGGGAGTTCTATCCTGACGCTGGCAGGCAATGGCGTGGGCTATTTATACGATGGCCTGAGCGATGCGTACTCAGCGCTGGCACTGCTGTTCCCCACTACCCCAGCGATCTCCGGTTACTTTGGACCGCTGGCGGCAGGACCAGGCGGCGCGTCTTACCTGGCCGGCGGGCTAACGTTGAACTCGTCGTTGAATGTTCTGTATGGCAATGCCAACGCGAGTGCGACGCAGCGGAACGTTTATGCGCTTGCCGCCGTGGATGCGAACACTTATCTTCGTTACACCACCAGCTTTCGCGCGAACATTGCCGCCGCGTCCGCCGATGAGCAACGGCCCACGCTGGAACTGGTGAATGTGGCGAGCGGCCAAGCGACTTTGATTGGTGTAGTAGCAGAGCAGCCGCGGTATTCAGTTTTTGGCACCACGCGGACCAACGTGCCGGCGCGCCAGATGGTGGTGGATAACAGCGGGACCGCGTATCTGGTGACGCTTTCCGGCTTGAGTGTAGTTCCGTTGACACCGAATGGCGCGGTGCGTCCGCAGCTTGCGGCGGCGCGGCCGGTGGTGAACGCGAGCGATGGCGGCACCACGCTGCGTCCAGGCTCGTTCGTGAATGTGACCGGGTCGGGCTTAGCCGATACGGCCATTGCCGATGTGCTGCCCGCTCCCACCGTGCTGGGCGGTAGCTGCGTGACATTCAACGATGTGACCCTGCCGCTGTTTCAGACCTCGAGTGGACAGATACAAGCGCAGATTCCGGCGAACGTGGTGCTGGGTGACAATGTGGTGGTGGTGCGTTCACTGGCGAACGGACAGGCAAGCGATCCGGTGGTGGTGAAGGTGCAGCCCGGCTTATCGAATTAGCGTGAGTCCCCAACCTGAGAGTGGAATTGCGCAGCCATTAGATCTGCTTCGCGAAGCGATTCGCGAGGGCCGCGCGGATGTTCGGATGCTGGTGCCGACGGCGACGCTGGCGGAACACCGGCGGCATCAGTTGGCGCGCGAAGGCCTTGTGTTTCGTCCGGATGCGGTGCAGACGTTTTCGCGGTTCGCGGCTGACCTGGCGGGTAAGCTTGCGGCTGGCGTGAAACAGGTCTCTGAGCCGCTGTTCCAACTGATTGTGGAGCGTACGTTGCGCGAGGTGGCTCCGGTGGAATTTGAACCGGTAAGCGATGCACCGGGCTTTCCAGCGTCGGTGGCGGATGCGATTCGGCGGCTCGATGCAGTGGGTGTGACGGCGCGGGACCTGGGACGAATTTGTAGCGCGTGGCGCTATGCGGGGCCGCTGGCACTGGTTTGGGCGCGGGTGGAAGAGCGGCTAAGCAATCGCGGAATTGCTTTGCGGGCTGGCGTGCTGCGCGCGGCGTCGGCTGCGGAACAAGCTTCCGGCACATTGTTGCTGGATGGCTTTGCGAAGTTTTCCGCGCCGGAGCGCGAGTTGCTGCGGCGGCTGAATGCATTGCCCGATGACGATGTGTCAGACGTTTTGCATTCGGTGCCTTGCCGCAAGTTCGTGGCGGATTCGGAGGTTCGAGAAGCCGAGGAAGTTGCGCGTCGTATTCTGGCAGCAGCCGAACGCGGCACTCCGTTTCGTGAGATGGGCATCGCGCTGCGGAACCCGGAGCGCTATGTTGCCGTGCTTCGTCCGGTGCTGGAGCGGTTCGGCATTCCGGCGCGATTTTATTTTTCAGAGCCTTTGGCCGCGAACGCCGCGATACGTTATTTCTCAGGCACCGTGGAAGCGTTTTTTTCAGGATGGGAGCATGAGCACTGTTTGCCTGTGCTGCGCCTTTCGCCGCGCTTTGAGCCCGATGAGTTGGATGCTTTCGATTTTGCCGTCCGCGAGAAGATTCCGAACACAGGTCTTGCGGCGCTGCTGCAATTGGCAGACAGCCACCGTGGACTTACGCGGCTGATTCACGATTGGGAGACGCTGGACAAGAACTGGCAGCGTCGCGTAACGCCGCTGCGCTGGGCCGAACAGCTCTCGCTCGATCTGCGCAATAGCTATCGGCCTGCTGCGCTGCCTGATAGGCAATTGGCGGGCACCGTGGAGTGGGAACGCGCCAGGGCCGCGGCCGTGGAATTATTCGAAGCGGCGTTGCTCGAAACAGCCACGGATTGGCCTCCAGAGCAGGTGCCCATCCCGCTGGCGCTATTCTGGCCACGCGCGAAGACCGTGCTTGAGCACACGGCGCTACGTCCGAGCGATAAGCGGCGCAATGTGGTGCATGTGATGAGCGTCTATGAAGCGCGGCAATGGGCGCTGGACCGCATGTTCGTTTGCGGGTTGGCGGAGAAAGCATTTCCGAAACGCCATCAGGAAGACGCGTTCCTGCCCGATGAGGCGATGGAGAAATTGCAGCGCGCCGGCTTCGGCGTTGAGACTTCCGCGGACTTGGATCGCGAGGAAGAAAAGCTTTTTCGGCAGGTATGCCGGAGCGCGCGGCATGAGCTCTGTTTGAGCTATGCGACGGAGCAAAAGAATGGGCCTTCGGCTTTCTGGATTGCTACAGGTGGAGAGGCGGAACCGCCGCGGCCCGTGCGTCCGGCTGTTAGGATGCGCGGCCATGCACGGCGCAATGCATCGCGGATCGCGGATTCGGCGCTGATCGAATGGGCGGCTAAAGCGAAGCCGGCGTTTTCCGTAACCGCGCTTGAAAATTACTTGGGCTGCCCGTTTAAATATTTCACTTTGAATCTGCTGGGGTTGCGTGCCGCGCCATTGCGACCAGAGAAGCGCCTAAATTTTCTGGAACAGGGAAATTTAGTGCACAAGGTTTTGGAAGAGTGGCTGCCGGAAAGGCGGGCCATTCGCCCGGTGTTTGACCGCGTGTTTGAGCAGCACTGCGCGCAGTTGCGAGTGGCGCGCGGATATCGAACCGAGACAGCTTATGCCACCATGCTGGCGGATGTGGAACGGTTCGCCGGTGAAAGCACCAACTGGCCGTTTCATGAGGCATGCGCGGTGGAAAAGAAGATGACGTTTGCGATTGCCGACGATATTACTATCAATGCGCGGATCGACCGCATCGAGCGGCTTCCCGATGGAAGGCTTGTGATTATCGATTACAAGTACAGCAACGCCAAGAATACGAAAGACCGCTCTGAAGATGAGACCCGCTTGCAGGGGCCGCTCTATGTTCGCGGCATTGCGCAGGGCGGCGAGACGGTGGCGGCGATGGTGTATTTCAGCCTGAAGAAATCGGCTGAGGCGTTCGGGTGGGGCGTGGTGCCGGGCTTGAAAAAAGAGCTGCAGCTCTTGACGCCCGAGTGGGTGGCGCAGGGCGCGGCGGAAGCGCGCAGAGCGGTGGAACAGATTCGGTTGGGGCTGATGCCTGTGCTTCGCGAACCGGGCGCGGCCTGCAAATGGTGCGAAGCGAAAGATGCTTGCCGCGTGGGAATCGCGGAGGCGGTCATGACGGCGGGCAGCTAGATTGGACATTCAGTTTTCCGAAGAGCAACAGGCGGCAATCGCGGCGCATCGTTTGGGCGAAGACGCGTGCATCGTGGCGGGACCGGGCTCCGGCAAGACCACCGTGCTGGTGGAGCGCTATAAGCAACTGGTGCTGGAGCGCGGCATTCCGGCCAGCCGCATTCTGGCGATTACGTTTACCGAAAAGGCTGCCAGCAACATGCGCGTCAGGCTGGCGCAGCAGTTGGCGGGGGCGCTAGATAGTGCGAGTGTTTCTACGGTTCATGGTTTTTGTTACCGGTTGATTCGCGAGCACGCTATTGAAGCCGGCGTGGACCCGGGCGCTTCCATTCTGGAGGAAGGCAAAGGCGTTCTGCTGCGGCGGGAGTGTCTGGAGCAGGCGCTAGATCGCTTTCTGGCGGAGCAGCCGGAAGCGGCGCGTTCGCTGATACGTGCGCTGGGATCCGATATCAGCGGATTGCTGGATGCTTACGATGCGATTCGTTCAGCGGGCGCACACATGGAAGATCTGCACCATGCGAATGTGCCGGTGCCCGATGGCGCGCTGCGGGAAGTAGAAGAGCTGATGGCTCAGGTTCGCCAGCTTCCGTTGAAGCCGGAGCAGAAGTTAAAGTTGGCTTCGCTTTATGAATGGCATGAGAACCTGCGCGGGTGTCGCGGCAACGACGCGCTTCGCGCACATTTGCAGACTGAGGTTTTCAATTTGACACGCGTGCGCAATGACGGCTTGAGCGCGGCGGTGAAGCGGATTCGCGTGTTGCAGGATTCGTTGCTGGCCGATTGTGTGACGCGGATGCACGCGACGGATCGCGAGGCATTGATCAGCGTGCTGGAACGCTTTCATGCGCTGTATACGCGTGCCAAGCGGGAGCGCGGTGTGCTGGATTTTTCCGATCTGGAATTTCATGCGGTGCAACTGCTGGAGACGCATCCGGAGATTCAGCGCAAGCTGCGTGAGCACTTCGTCCAAATCATGATGGACGAATTTCAAGATACCAACGGGCAGCAGGAAAAGCTGATGACTCTGTTGCGCGGGCCTGATAGTTTTTACGCGGTGGGCGATATCAACCAATCGATTTTCGGCTTTCGCCACACTACTCCGGAGGTGTTTCAGCGCTATCGCGATACGGTGGAACGAACGGGCAAGCACTATGTAGAGCTGGTGGAAAATTGGCGCAGCCGCGCGGAGATTCTGCTGGCTGTTGAGACGGTGCTGGCGGGCCGGGAAGGCATTGTGCCGCGCGGTTTGGTGGCGGCGCGGAAACGCCCAGGGAAGCTCGTGCCCTCCGTTGAAGTGATTGCGGTGGAACAACCGGAGGGCTTGGACGGCACGGAGATTGAAGCGGCCTGGATTGCGCAACGCATGACGGAACTGCGCGGCAAATTGCCGGTGGGCGACCGCAAGGCGAGGCTGGGCGATATGGCGGTGCTGGTCAGGAACTCGAGTGTGTTTCCGGCCTTCGCGGCGGCGTTTGAGAAGGCCGGTATCCGCTATGTGCAGAGCCGGAAGCGCGGCTTTCTGCAGACGCGCGAAGCGCTGGATCTGACGCATCTGCTGCGGGTGATTGCGAACCCGCGCGATGAGGTGAGCTTGGCGGTGGTGCTGCGTTCGCCATTGGTTGCGTTGTCCGATGAAAGCATTTTGCGATTGGAGACTGTTGCGCTTAATTTGGGCGATGCGCTCAGCAAGCTGACTGGCGAACAGGCCGAGCAATTTGAGGAATTGGACCGCGCGCGGCTTCAGGAGTTTCGCGGGCACTTGGAAGAGTGGCGCAACGCGCATCCGCATCTCTCGCTAGACCGGCTGATGCTTCGAGCCATGGACGATTGCGCGTATCCCTACGAACCGAATACAGATCGCGGCGATACCATCGACAAGTTTTTGGATATGGCACGCGCGACGGATGTGCCTCTAGCGGAATTTATCGACGAGTTGGAATTGCTGCGCGAAGTGGACACGGGCGAGCCGGAAGCACCGCTCGATACCGAAGACGACGCGGTCAAGATGATGACGGCTCATTCCGCGAAAGGCCTGGAGTTTCCGATTGTTTTTGTGGCCACGATGAACAAGGGCACGCGGATGGATTCGCCGCCTTTCTCATTCACGCCGCAGGTAGGCTTGGGGACGACTTGGCGCGCGGGATACGACGAAAAGCCGCAAGGCGATATTTTCCACGCAGCCAACTGCGCCATCATTAGTGCGCGCGAAGAGCAGGAAAGCAACCGGCTGCTCTATGTGGCCATGACGCGGGCGGAGGAGCATCTGATTCTTTCTTACTCCACCGATAGCAAGAGCCAGAATTGGGCGGCGCACGTGCGCAAGTTGCTGGTGAAGCCGTTCGTGATCCCGCTCGATCAGCCGACGAACGTACGGGTGGTAGCGCCTGATGGCCGAGAGTTTATCGTGCGGGTTTTGCGCAGCGAACAAGGGCCCTTTTCAGAGCAGGCGACGTTTGCTTTTGAAGCGGCTGGCGGGGCGGAACATCTGGCGCTGCCCCGGCTGACTGGCCAATATGATGCGGCGGTGACGGTGACGGCTCTGGCCACGTTTGCGACATGCCCGCGCCGTTATTATCTGGCGCATGAGCTGGGTTGGGAACAGCGCCGGCCTACGCGCCTGGCGGAGCGCGGTGAAGACTTTGAAGAGGCGACCACGCCGGCGAGCGAATTGGGGCGCGAGGTGCATCGGTTGCTGGCGGGCGAAACATTTTCGGCTAGCACCGCGGCACAAGACTTAGCAAAAGCATTTCGCGAGCACGCGTTGCACCGGCGCGCCGGGGAGGCTTCCCGCACGGAGCGCGAGTGGAGCTTCAACTTCGCGGTGGACGATGTGGTGGTCAGTGGGCAGATCGATCTCTGGTTCGTCGAAGACGGCGACGTGGTGCTTGTGGATTACAAGACGAACGATGTTACTGCCGCCGGTGCGGCGGATGCCGCGGAGAATTATGTGGCGCAGATTCATCTTTATGCGCTGTGCATCGAACGGGCCACGGGGATGCGGGTTCGGGAAGCGTATCTGCATTTTCTGCGGCCCAACGTGTTGATTGAAGTTTCGCCGGATGCGAAGCAGGCTATCGCGGCGGTTCGCGACCTGGCGATGGCTCAGGAGCGATGCGCGTTCCCGCTACATGTGGCCGAACACTGCCTTCGCTGCCCGTTTTACAAAAACCTGTGCCCGGCCGATTTTACGTCTTCGCAAGCGGCAGAGTAACCGTAAAAGTGGAGCCTTCACCTAACTGGCTGACCACCGCGATGGAGCCACCATGCCGTTCCACAATCTGACGCACGATGGAAAGGCCGATGCCCGTACCCTTCTCACCGCTTTGTTCGGCGGAGCGGGTGCGGTAAAACTTTTCGAAGATTCGCCGCACATCTTTCGGTTCGATTCCCGCGCCTTGATCGCGCACGGAGAGGCGTACCTGGCTGCGCTCGCTCGCACCGCTGACGTGGATGATGGTGTCGGCGGGCGAATATTTCACAGCATTTGAAAGCAGATTGTAGAACGCATACTCCATCAATTCGCGATCGCCGTGTAGCACTTCGATAGGCAGGGTCTCAGTAAACACTTGAATCTGCTTTCGATCCGCCAAAGGACGGATGCGGTCCACGCAGCGCGCCAGAATGTCTTGGGGCGAGAACTTTTCATTCTTCAGTTCCATCTCGCCGGTGGAGATGCGCTCAGCGTTCAGGAACGTCTCGATCATTTGCGCCAGCCGCTTCGATTCGGAGTTGATCATGTCCGCCATCTGCTTGCGCTTCTCTTCAGAAAGGACATAGCGACCCATGAGTTCGCTCGAACCCTGGATTGCCGTGAGCGGAGTTCTCATTTCATGCGTAACGAACTGCATGGCTTCCCGATAGCGTGAGCGCGCCTGCTCAGAACGGCCCAGGCGGCCGCGCACCACAACGGCTTGCCACGCCGCCGCCGCAAATACAGCCAGCCACGCGCACGCGACGGCGGGTAGGAACGGGAACACCACGTTGCGCGTAAAGGCCGCGTAGGGGAGGGTATGGACGATGAGCAGAATGAGCACGGCGGCGCTGTTCGCGGCCCATCCTTCCATCAGCGCGAAAACAAGACCTGCTGCGATCACGGCGCAGACAGCCAGCGCGACGACGGCGGCTACCGGCGCATCACGCAGGAAGAAACGGTGCGCGAATGTTTCAAAAGCGCTGGCGTGAATTTCAATTCCCGGCATGCTGATGGAACCGGAGAGCGGCGTCATCCAGCGGTCCCGTACGGCGGTTTGCGCGGTGACGCCGGCGAAGACCACTTTGTTCCGGAACCGCTCGGCCAGTTCCGGATGGTCGGCCAGTTGTTTGAGGGAAATGCGCGGGAGCCCGCCCATGGACGTGGGTGCATAGCGGATGCGAAGGCTACGGCCTTCGTGGCTTGAGGCGGGGATTATGGTGGGGCCGATGCGCAGATCGTCCGGCGATTCTATAATGCTGGCGCGGCGGCTTAGACGGAATGCTTCAAGCGAAAGTGCCCAGCGGCGTTCGTGCGGCGTTGCTTTTTCGAGGGGGATCTCGCGGCTGATGGCATCGAGAGAATCGAGGTCGGCCTGGATGTGTCCTACTGCTGCCGCGTATTGACGAAATTCAGGGAGCGGATCGTCCCAGCGCGCGCCGCCGGCGATCAGGTCGCAGGCCAGGATCAGGCCGGGTGTGTGAGAGAAGGCGCGTGCGAGCTTACTGTCGCCATCGGGGTCTTGCGCCTCGGTGAATATGAAGTCGATGGCAACAGCGCGGGGGTGTGCGGGCGCGATGGCTTCGAGGCCTTGAGCGAGCGCGGCGCGAACTTTCAGAAGACCGCCGAACGCGGAGAAAGATTCCTCGTCGGCGGCGAGGATGATGGATTCCGGGGCCCAGGGCGCGGGTTGGTAGAGGCGGAAGAAGAAATCGTAGGCGTAGTTATCGATCTGTTGACCGAAGGAGGTCCAGCCGATGGCCAGGCCGAGCAGCAGAGTGAACGTCAGGAGCGCGATGTATGCAATACGACGCAACGTTTATCATCCCCCAACGCAGATCTGCTAGACCTCAGAAACGATTGAGAGTAACCTAAAAAACGAAGGAGAATCACCGATGGCCAAAGGCATGGATAAGAAGAAAGAGACCAAGAAACCGAAACAGCCGAAGAAGTAGCAGCCTAGCGGGCTTTCACTCAACACGGGATAATAAACGAAGAATATGCGCACTGATTGGGTGGAAGCCCGCAAGCAAGACGGAATTCGAACGCAGATGCACTATGCCCGCAAGGGGATGGTGACCGGGGAGATGGAATATGTGGCCCGGCGTGAGAAGGTGGCGCCGGAGCTGATTCGTCAAGAAGTGGCGCGCGGCCGCATGGTGATTCCCGCGAACATCAACCACGCGCAGTTGGAGCCCATGTGCATCGGCGTGGCTTCGAACTGCAAAATCAACGCCAATATCGGTAACTCTTCTACGACATCCGATATTGCGCAGGAATTGAGCAAGCTACAGTATTGCGTGAAGTACGGCGCGGACACCGTGATGGACCTTTCCACCGGGGGCGACATTCCGCGCATCCGGCAGGCGATCATCGACGATTCGCCCGTGCCGATTGGTACCGTGCCGATTTACGAAGCGCTGAATCGAGTTCGGCGCGTGGAAGACCTGACCAAGTCTCTGATGCTGGAGGTGATAGAAGAGCAGGCCGCGCAGGGTGTGGATTACATGACCATTCACGCCGGGGTGCTGGTGCAGTATGTGCCGCTCACGGCGAAGCGCATCACGGGAATCGTCAGCCGCGGCGGCGCGATTTTGGCTGAGTGGATGGTGAAAAATCACCAGCAGAATTTGCTTTACGAATGTTTCGAAGACATCTGCAAAATTTTTCAGAAGTACGATGTGACATTTTCTCTGGGCGACGGTCTGCGGCCTGGATGTATTGCCGACGCCAGCGATGCAGCGCAATTTGCGGAGCTGGAAACGCTGGGTGAGTTGACCAAGAAAGCCTGGGAGTTCGATTGCCAGGTGATGGTGGAAGGGCCGGGCCACATTCCGTTGGACCAGATCCAGATGCAGGTAGAGAAAGAAAACGAACTCTGCCACGAAGCGCCTTTTTATACTCTCGGCCCGCTGGTGACGGATATCGCTCCAGGTTACGACCACATCACGTCCGCTATTGGCGCGGCGTTGATTGGCTGGCACGGGGCTTCCATGCTTTGTTATGTAACTCCGAAAGAGCACTTAGGGCTGCCGAACCTGGAAGACGTGAAGCAAGGTATTATTGCTTACAAAATTGCCGCTCACGCCGCGGATCTTGCCCGGCATCGGCCTGGTGCACGGGATCGTGACGATGAGTTGTCCAGAGCGCGGTATAAGTTCGATTGGAACCGGCAATTTGAGTTATCGCTTGACCCCGAAACGGCGCGTGCCATGCACGATGAGACACTTCCGGAAGAAGGATTCAAAGACGCTGCATTTTGCTCGATGTGCGGGCCGAAGTTTTGTTCGATGAATCACTCCGCGAAGGTGGAGAGCTTCACCTCAGAGCAGGCGCAAGAGATTCTACTGCAAATCCAGTAACTTTGGCACTCTGCTTGCGTCTACCAAGACGAGGACGTTATGAGCAGATTGAAATTATTTATGCCTTGCGCAGCTTTGTTGCTGGCGCTGGGTGTCAACGCGCAAGATCGAAAAGCGGTAAGGAATGACTCGGGAGACCCTGGGCAGGCGCGCCTGCTCAAGGAAGTGCGGCATGAACTGGTGATGCTGCCGTATTACAACGTGTTCGATAACCTTTCCTATCGAGTGGACGGTTCGCGAGTTACACTGATGGGGCAAGTTACACGTCCCACGTTGAAATCGGATGCCGGCAATGTCGTGAAACGCCTGGAAGGAGTGACTCAGGTGGATAACCAGATTGAGGTGCTCCCGCTTAGCCCGAATGACGATCAGATTCGGTATTCGGTGTACCGGGCCATTTACGGGCACACGTCGCTCTCTACGCGCTACGGTTACCAAGCCGTCCCGTCTATCCATATCATCGTGAGGAACGGGCAGGTTACTCTCGAAGGCGTCGTGGCGAACGAAGCGGACAAGAACATCTCTAATATTCAGGCTAACGGCGTGTCGGGCGTGTTCTCGGTTACGAACAACCTGCGCGTCGAAAAGTAAGTCCGGTAGAGATAGGCGGCTCCGTAGAAACTAACCCCTAGCGCCACTGCAAAGACGGCGTTAGTGAACAGTGCGGCGATGGATGTGGAAAGGAATGCAGCCGCATCCACTCGTCGCATTTTTGCCAGCCGTTTCCACATACTCCACTCCATCAAACGCACGCCCATCCAGGCAGTTACTCCCGCTAATGCCGCGACCGGCAGGTGCTTGATAATCCCGCTTCCTTCGGTCACGAATAAGACCAAAAACGCCGCGTGTATCAGGTTCGAAAGCCGTGTGGTGCCACCGCACTGCACATTCGCAAGCGAGCGGGCGGGAATTCCCACACTCATGGGCGCGGCGAACATTCCCGCAGCCAGATTCGCAATGCCATAGGCTCCTAATTCGCGGTCCGCATCAGCCTTCTTCATAGCAGTGTGACGCCCACGAAAATGCTCCACCACTCGGGAGGTGACCAGCAAGTTTACCGATGTCACGAACGCGAGGCCGAAGCCAGCGGGCAGCACGGTGTAGACATCGGAGGGCCGCCAAGCAAAGCCGATAAATGGCGGCACGGTGGAAGGAAGAGAGCCAACTTCACGAGAATTCCAACCGAAGATCACGGCGGCCAGTACCGCAACGCCAATCCCTAACAATGGCGCGGGCAGCCGGTGCGAGATGCGCGTGGAAAGTGAGGCCACAATCACCACTACTAAGGCAGTCAGTGTGGTGCTCCAGCGCAAGTTCGGCAAATTCATCACGCACTCGCGCAGTTGTCCGAACAGGCTGGAATCGGCCGAATGATTCGGGTATCCAAAAATTGTCCGGAACTGCGAAATGACCATCATGCCGCCGATGCCGCAGGAAAAGCCGGCCATGACCGGATGGGGCACAAGAGCCACATATCTTCCCAGGCGCAACGTGCTGAAAACCAGCATGAGAACTGCCGCCACCATAGAAACTTTCGCCGCGCCGCCGATTCCCTGATCGTGTACAGCAACCAGAATGAACGGAACTGTTACGGAGGAGACCCCGCCAATCATGACGGGGTTCCTGCCGAGCAGCGCCGTAATGGGCGCGGTGAGTATAGATGTGAAGACGCCCAGGATTGGCGGCAACCCCATTAAGGAGGCCATCGCCAGACCGTAGGGGAACGCAATGAGCGACGCAATAAAGCCGCCGAACACATCCCCGCTAAGCGCACTCCACGAGTAGGATGTGAGGCGCTTTCTCATCTTGTGAGAAACCCGAAAACGCCGGGTTAATTAGCCTAAGACTTTCTTGGTTGCCGTCTTGAACTTCGCCATTTCTTCGGCGGTGCCCACCGTGATGCGGCTATAAGTGGGCCAAGCTGCCCACGCGCGGCCGACATACACATTGTGCTTCGCCATTTGCGCCATGTATTCCTTCGCGGGCTGCTTGGTGTCCAGCATGAAGCAGTTGGAATCTGAAGGAATGAAGCTGTAACCGTTTTTGGCGAGGAAATCGAACGTATCCTGCCTGATGTTGCGCATATCGCGCTTCCGGGTGGGGACCAGCGTCTTTATCTTGAGGGAAGTTTCCGCGCCCACCATGCCGGTAATGGGCAGAGCGCCGGCGGAGTAACCTCTCATCTTCGCCAGCAGATCCGGGCGTCCGATGGCGGCGCCTGCGCGTAGACCGGCCATGCCGAAGAGCTTCGAGAAAGTGCGCAGGATAACCACTTCCTTATCCGCGGCCACCAGGTCAGAACCGGGCGTGGCTTCGGAGAAATGCAGGTAGGCTTCGTCCAGCAGCAGGATGGAACCGGCCGGCTTGTTGGCGAGGGCCCATTCAATATCCGCGCGCTTGGTGAGCGTCCCGGTGGGATTGTTCGGATTGCAGATGTAGATGACACCGGCATTCGGGTCGGCGGCCACCATGGCCTTCACATCGTGCGAATAATCTTTGGCCAGCGGCACCATGATGGTCTTTGCGCCCACGAACTTGGCGGCGCGCGGACCGGCCTCATAACCGGGGTCGGCCACCACAAGGCTTTTGGTGGGGGAGGTGAACGCCATCACGGAGGTGTGCAGCGGTTCGCTGGAACCAGCGTAAGGCTGAACATATTCGGGCTTCACGCCTTCGATATCGGCCAAAGTCTTGGCGAAGCTGAAGGTGTTTTCGTACAAGTAGCGACCGCCCTTCTTGACGATGCTGTAGATGGCTTCGGCTGCTTCGGGACACGGTCCTAGCGGATTTTCATTGGCATTGATCTTTACGGCATCGGCCGGAATGTCTTTCACCATGGATAGCTGCGCCAGTGCACTCTCGTTATAGAAAGGAAGGGCGGCTCCCGCTGTGAGGAGGGAGGCGAATCGGCCCAGGGACCGTCGTGAGAAGCCGCGCTTCAGAAGTTCGCTTGTTTGATCTGCGTTCAGGACATTGTTCATTGATGAGTCTCTCCAGTACTGCGGGTTAAGGGGTCAAGGTTGGAAGAGCAGACAAACGGGGTCGAACGGTGCACCACACGGCACCTGCACCAAAGTCTACACCCATTTGTCTGCTATTCGTCATAAAGGAGTAGTGACTTTAGAAGGAGAATCTCATCGCCAACTGCAATTGGCGGGAGAAATTCGCCTGCGAAGTAATTTTCCCGAAGCTTCCACTTCCGACTGACACGTTGGGCCCGTAGAAAAGCGGCGTATTGGTGGCATTCAGAGCCTCCAGGCGGAACTGGCCTTTGAACCGTTCCGTAATGGTGAAGTTTTTGAAGAGCGATGCATCGGTGTTGGCCATGCCCGGGCCGCGCATGTTGATGGTGCGGGCCAGGTTGCCAAACGTTCCACGCGGCGAAAGCGAGAAAGCCGCCGGGTTGATGTAGTTGTCCAGCCGATTGTTCAGATCGCCGCTGGTCACTGGATCGATTCCGGTTGCGCTTGGGCGCTGGCTGGCATATCCAAAGGAGAAATTGTTGTTCGTAGACTGCGAAATTTGCAGCGGGAAGCCGGTGCGCAGCGAAGAGACGGTGTTGATGGACCATCCGCCGATGATGGTGTCCATCAGACGATTAGCTCCGCTGGCAATGGGCTTACCTTTGCCAAAAGGCAACTCATAAGAGATGGACGTGACCCAGTTCCAGGGAGCGTTGATGTTCGAGAGTCCATATTCCGCCGCGGTGTTGTAGGGGTTCTGGGGGCCCTTGGCACCTCCATTGAGCGTGTTTCCTACGCCGCCGCCGCTTGCATCCAAATTGCGGGAGAAAGTCAGCGAACTGAGGAAAGAAAGGCCGTGGCTGAAGCGCTTTTGCGCTTTGAAGATCGCCGAATCGTACTGCGCATGGTTGTAGCTGGCGTAGGAGGCATTGATGGTGCCATAGGTGGAGTAGGGCAGCAGCAATTGGTACTGGCCTACGGTAGGTCCGCCGATGATGCCGGTTCCGCCATGCAGGTAATAGGGGTTCGCGACCTGATTCGTGAGACCGGGCGTGCCGAGCAGGCTTGGGTCAAGCGCATTGATATTCAGAGCTGGCGCATTCAAGCCCAGGTTGATGGAGCGGCTGCCCACATAACCTACTTCGACGGCTACGCCGAAGGGAAGCTCACGCTGAACGTCGAAGGAGAACTGCTGGACGCGGGGCGATTTGGCACGGGGGTCCACCAGCGAAAAATTCTGGCCGATGGCGGTGGAGGCGCCAAGCGAGTTGCCGAGCGGCTGGGTTAAACCATTCGGAAACGGATTGCTGAGCGAGCCGGCCGGCGTCTTGTAACCATCGTTGGTTGCGATGTAGCTGGTTTCCGAAGTGTAGCCGGGAGGCGAAATCGGCGCGCCAAGCGAGAATTGCGGAGCGTAGAAAATTCCGTAACCGCCGCGTAGGGTCGTCTTCGAATCGAGTTGGTACGCTGCACCAAACCGAGGCCCAAACTTGTTATCGGCGAAGTTACCGACATGGGTGGAAGCGCCGCCCTGCCCTGCGAACTGGACATAGCCCTTGGGCGAAATGCCCGTTACATTCGAAGCCAGAGGATTGGCGGACGTAGTTGCAAAGTTGGTGATCAGCCCGTTATGGGATTCCTGGAGGCCCAGTTCATGCTCCCAGCGCACGCCGAAGTTCAGAGTCAGCTTGCGGCTGATGCGGAAATCGTCCTGGATATAGGCACCGTAGTAATTGGCGAAATCGCTCAGCTTCTGAGCCACGTAACCATCGCCGGAATCCGGGTAGCCGGTCAGCAAGTCGGCAAATTCGTTGCCGGTGAATTGACCTTTGAAGGCGAACTGGAATTGGCCGTTGTTGCCGTCAAGATCATTACCCACGGCGGAGATGCGCCGGTAATCGAAACCCGCTTTCAGGCTGTGCTTGCCGATATATTTCGAAACGCTGGTCGAAAAATTCTTCGAAGAGTGAACGTAGAAGAAGTTATTGTTGGTTCCCAGGCTGTAGGCGGTGTCGAAGTTAATGATAGGAAAGGTGGGATTCGGAATCGCACTCACGGCGGACGCTGGGAAACCGAGCGACGCTAAATTGAAACCCTGGCTGGCTTTGTAACCATAATTTGGGAACCGATTGAAGCCGTAGCGCACCGAAAGAATGGTGGTGGGCGAAAGCGTGATCACGTTGTTGATGGCGGTCGCGTCCACGCGACGTTGTAGACGCCACTGCTCGGGCGATGACACGGTGGCGAACCAGGTATTGCCCGGCTCTAGCGAATAATAGCGGGCGTAGCTGGCGCTGGCTCTCCACCAACTGGTGAAGTTTTCATCCAGTTTAAAAATTTTCTGCGCCGCATGCGATTTCAACGAAGCGGAAGCGGTCAAGTCCCGATCGCCATAGTAAGCGGGAGCGTTGCCGGGCTGCACGTAGGTGCTTGCGATTGCCAGACCAATGGGGTTGATGGCGCTAGCCGGAATCTTGTTCCCCGGAAAAGGCGCTTTGGTGAAAGGATCCTTTATAACCACCAATGCGCCCGAGCGGTCAAATGTTTTCGAGAAATCTCCGACCCGTTCGAGAGCGGTGGGCACATAAAAGGTGGAAGAACCAGACTGCGTGTCGTCGTACTGCTCAATCGCCGCAGAGTAGAAAGTACGGTTCCGTCCGTCATAGATCTTGGGGATGATCAAAGCACCGCCCAGACTGGCGCCCCAGGTGGTGTTGGGTTGCTCCGTGATGGGTACGTAAGGAATCGCCGCGTTGTTAAAAAAGCTGTTCGCATCCCAATCCGTGCGCCGCAAGTGTCCGTAAGCGCTGCCATGCATCTGGTTCGCGCCGGAGCGGAGGAGCGTGTTGAACATGCCGCCCCCCGTACGCGCCATTTCAGCGTCATACGTGTTCGCTTGAACCTTCACCTCTGACACAGCTTCCACGGAAGGAATAATAATCGCGCGGTTCGCCGCATCCGTGATCGCGATACCGTCCAGCAGATAATTGTTGCCGCGCACCGGGCCGCCGGAAATGGAAATGGCGGAAGAACCGCTTTGATCCTGCATACGGTTATATGCGGGATTTCCGATCTGAATTACATTCGGCACCAGTTTTGACAGAATAAACGGGTTGCGACCCAGGTTTGGCAGATCCACCAGCTTCTGGTTGTCCAGCACCTGGCCCTGGGAAGCATTCGAAGCTTCAATCAGCGGCACGTCTTCGGTGACCATCACGCTTTCCGAAACCGAACCGACTTCGAGCTGGAGATCGACGGTAAGCTGTTCCTGCGTGCCAATCACTACATTCTTGCGTTCGAATCTTTTGAAACTGGGGCTTTCCGCAATCAGCGTGTAAGTGGCCGGAACCAGAGAGGTGAAGTCATAGCCACCGTTCTCATGGGTCAGTGCGGATTTCGCTTCGCCCGTGGCTTCATTGACCAGGGTGACTTTAGCGTTTCCGATACCGGCTTTTAAGGGATCGATCACCGATCCTCTCACCCCACCTTGAAAGGACTGAGCGGCCAGGTAAACAGAAGAGCTGACAATTGCGATGGATAGTAATGCCGTTTTTGCGAGACAGCGAAATGACATCCGTTTCTCCTTCGAAGCTTGAGGGCCGTGGGCGTGTATGCGCAAGCGGTCAGGCTTGGCACTGCTCATCGGCAAATTCGCTCGAAAGACGGAGAGCGGGGCGTCCCACAAGGACGTGAAGAGAACGCGATGGTTCGAGCGAAGTCCGAATGTTACCGGGCTCAAACGAGGATGACCACTAAAGTTTTGTTTACAATATCACCGTCGGAAATTAAATTGCAAATCGATTTTATGAATCGCGCGTAATTTTCCAGCTTCCCGCGCGCCGAATTCAGTACGAATGACTGTTATTCTCGGGAGATAGACGGAAGAAAACTCCTCCATGATCGGTTTTCCCGCCCTGAAGCTCACGCTCGCCGTAGCTGTCTTCTCCGTTGTCGCGTTCGCGCAAAATCCAGATACCGTGTTCCAGCAGTCGGTCCGCCTGGATGTCCCGGATTCCTCCGGATTCGCTTTCGCGATAGTCAACGTCCCCACCGGCAAGCGGCTGATCATTCGTTACCTGGCGGTCACCTGCACGGTGCCATCGGGGCAGCGTTTCACTTCAAGCGTGCAGGCAACCGTTCGGGGCAACACGGCAGAATTTCCCCAGGCTTACGTATCGCAGAGCAATGGCGACGGCACCGATGAACTGGTCAGCAACCAGAAGGTGACGATTCAAGCGGATGGCGACACCGCCGTCTACTTCCAAGTTTTCCGGCGCATTCCGAAGGGTGGAATTCGCGTGGTTTTCGCCTTCAGCGGCGATTTGATACCGATCGCGCCAGTGGTTTTATAGCTTATTTTTCGTTAAGCGCTCGGCGGACCGCTTCTTTCAACTGGGAAGCGGTGTACGGCTTTTGCAGCACACCCGCCAAGCCCTGGCCGGCGAATCGCTCCGTCGCTTCGCGTTCGCTATAACCGGTGGAAAGAATAATCGGCACGTGGGCATCGATCTGGCGGAGCAGCGGCAGCGCGGATTCGCCGTCCAACACCGGCATGCTCAGATCCAGCAGCACGGTGTCGATTTCCCGGTGTCGATGGCGGAATAGCTGTACGCCCTCGGCTCCATCGCGCGCGGAAAGCACTTGATAGCCTGCGTGTTGCAAGACACTTTGCGCCACGCGGCGAACTACCTCTTCATCGTCAATGATAAGTATCAGACCCTCGCCCCGGTGGGTGACGGCGGGCGGTTCCGGAGCGGAAATTGGGCTATGATTTTCGGCGACGGGAAGGTAAACGCCAATGGTGGTGCCGCTGCCTGGGCGACTAGCGATACTGATGCCCCCTTTGTGCCCACGAAGAATCCCCAGCACGGCGGAAAGGCCCAACCCGCGGCCGGTGAATTTGGTGGTGAAGAAGGGATCGAATATCCTTCGCTGGGTAGCTTCTTCCATACCGCTGCCGTCGTCAACCACCGTCAGGCAGACATAGCGCCCTGGTGGCGCGTCAAACGAATTGCGCATGTTCGCAAGCTGCGTGGCCGTCAATTCGCATTCGAAGGTGCGCACCTTCACGCTGCCCTGGCGCGAGGCCGGAATCGCTTCGGCGGCATTCACAATCAGGTTCATGATGATCTGCTGCATTTGGGCAACATCGGCTTCAATCCGCGGCAGCGATTCCCTTAGATCGAAAGACAAAGCAACATGACGCGGTATTGAGGCCTTGATCAGGGTGCTCACCTCGCGAATCATCGACGACAGTTCCAGGCGGCGAACCACAAACTTGCCGCGGCCCGAATACGCCAGCATCTGCGAGGTGAGCGTCGCCGCGCTCTCGCTACCTTTCACGACGCTCTCTAAAAGCGGATACACGGGGTGATCGGGACCGACATCTTCCATCGCCAGAGTGGAGTTGCCCAGAATGCCTGTCAACAGGTTATTGAAATCGTGCGCGATGCCACCGGCCAATACGCCCACGCTCTCCAGCCGTGCCGTCTCACGCAGGCGGTTTTCCATATTCTTGCGTTCCGTAATCTCGGAAATCAGGCCTGTTAAGCGCGGCTGGCTTTCGGTATCGGGATTCGCCACACCCCGCACCCAAAGCCAGGCATCGTCGTAGCCTCCGCGGAGCACACGGATTTCAGTCTCGACATCCCCCGCGTACTGCAGCGCTTCTTCAAACAATTTTTCCAGCCTTGCGGCCTCCACGGGAGCGAATATTTTTTTTAGCGTTTGTGAATTCCACGCCTCCACCAATCCCACCGGTCCAGTAGCCCAGGCACCCGCATGTTGCTCATAAATGGCGGGGCCATATTCCCAACCATTCATCCGTCCGGCTTGCAGCGCGAAACGGTAGCGCTGTTCGGATTCAAGAGACCTCTGTTCAGCCTCGCGTCGAGCCGTGATGTCGCGAGTGGCACCAGCCACCGCCTCAACGGATTCACCCGAAAAAACGGGGACGAAAATATACTCGTAGTGCCGGGTGACCCCGGAAGAATCGGTAAAGGGAGTATCGGCGCGCACAGGTTCCCGAGTTGTAATGACCAGGTCGATGTTGTGATGCAACGTAAGAGCCAATTCAGACGGATAATTCAGTTCGAAGAAGGTGCGCCCCACCACTTCGGAAAGGGTTTTTTGGAGCAGGTTCAACAGTGCGCGGTTGGCATAGGTGAAACGCCCGTGTAGGTCAAAGGAATACGTAAAATCGGGCGAATTCGAAAGCGCCGTGTCGAATTCCCGCCAGAGGCGTTCTTTCTCCTCGACGGCGCTCGCCATCGCCTGTTCGGACCGGATCTGGTCGTCAAAATCTGTACAGGTTCCGAACCATTCCACAATTTCACCGGACTCGTTCAAAAAATGGATGCCGCGCGTTTTGAACCAGCGGTAAACGCCATCGTGGCGCATGAGCCTGAATTCCAGATCAAAATCAGCCCGGCCTTCCACCGCGTTCATCCAAGCCGTATAAGTCCGGTCGCGATCCATCGGATGCATGACCAGATCAAGCCACTTTAAGCCAAGCTGATCTTTTTCAGGTATCCCCGTATACTCCACCCATTGCGAACTGAGAGAGGAGCACAGGCCGTCTTTGGTACAAGTCCACACCAATTGTGGAAGACTCTCCAAAATGGTCTGGCTTCTGAGCTCACTGGCGCGGAGGAGTTCTTCCACGCGCACGCGTTCGGAGATATCGATGACGAAGGCCACCACTTCTATGGACTGTGAAGCGCCGACTCCAGACATGCCGCGCGAAGGCAAGAGAGAAGCGCCAATGAAGACCGGCACGGGGTGCCCGTCCTTGGCGTAATAAACCTTCTCGAACGGAGTGCAGGTTCCGTGTTCGCGCAGTTCGCGAACGGCGCGCTTATCCTGCTCCGCAAACGCGGGGGGAGTGATGCGGTCCCAACGGACCCGTCCGTTCTCCACGTCCGCTTCGCTATAGCTTAATAAGGACCGCGCGGCAGGATTCATGTAACTAACGCCGCCGTCCAGATCGGCAATCATCAAGCCAAAGGTGCCAGTTTCCGCCAGTTGACGAAAACGGGCTTCAGAAACCGCCAGCGCCTGGTTGGCGGAGCGCAACGTTTCATTCAAAACCAGTACATCGCGCGCCATGGCGAACAATTGCGTCTGCAATTCGCCTTCGCTTAACTGCCGCTTGGCAGTTTCAGCTTTCGGCGAACCCTGGAGATCGCTAAGCAATTCGGTCACTTCCTCCACTCGGTGCAGCAGATGCCGCACGGTTCCATCGGCGTTTTCAATCGGCGAGTTGAGAACGCTCCAGTAGCGTTCGCGATACTCGCCGGTATGGGGTTCTTTCACGGCGTATTTCTGCACCAGCGTGGCGTCGGGCCGGCGCGTGAGCAATACTTTTTCAAGCGAAGCGCGCAGCTTTGTTTCACCATCTGCGGCGGCATCGTTTGGACTGTCGGGAAAGGCATCGAATAGTCTGTGCCCGATTAGTTCCTGGCGATTCTTTCCCACAAGACGCAAGAACGCGTCGCTCGCGGTGAGGACGCGAAACTCTACATCCGGGCTAAGAATCAACAGGGCAACGGGAACTGCCCGAAAGAGAGTTTGATAATCGACAGGGGCGCTCATGCGCAGACTTGATCCTACTTGAAAAGCACGCTGCACGTTGCGCTGAGAGTGGAAAGCTGCAAAGCCGCTGTGGTGATTGATTTTCCGGTCTGGTACCTTATGGGAAGGTCAGATAACGCAACGAATGTCCGAACAGCTCCTCGTTCAGGGGAAACTGCTGGGGATCGACGAATTTCTTTCGTCACCCGCTCCCGGCGGAAATGAAATCATCGACGCACGCGCTTTGTGGATCACACTGGTCTGCGAAGTGGTTCCGCGCGCTTTATTGGCGGAAATGCAACTCTCCGCGCAACTGCTGGGAGCATCGGGCGGTGCGCAGTTCATTGTCATCATTCCCGATTCGTTCCGCGCTCGCGCCGATGAATTCTTAGAGACCAGCGCCCGCCAGATTCAGGAAGCGACAGGCGGCATGGTCAGCCTGCTCTGGAGCGGAACGGAAAACCTGGGCGATTGGACCGTGGTGCGGAAGCGCCTGACCGATCAGTTGCAGGGCCGCCGCGATACGCCGTTAGCCGCCGCTCGCAATTTCGAACCGTTCGCGCCGGAACCCGTTCCCGACAATTTGTTTACGGCCCAGTTGGCCGCGGAATTTCGGTCAGCGCCGTTCGTTGGCTGGTCCGCCGGTCTGCCTTTGCTGTTTTCGATTGAGCCGGGAACGCATAATTGGCCGATTACCTCAGATCTGTCGCAGGACGGAATTGCTATGGCCAGGCATGCCGCGCCCGGCAATGTGGATGGAACCAACGCCTCGGTTTCTGAGATGGCTTCCCGATCGAATGGAAGGCCGCTGTTTGGCCTGCTGCGCGGCGATGTGGACGATTTCAGCCTGCGCTTGCGTCGTTTGCAGAGCATTGAAGAGCATGTTCGCGTGTCTGTGCTGTACAAACAGTTTTTCGCCGGTGAACTGGAAATTCTTTGCAGCATGCCGGAGTTCTGGCGCAGAGTGACGGTTCTGTATTCGGGCGGAAATGCCTTCGCCGTGTATGGTGCCTGGGATGCCTTGATCATGCTGGCGCGGGAGTTGCAGCGCATGTTCGGCAGGTTCGCTGAAGAGAATCTGAAAGAGTTTCCCGGGCCGGAGGCGAAAACCATCACTATGGCTTGCGCCGTGGCGCCCGATTTGGATACGCCGCTTGAGGCCCTCTACGCGGAGTGCGGCCGCGATCTGGCGCTGGCAAAAGCCGCCGATAAAGATTGCATTTATCTGCTGGGGCGCGTGTTGGAGTGGAAACAATTGAACGATGCGGCCGATCTGAAGGAAGCTGTCGAACGCGTGAGCGAAGAATTTCGCGGCGGCTCGCAATTCCTTTCTGAGCTGGATGCGTTATATAACAAAGTGTCGTCGCCGTTGTTGACGGATCAGCAGCGGCTGTTGCGCCGGGCTTACCGGTTCCAGCGCCGCTTCGCCACCGCCGCCACCCGCGGTTCGAAAGAACGCGAATTCAGCAAGCTGCGCACGCATCTGATCAATGAAATTGTGGGGCGCAATGTCCGCCCGGCAAAAGGTAAAGAGTTCAAGCTTCGCCCGGCCGGCGTAGTAGCCCTTGAGTGGGCGCGCCTGGCGCAGGAAAGCTCCCAGGAAAATTAGAATGGCAGACGAACAACAAGCAACGCCGGAACAGAAGCCCGAACAGCAAGCCAAACCGGAACAGCAAGCCAAACCGGAGCAGCACGCCAAACCGGAACAGCAAGCCAAACCGGAACAGCACGCCAAGCCCGCACAGGGCAATCAAGGCGGTGGCGCTCGCCCGCCTCGCGAAGCTGGACGTGGCCCAGGCGGTGGCGACCGGTCAGCAAGCGGACGGCCCGGCGGGGGTGGCCAGCGCGGTCCGAACGATCGTGGTGAGCGTCGCCCCGGTGGTGGGGATCGTGGAGATCGCGGACCAGACAAGGGTGGCGACCGCTCCCGCTTCGAATTCCCGGAAATTGAGCTTGAAAAGCTGATCTCCGACAGCCTGTATTTGGACAACCAGGCACATGGCATTGTCAGCCGCATGCGTGACATGGATACCGGCACCAAGAGCCAGCTCCGCCGTCTTTATAACGCTGTGCGCCGCGCCGTTCGCGCTCCTGAAAACGAACGCCAGCACGAATTTGTGATGCTGCGCGCGCGTATCGCCTACACCATTGCGCGCCACAGTCTCCGCAGCCTCGATCAGATTGAAAAGCTGCTGCTGCAAGTCACCAGAAAGAACGATCAGCGCGGCTATGACCGCTTCAAAGATCTGTTCGAAGCCATCATCGCCTACAACGAGTAGCACAAAGAGTTGCACAAAGATTAACCCATGAGCGCCCATACCGTACAAACTGAACTGAAACTGATCGGCAAGCTGATTCTCGAAGGCGAAATGCATTGCGAAACCGGCCTCCATGTCGGCGCGGGCAAAGGTTCGCTCGAAATCGGTGGCTCCGATAATCCGGTGGTGAAAGATTCCGCCGGGCGGCCGTATGTACCGGGCTCCACTTTGCGGGGACGCATTCGTTCTCTTCTGGAACAGGCCACTGGTATGGCGGTTCCTAGTGAACTGGTCTACATTTCGAAGCGCAAAGGCCAGGAAGTTCGTATCCACCAGAGCGACCGGCCGGACGATGAAATCTGCATCTTATTTGGCCGCAGCCCTGGCCGCATGGACAAAGTGCAGGGCGAAACCACGGACAGCAATAACGCCACTCCTGCGCGCCTGGCCGTTTTCGACGCGCCGCTCGATCTGGACAGCATCACGCAGCAGATGCGCGAAACGCTGGACGATGAGTTGACTGAGGTGAAGAGCGAAAATGCGATTGATCGCATCACCTCGCAAGCCAACCCCCGCACCATTGAACGCGTTCCCGCCGGAGCCCGCTTTCGGGTTCGTTTCGTAGTGGACATTCTCTGTGAAGAGGACGCGCCCATGCTGGGGCTGCTGATTCAGGGCTTGCGGCTGCTGGAGGACGACGCGCTGGGCGGCGGTGGCTCGCGCGGCAGTGGACGGGTTCGTTTCGCAAAACTCACGCTGAACTGGCGCAACAAAGACTACTATGCCAAAGGCTCCGAGCAGAAAGAGCTCGCGCCCGCGGGCGATCTGGCAGCCGTACAAACCCATATGAACTCTGTGGGTACCTCGTTCCTGACCGAATAGCGGGCAAATGAAAACAGGCTTCACAATCAGGCTGCGGCCCACGGGGCCGTGGCGGATCGGCGGCGGTACGCGCGACCAGGTGGAAACGCTCTATCGCAGCGATGCCCTCTATTCCGCCGTCACCGAAGCGATGCACCTTCTTGGCCGGCGCGATGAGTGGCTGGCTGCCACCACAGGCCCGGGCCAGACTCCCGCTGTGCGCTTTTCCTCCTGCTTCCCCTTTCTTGGGAACACGGGCCTGATTGTGCCGCCGCGCAGTTTGTGGCCGCCCGCGCCTTCGGCGAAGGTGCGCTGGAAGGGCGCCAAATTCGTCCCGCTCTCCGCCGTTCGCGATTTGATTGCCGGCAAGCCGCTGAACGAAGATGCCTACACGCTCGATGGGCCCAGCCAGTGCCTGGTGCCCTCCGGCCGTCCAGGCCCGTTTCGCGAACTGGTGCGCAAACACGCTGCGGTGGATCGCCTGACCGGAGCCACCGAGCCGCATTCCGTCACCGGCATCGAATTTACCGCCAATGCCGGGCTCTGGTGCCGTGTCGCCTTTCACGATGAAGCCGCGTCCGAACACTGGACCGCGCCAGTCCAAGCCGCTTTCCGCCTCCTGGCCGATTCCGGCTTCGGCGGTCGCCGTTCCCAGGGTTGGGGACGCGCTGGACACCCGCACTTTTCAAAATCCGCGCATCTGCACAACGAAGTGCCGCATGAAGCGGACTACTGGCTTCTATCCGCCTTCATCCCCGGCCCGGAAGACCAAATCGATTGGAGCCGCGGCAGTTACTCCGTCTCCACCCGCTCCGGCCGCATTGCCAGCACGTCCGGCTCCGGCAATTTGAAGAAGAATATCCGAGTGATTGACGAAGGTTCCGTGCTCCACGCCTCCCGCCCGCCGGAAGGGTCCGCACCTAACGTAGCGCCCGACGGATTTCCGCATCCCGTACTGCGATTTGGGTTCGCTTTTGCGATTCCGCTGCACCCCGAGGTCTTCGCATGAAGTACACAGTCACTTGCCTGACCCCTACGTTGGTGGGCGACGGACACAAGCTCGCTCCCATCGATTACATGGTCTGGAAAGATCAGGTCAACATTCTGGATCAGACGCGCATTTTCCGGCTGCTTGCAAAGGGGCCACGTCTCGAAGGTTACCTTCGCCAGCTCAAGACCGCCACACGGCTTGATTTCGCCAGTTGGGGCGGCTTTGCCCAAAACTATGCCGGCCGGCGCATCCCGTTTGAGAGCGCGGTCTATTCGGAGTATTGGAATCGCGCGCCGGTGGAAAGCTTGAGCATTCCTACGTTTGCCGAAGGCGTGCAAGGCTCCTTCCTGCCGGGCGCTGCTGTGAAAGGCGCTCTCCGCACCGGCTTACTGGTAGCCGGCTTGCGCGAAAACTCGGTCACCGAACTTGCCAGCCGCTACGGTGGTGCCGAACGCCCTCCGCGACGGCCGGGCGAACTGATGGAAGAGCAGACGGTAGGCTCGCGCACGCGTTTTTTCGGTGCGGCCGATTCGGCACCGGTGCCCGCGAGCGTCTTTAAGGTGTATCTGGTTCGCACCTCAACGCTGCAGAGTAAGCAAGGCGGGTATCAGGTGGCGTGGAAACAATCGCCGCGCGGCAGTGTGAATCGCGCTGACGAGAGCACGCCCGCTTTCGTCGAAATGGCTGTCCCCGGTACCATTTTTGAGGGCATCTGGAATGAAAACCAGTTTCTGAACGGGCCGGAAGTGCGGCGCATCCTGCGCTGGCGCGAACCTGTTAAAAGGGAAGCAATTTACAAAGCGGCAAACCAATATGCAGCCAAACAATTGGATGCTCACGCCCAATACGCCGCTTGGACCGGCCTTGCCGCGCTGCAAAAGCAGATCGCCACTCTGCGCGAGTCGCTCACTCAGGCCGAAAGCTCTGGCGGTTGTTTGCTTTCGCTCGGCTGGGGTGCCGGATTTTTAGGAAAGTCCGCTCTGCTCGACACCACCGCGGAAAACGCGCGCAAAATTCTGCAAGCCCAGAATACTTACGCAAGCGCCATCCGCTCCGGCCTGCCGTTTCCCAAGACGCGAAGGATTGTATTTCTGAATAATCAGCCCGCCTCCCTGCCCGGTTGGGTTCGTTTTTCCGCGGAGTGATCGTAGAGTGATAAAGTTGGGGCGGTATGAAGCTGTTCACGCTTGTCCTATTTGCTGGTAGCGTCTCGGCCGCCGTGCCGACATTTTCCGCGGACATCGCACCCCTTCTCTACCAGCACTGCACGAACTGCCATCACGCGAATGACCTGGCACCCATGTCCCTGATCACCTATCGGGAAGTGAAGCCCTGGGCCGCAGCCATCCGCGAAGCCGTCGCCACCCGCACCATGCCGCCGTGGAAGGCCGACCCGCACTATGGCAAGTTCAGCAACGATTCCAGCCTTACCGATTCCGAAATCGTGCTCATCAAAGCCTGGGCCGATGGCGGCAAGCCCGAAGGCGACGCCGCGAAGCTTCCGCCGGCGCCCACTTATTCCACCGATTGGAAAATCGGCAACCCTGATTTAGTCATCGCCATCCCCCGGCATGAACTCTCCGCCAAAGGTCCGGATGAGTATGAGAAATTCATTGTTCCCACCAACTTCAAAGAAGATCGCTGGGTGATTGCGGCGGAGTTGAGGCCCGGCAACCGCAAAGTGGTGCATCACGCGCACGTGCAGGTGGAAGCGGCACCAGCCCCAAATGCGGCTGCAACCGCCAAACCTTCAGCCGATTCGCCCGACCCCCAATCCGCCTATCGGAAGTGGCTGATGGTTCACGAAGGCAAGCTGGCGTGGATTCGTCCGGAAGCGCCAGTGATCGATAACGGCTGCGTTGTCGACGACAACAGTTATCTGCCGGGCGGCAAACCGGTGGATGCCAAGTTCGGCGCCTGGGGCATGTTGGCTTCTTACTTACCGGGGCGCGGGGCGGATGTCTTCCCGGAAGGGACAGCACGGCGCATTCCGGCCGGGTCTAACTTATCGTTTCAGTTACACTATTCCCACTCCACCGGTAAACCCGAGGTAGATGAAACCAGCGTGGGTCTCATTTTTGCCAAAGAACCGCCCGCGCAAGCCGCCAAACGGGTGGATTTGTCGGCTCAGTTGTTTCGTCTTCCCGCTGGCGCGCCGAATGTGGAAGTAACGGAATGCCACACCTTCAAGCAGGACCTTTATGTCACCAGCCTCACCCCGCACATGCACCTGCGCGGTAAGGATTCGAAGTTCGAAGTGACTTACCCGGATGGCCGGCAGGAAACCCTGCTCTTGGTGCCCCACTACAACTTTAACTGGCAAATCACTTACAAGCTGGCGGAACCGAAGTATCTTCCCGCCGGCACTCGTCTCGCCATTATTTCCCATTTCGATAACTCGTCAAATAACCCACTGAACCCCGATCCCACGCAGGTAGTCAGATGGGGCGAGGCGAGCGAAATGGAAATGATGGATGGGTGGATCGAATACCTCGATAAACCCCTGCCTGTCACGCGAAGCTCCCGCTAAAATCTTTTAAAAGAAAGGCCTTGACCTAACCAATCGTCTCAGCTCGATCTGGTTTTCCAAAGCTTGGCGAATCCTACTCGGCGTGCTGTACTGCGGCGTCTGAGCCAGGGCCCTGCCGCGGTCACCGAACTGGCGCGCCCATTCAAGATGGCCCTGCCCTCATTTTCCCAGCATCTCGAAGTGCTGGAAAATAGCGGGCTGGTCAAGTCGAGCAAATCGGGCCGCGTGCGGACTTACGCTATCGCGCCACGCCGTTTACGCTCGGCCGAGCTGTGGCTGGAGAAGCAGCGTGGACATTGGGAGAAGCGCCTGAACCAACTGGACAACTACCTTATGGAAATGAAGGACAACGACAGATGAATAGCTTTCCAACTTATCGGCCCGACTCGAATCTCGACCTGTTACTGGAACGCGTGGTAGATGTTCCGCGCGAGTTAGTCTGGCGCGCATGGACCATGCCGGAACATATCAAGAAGTGGTTCACTCCCGCTCCCTAAAAGACGGTGGCTTGCGAAATCGACTTTCGCCCTGGCGGGATCTTCAGTACGGTCATGCAGTCTCCGGAAGGTGAGAACTTCCCTAACATTGGCTGTTACCTCGAAATCGTCGAACACGAACGACTCATCTGGACCAATGCCCTACTGCCGGTTTATCGGCCGAACCAAACTACCGAAGCATGTCCAGAGGTTGCTTTCCCCTTCACCGCCGTCATATCCCTTGAACCACAGGGCAGCGGAACAAAATATACCGCTTTGGTAATCCACGCCGACGCCGCTTCGCGCAAGAAGCACGAAGATATGGGCTTTCACAATGGCTGGGGCGCGGCACTCGACCAGTTAGTTGTGCTCGCTAAGACGATGTAAGTGCTTTGCGACGGCGATCCGGATTGCCTCCGGATACAGCCGATGCTCCTGCTCCAGGATTCTGGCCGAGAGCGTTTCCACCGTGTCTCCTTCCAGCACCGGAACGGTCGCTTGCAATAAGATTGGCCCGGCGTCCATCTCTTCTGTTACCCAGTGCACCGTGCACCCGGCGATCTTCACCCCGCGCTCCAGCGCCTGCCGTTGAGCGTCCAAGCCGGGAAACGCGGGCAGCAGCGCAGGGTGAATATTCAGAATGCGCCCGCGAAACGCTTCAATAAATACAGCGCTCAGCAGCTTCATATATCCGGCCAGACAGACTAAGTCCACGTGGTGTTCGCGGAGTATGTCAATCAGAGACAAGTCGTAAGCTTCGCGCGACCTTCCCGCAACCGGATTCGCCACGGCTGGCAAACCACGACGGCGTGCCGCTTCGAGTCCTGGCGCGTCCGGCTTGTTACTGATCACCACGGCAATCTCTGCGGGCAGTTGCGCGTCGGCGATTGCCTCAAAGTTTGAACCGCGCCCCGAAAGCAAAATGCCAAGACGCGTCACCGGTAGACCACGCGAGCCCCACCCCGTTTCCGATTCGCCACCGCACCCACCGCCACCGGTGCTTCCCCCAAACGCCGCAGCAGGCGCAAAGCACGCGGCGCGTCCGTTTCCGCCACCGCGACGATCATGCCGATCCCCAAATTGAAGGTCCGCCGCCAATCGTCTTCCGGTATGTTGCCGATGCCCCGCATCACCTCAAAGATCGCAGGCACCTGCCACGCGGACGTATCGATGATAGCCGCGAGGCCCGTGGGCAACATGCGCGGCGTGTTATCGGTGATGCCGCCTCCGGTGATATGCGCGGCTCCTTTTAGCACGTCCGCTTTTCGCAATGCCTGGATGGCGCGCAAATAACTGCGGTGTACTTTAAGTAACTCGCTGCCCAATGGCCCCTCTAACTCCGGCAGCCTTGACGAAGGATTGTATCCACCCACTTCGAATAACACTTTGCGTGCCAGGGAATAACCGTTGGTGTGCAAGCCGTTCGAAGGTAGGCCTAGCAGCACGTCCCGCGCGCCGATCCCAGCGCCTGTGATAATCTCATCTTTCTCCGCCGCACCCACGATGGTGCCAGCAAGGTCATACTCCCCGTCCGCGTACAAGCCAGGCATTTCGGCGGTCTCGCCGCCAATTAGGGCGCATCCATTGTTCGTGCAGCCGCGCGCCATGCCGGAGACTACGGAAGCAGCCACTCGGGCATCCAGTTTGCCTACGGCGAAGTAGTCCAAAAAGAAAAGCGGCGTCGCCCCCTGGACCGCGATGTCATTCACGCAATGATTGACCAGATCTTCTCCCACTGTCGAATGCACGCCGGTCGCGAACGCCACTTTCAGCTTCGTTCCCACACCATCCACACTGCTGATCAACACAGGTTTGCGCATCTTCGGCATCTGAAAACAAGCGCCAAAACTACCAATGTCGGTGAGCACTCCGCGCGTGAATGTGGCCCGCGCCATTTTTCTGATTTCGGCCACTGCGCGATCCGCTTCATCAATGTCCACGCCCGCATGCTTGTAAGATATGTCTGTCACGTTCCCCGTCAGGTGGTAACTATTTCCCTTTGAAACGTACCAGTATAACCACTCGCCCTTTATGAAACACCGCTTCCCCGTATTGCTCGCCGCGCTCTGCGTGTCCCTGGCCGCAGCCGAAGGCCCGCAGGTTTTCGCAATTCAAGGTGCTCGCATCGTAAAGGTTTCCGGCCCGCCCATTGACGTGGGTACCATTGTCGTGCGCGACGGCATCATAGAAGCCGTAGGCGCGAATATCACGGTGCCGGCCGACGCATGGGTCATCGAAGGCAAGGGCCTGACTGTGTATCCGGGCTTGATGGATTCGCTCAGCACGTGGGGCGTTCCCGGCCTGACGCCGCCTGTGCCGGTAGCAGGTGGCCGAAGGGGAGCTGGAGGTCCAGCGGTCACGCCGCCCGCCGGCCCGCAGCCCGTGATCAACGGACCGGAGGACCGGCCCAGCAATACCAGCTATCTAAAAATTGCGGATCAGATTGTAGCCACGGACGCCTCCATCGCCACTGCCCGAGATGCCGGCTTCACCACGGCGGTCACCTTTCCCAACACGAATATCTTCGCCGGACAAGGCGCTATGTTCTCGCTTGCCGGTGAACGTCCAGGGCAAATGGTGGTGCTGCCCGCCGCGGGGCTTTACCTCACCATGCGAAGCACATCGTTCGCCACATACCCTGGCTCTCTGATGGGCGTGATCGCTTACATCCGCCAGATCTATCTGGACGCCGACCGCTACAAAGCCGCCAACGCCATCTATGCGAAACACGCGCAGGGCCTGCAACGCCCCGCCTACGACAGGACGCTGGAAGCCGTGCTGGGTAGCCCGCGCGTGTTGCTGCCGGCGCGCCGCATGGTTGAGATTGATCGCATGGTTCGGTTTGCGCAAGAGTTGAAGATGAACGCGGTGCTCTATGGTGGCGATGAGGCTTGGCGCTCCGTGGACCAGCTT